>WLWF01001869.1_pt1 | contig 16249 bp, 16 predicted proteins | sample 6718331 | NCBI WGS metagenome assembly WLWF01 (sample SAMN12718692, study PRJNA515312) | sponge metagenome | isolation source: marine sponge | host: Mycale hentscheli | place: New Zealand: South Island, Marlborough, Capsize Point | collected 2003-05-01
AACAAATAAATAACACAAAGGTGAGAATAATGGATAACGATAAAAAACAAGATATTAATCTTGATGAAGTTAGAACTCAGACTATTGATGAAGCTAAAGCTGAATTTAAAAGAAACTCAAAAGAGATCATAGATTTAGCAGCTAGACACAATAAAAGAGATTTAGCTGACAAAGCAATTGGCGAAGGCGTATCAATTGAAGAATTCAGAGGACAATTATTAAATGAAATATCTAATAATACTCCTTTAGAAACTCCTTCAGAAATTGGTATGACTAAAGAAGAAGTAAGAGAATTTAGCTTAGTAAGAGCAATCAGAGCTATGGCTAACCCATCTGACAGAAAAGCACAAGAAGATGCAGCATTTGAATTTGAATGTTCTGCTGAAGCTGCTAGACAATATGGTAAAGATGCTCAAGGTATCATGTTACCTGCTGAAGTTCTAAGAACTTGGAAGCAAAGAGATATTAATTCATCTGATGATTCAACTCTAATCGCTGAAGATTACAGAGGCGGAGACTTCATTGATGTATTAAGAAACAGCTCAAGCGTAATGCAAGCTGGTGCAACAATGCTTAGAGGATTACAAGGTAATGTTGTAATACCTAAGAAAACTGCTGCTTCATCAGGTGCATGGATTGCTACTGAAGGTGCTGCTGCTGCTGAAAGTGAATTTACTTCAGGTTCAGTAACTATGTCTCCTAAAGTAGTTGGTGCTTTCACTGATGCTACTAGATTGTTACTACAACAATCTTCATTAGATGTTGAGAACTTAATCAGAAATGACCTAACACAATCTATTGCTACTGCAATTGACTTAGGTGCTTTAGCTGGTTCAGGTTCAAGTGGTCAACCAACAGGTATTGCTAATACTTCAGGTATTAACACTACAACTTTCGCTGCTGCTAACCCAACATGGGCAGAAATCGTAGCTATGGAAAGTGCTGTTGCTAATGACAACGCATTGACTGGTTCTTTAGGTTACATTTGTAGACCTGCTGACTTTGGTACTTTAAAAACAACTGAAAAGGCTACTGGTACTGCTCAGTTTGTTGTTTCTCCTGACAATAGCATGAATGGCTATAATGTTGTCAGAAGTAATCAAGTAACAAGTGGTGATTTCTACTTTGGTAACTTTGCAGACCTATTAATTGGTATGTATGGTGGACTAGATATTACTGTTGACCCTTATGCATTATCAACTTCAGGTGGAGTAAGAATTGTTGCTCTACAAACTGTTGATGTAGCTGTAAGACATGCAGTATCTTTCTGTAAATCAAGCGACTAATTAACTGATGCTTAAATGGAATGGGGCTAGCAATAGCCCCAACTTAAATATGAAAAAATATAAAATATTACAAGATACAATGGCTGGTGGTTCAAAGGTTCATGCTGGAGATATAGTAGAACTAAACGAATCAGAAGGTCATTCATTATGTGCTTATAACAAAGCAGAAATTCATGTTGCTAAACCAAAATCTAAAAAAGAAGATAGAAGCGTAGGTTTAGAAACATCAAAGGTTAAAGCTCCTAAAACAAGAGCTAAAAAGTAAATCATGCCTTTAGAGAGTGCATTAGATTTTAACGCCTATGTTGATACAACAACAGGTCATGGTGTTACTGCTACATTCTTTGAAGTACAACAATCTTTATGGGATGATTTCCCATTAATAGATACTCTTTTTGATATTGATTCAGGTTTTTCTAAAAATATAAATATCATCATTGATCAAGAGTATTTCAACATAGAAGGTGGGACAGTGCCTGTTGCTGGTTATCAACCAAGAGCAATAGTTAAAGCATCTGATGTGCCTTATATATCTCAACAAGATAAATTAAGAGTTGATGCAATTACCACTGACAAGGGCAGTGTTTTAAAACCTGTAACTACATTTGTTGTAAAAACAGTTGAGCCTGATAATACAGGCTTGGTTTCATTGGTCTTAGAGGAAGAATAATGTCTCAATTTAGATTAGAAACTGAATTAGATATGGCTGGATATTTAGATATCAATTTTGGTCATGGTGTAAGTGCTGTTTATACAAACAATGGTACTTCTACAACAATCAATGTAATTCTAAATAATGAATATGTAGAACAAGAAGAGGGTATTGGTGTTGAAGCATTAAAACCAATAGCCTATTGCAGAACTATAGATGTTCCGAATATTGCATTTGGAAATACTTTAAATGTATCTGCAATAAAAGATACAAATGGTAATATACTCAAAGCAGCACAAAACTATACTGTAGTAAATATACAAGCAGATAGAACAGGTTTTAGTGCATTAATGTTAGAGGAAATATAATGGCAAACCATATAAGACAACAAATAAGAGAAAAGTTTGGTACTACTTTAACTGGTTTAACCACAACTGGGTCAAGAGTTTATGAGTCAAGGGTTTACCCACTAGAAACAGTACCAGCATTAGTGATCTACACCAAATCAGAAACATCAGAACCTATAGTTATAGGTACTGATAGGGTTATGAGTAGAGAGCTGTCAGTAGTGGTAGAGGGATATGCAAAGGCTACTAGTGACTTTGATGATACTATTGATACAATAAGCAAAGAAGTTGAAGAAGCAATAGCAGCAGATAGAACTTTAGATGGATTAGCTAAAGACTGTTATTTAGAATCAACTGAAATAGAGTTTAATGGTGAAGGTGAGAAACCACTAGGATATGTGAGTTTAACCTTTTTAACTAATTACTATGTCAAGGAAACTAATCCTGATATAGCAGTATAGGAGACAATTATGAAAATGATTAGTCCTGATGGAAAAGTTTTAATAGAAGCTCACCCTTCAAAGGTTGAGTCTTTATTGAATAAGGGCTGGAAAGAAGAAGCAGTCCATTCGCAAGATAAAATTAAACCTTCTTCTAAGAAAAAGTCGAAAGACGAGGTAGAAAATGGCAACACATAAAGGAAGTGAAGGAACTGTTAAAGTCGGTTCTAATGCTGTAGCTGAAATTAGGTCTTATTCATTAGAGGAGTCTGCTGATACTTTAGAAGATACTTCAATGGGTGATTCTGCTAGAAGCTATAAGCCATCATTGACTTCTTTCTCAGGAAGTTTAGATGTATTTTGGGATGAGACTGATACAAGTGGTCAAGGTGCTTTAAGCATTGGGTCAGAGGTAACTCTTAATGTATATCCTGAAGGAGATGCATCAGGTGATACTTATTACACTGGTTCAGCTATTGTTACTGGAGTTTCAAGAAATGCATCATTTGATGGATTGGTTGAAGCTAGTATTTCAGTACAAGGCAATGGTGCTTTAACATCAACAACAGTATAAGAAGATGTCAGCAATAGATAACGCAAAAAGGCATTACAACGATATTGAAACTAAGGTTATAGAAGTCCCTGAGTGGGGTAATGATGAAGCAAATCCTCTAAAGATTTTTTGCAGACCCATTACCCTCTTAGAGATGAAAAAATTTATGGCTTTAGCTAAAGATGATGAAGTTGAGATGCTTGTCTATGTTTTAATTTATAAAGCATTAGATGAGGCTGGAGAGAAGATTTACACTATAGAACATAAACATGATTTATTAAATAATGTTGATAGTGGTGTATTAGTGAGAGTGGCAACTGAAGTTATGGGTAATATTTCACAAGGGCAAATAGCAAAAAAGTAGCTGAGGATAAGCAGCTATATTCAATGTATGCCTTAGCTGAAAGATTGCATAAAACTGTTGCTGAAATTGAACAAATGACCTTAGAGGAATTTAATGGTTGGATTGCTTATCTAAATATACAACAAAAGGAAATGCAAAAACAAAATGGCTAAATCTGATATAAAAATTAGACTACTGGGAGAGAATAGAACTGGTGCTGCTTTTAATAAATTTAAAAGGGATGTCAACTCTACTCAGGACTCAATAAGAAATTTAAGAAACCAAATAGTAGCTGCTTTTGGTGTTAGAGAATTAGTTAGAGCTGGAGATACTTTTGTAAACCTTCAAAATAGAATGGGTGCTTTGACTGGCACTGCTGAAGGCACTGCTAATGCAATGGCTCACATGAAAAGAATTGCTAATGAGTCAAGATCAGATTTTGATTCTGTTGGTGATTTATTTGCAAAGATTACTTTTGCAACAAAAGAAATGGGTTTGTCTCAGCAAGAAGTTGCTGATGCTACTCAAACAGTTGCTAATACCTTTATTATATCAGGTGCTTCTGCTATTGAGGCTTCAAATGCTTCTAGGCAGTTAGCTCAGGGTTTAGCATCAGGAACTCTTAGAGGTGATGAGCTTAACTCTGTTATGGAGCAAAACTCAGCTTTAGCAGAATTATTAGCTCAAGGTCTTGGAGTTTCGACAGGTAAGTTAAGAGAGATGGGTGCTGCTGGTAAAATTACAGCAGAAAATATATTACCTACTTTAATAAATGCAACAGCAGATACTTCTAAAACTGTTGCAGATATGAACATGACGATAGGGCAAGCAATTAATGCCCTTAAAACACAATTTACAACTTTAGTTGGAGACTTTAATAACTCTACCAATGCTTTTGGTAATGTAGCTAATGGTATCAATTTCTTAGCACAAAACATGGAGCTATTAATAATTCCAATAACAGCTCTTGCTGTAAGTGCAATTCCCTCAATGATCATTGCATTAAATACTTTAAAGGTTGCAATACTAACAAATCCAATTGGTTTATTAGCTACAGGTTTTGCTGCTTTGGTCAGTGTTTTAATGATAGCTAATAAAAATTCAAAAGAATATGGCACAACTCTTGATGATCTTACAGCCTCAAGAGTGGAGCAGGTTAAAAAACTTGAAGAAGCTGAAAGATTGTATGATAGATTTAAAGCTAAGCAATATGATAGAGATAGAAAAGCAGCACAAAAAAATATTGATGAAATAGATGCTTTAATATTAGCAAAAGAAGAACAAGATAAGATAGAAAAAAAATTACAAAGTTCTATAGATAATTTAGGCACAACAACAGTTACAGCAATGCAAGAGTCAATTCAAATAACTAAAGATTTTGCAGATACTGTTGAGGGTCAATTAACAAATGCATTTCAAGGATTTTTTGATGTTGCAAGTAAACAATTTTTAGATTTTCAAGATTTGGCTGGTTCAGTTGCAAGGGCAGTAATAAATGAATTAATTAATGTGTTTATAGTGCAAAAATTAGTTGGCATGGTGACTAGCTCTATTGGAAAAATACAAGGTGGTATGGAGTATGACAAATTAACTGATGGTGGTACTTTGTTTGATAGTTTTTCAGGTGGTGGTTATACAGGAAATGGAGCAAGAGCAGGTGGTTTAGATGGGCAAGGTGGTCGTTTAGCTATGATACACCCACAAGAAACAGTCATAGACCACACTAAAGGACAAAGCATGGGTGCTACAGTAAACTTTAATATATCAACAGTAGATGCTGCTGGCTTTGATCAGTTACTAGCATCAAGAAAAGGATTGATAACATCAATCATAAACAATGCCATGAATAATCAAGGCAAAATGGGGATAGTATAATGTCAGGACAATTTCCTACAGACCCAAATTTTAGAAGTCTTAATTTTAAAGACAATAGACCTACCCTATTAAATCAAACACTATCAGGTAAAAAACAAGTTAGACAAATAGGTGCTCAGTATTTTTCTTTTACAGTTGCAATGCCACCATTACAACAAGAAAAGTCTCAAGAAATATTTGCATTTTTACAAAAACAAAAAGGTTCTTTTGAGGACTTTACAATAGTTGCACCACTAGATAATTTAGGTGCAGGCAAGTCAGAAACAGATATTCAAGTAGTTGGAGCACATACATCAGGAGATGCTTCTATAGCCTTAGATGGCTTTACAGCGAACCAAACAGGTGCTTTAAAGGCTGGAGATTTTATTAAGTTTGCAAATCATAGCAAAGTCTACATGGTTCAATCAGATATTGATTCTAATGGTAGTGGAGCATTAACTGTTCTTATATCGCCAAATTTAGTAGCATCTCTAGCAGATAATGAAGCTGTTACTGTAAACAAACCAAGTTTTACTGTTTATTTAGAAAACAATGAGATTATGTATTCAACAAGTGCTAATGGTTTTTACAGTATTTCATTTGATGTTAGAGAGGTTATAGCCTAATGCCAAGAAGTTTATCTACTGATCTACAAACTCAAGTATCATCAACAGCAACCAAGACAGCTTTTTTAGTTGAACTTAATTTATCATCTACTATTAGATTAACTGACTGGTATTCAGATGTTACTTATGATTCTAATAGCTATGAAGCTGGTGGTTCTTTTCTAACTGTTGATTCAACAACTGAAACAGGACAATTACAAGTAGACGAAGTTAATATAGCTTTTTCTAATATTACTAATCAAGTAAGAGTATTGGTTGAAGATGGTTCATTTACTGATAAAACAGTGGAAATATATTTAGCTTACTTTAATTCAGACGAAACAATTGTTGGTGCTATAAATTATTTTACAGGTAAAGTTAGAAGTGTATCTATACAAGAAAATATTGAAGATACTACTCTTAAAATGACTGTTGCTTCACATTGGGCAAATTGGAATTTAACAAAAGGCAGACATTTTACTGATGAATCTCAACAAGACTTTAGTACAGGTGATAAGGGTTTTGAGTTTGCAAGTCAGGTAAAAGATGATGTTAGGTGGGGTATGTAATGCTTGGTTTTATTGGTAATCTCAAATGGTTTGTTTCTGCTGTTAAGGCGACAAAAGTATTTAAAGCAATAAAAATAATTGGCACTATTGCAGTGCTTGCTGTTGGTGTTAAAGGCTTTATGCAAGCTAGGCAAATGATGGCTAAAGGTCAAGATATATTAGGCAATAAAACTGCTGCTGGAGGCAAACTTCCTGTCATATATGGAACTAGACGAGTTGGTGCTCAAGTCATATATATGGATGTATCTGCTAATGATTCAAGAGATTTATATGTAGTTTATGCACTATCAGTTGGTGAATGTGATGAAATACTTGGAAGAACTATTGAACTTGATGGAAATCCTTTAACTGACTCTGCAAGGTTTAGAGATGGTGGTTATATTGGCTCAGATAAAATATCTTCAGGCAATTACTCTTTAAACTCAGTTTCACAAAATGGTACTGGTATAGATGCTGGTGCTGGTCAATTTGGCTCAAGTCCTACACAAAAATATAGATATGTTATGAATCTACATCATGGAGCTGCATCACAAACAGCAGACCCCATGCTTGTTGCTTCTATGCCTAACTGGACTTCTGCACATAGATTAGATGGCGTTTGTTATATAGCAGCTCATTATGGTTATGATAAAGAAGGTATTTGGTCAGGAGTTCCACAATTAACAGTTCAGGTAAGAGGTAAAAAAGTATTTGACCCTAGAGATACAAATCAAACATTTGGAGATGTATCTACTTATGAATATTCAGATAATCCAGCTTTAACATTTTTGGATTACATTACTGACAATCAAGTGGGCAAGGGTTTAACACAATCACAAATTAACATAACTACATTTACTGCTGCTGCTAATGTTTGTGATACAGAAGTTGACCAGCCTTATTTTAATGGTGTAGCTCAATCTCTTACTTGGTCAGGTAATGCTGGAGATAACTTCATAACTATTGGTGGTGCTAGTGCTACAACTGATTGGTGGCAAAACAAAGTTGGAGAACTAATAGACATATATGACACCAATGGAGATGGCGTTATAGATAGTAAAGAAATTTTAGAAATAAGAAGAGATAATTTTTATGATTCTAATGAAGAGCTTATTGTTTATATTAACGATACTCTTGGCTCTACATATTCTTCACAAACGGGTTCATCTTTAGTTAAAGTAAAAAGATTTCATTGTAATGGGTATTTAGATGCTAATAAAAATGTCATGGACAATGCAAAAGAGCTTCTTGCAAATATGCGTGGTATCTTTTTATACATAGATGGTAAATATGAATTATCAATAGAAGATACAGGTTCTTCTACATTTAGTATTACTGATGACCATATTATTTCTGATGCTGGTATATCAGTAGATTATGGAAATAAAGACAAAAAAGCTAATAAAGTTATAGTTGAATTCTTTAATGCTAATAAAAAATACGAATTAGATACAGCTACAGTTTTACATGATGCAAGTCCTGAATATTATTCAGATGATGGTGATGAGATACTAGAGATTAAAGCTGAGTTCCCTTATGTAAGCGACCCTTATATAGCCTATAACATGGGTAAGGCAATCTTAACTAGAAGCAGAAATCAAATCACTATGCAGTTCTTAGGAACTCCTGAGATGTATAAACTTAATGTAGGAGATATAGTAGATTTAACTTATGCAGGCTTAGGATTCTCAGGAAAAGTTTGTAGAGTTGAGGCATTAGAATTACAATCTGATGGATTAGTTGCAGTTAGCTTAATAGAATACTTTGATGTTTACACATGGGAAGTACCACCTCAAGAACCAGTAGAGGAGCTTTCTAATTTACCTTCTGCTTATGCAGTTAAAGCTCCAACAGGACTAGCATTTACTGATACTGATTCTAGCTCTACAGGTAGACCATTCTTATCTTGGAATGAACCAACTGATTTTCCTAATTATCAATATAGAATCAATATTGTAGATAGTTCTAGCAATCAAGTTAAAAATACTATTGTTGATGTAGAGAATTGTGATCTTAATTTTTTACCTGTTGATGCTAATTATGTTGCAAGTGTTAGCTCACTTAATACTTTAGGCTCAGAATCATCTCCAGCTACCTTAACTTTTACTATTGGTGATGCTCCTACAGGAACTCCTGATATTAAAGATGGCAGCGTAACGCTACCCAAAATAGGTTCTGATGTTCAATCTGCAATCAATGCTGGTGGTACTAATTCAACACAATTAATAAAATCTACATCAGCTCCAACAACAAGAAGTGATAGCTCTGCATTACAGCCACAAGATTTGTGGGCAGACACTGATGATAATAATCAGATGTATGTTAGAAATGCATCTAATAATGGTTGGGTTAAGGCTAGAGATTCTTCATTAGTAACCTTATACAACTCATTAAGCTCAACTGTATCTACCAACACAACAAATATAGCTACAGCTCAGGGTGATATAGTTACTCTTACAACTGATACTTCAGCAAATGCTAGTGCTATAACTAGCTTAACCTCTACAGTTAATACTAATACATCAGCAATAAGCACTGAACAAACAACTAGAGCAAATGCTGATACTGCTTTAGCAGCAGACATAACCAGCTTAACTTCTACAGTTAGCGGAAATACCTCTGCTATTACTTCTGAAGCTACTACAAGAGCAAATGCTGATACTGCTCTTGCTTCTGATATTACAAGTCTTACATCTACAGTTAATGACAATACAGCAGACATTACTTCTGAAGCTACTACAAGAGCAAATGCAGATACTGCTTTATCTTCAGACATAACTAGTTTGACCTCTACAGTAAATTCAAACACATCAGCAATAACAAGTGAGGCTACTACTAGAGCAAATGCTGATACTGCTCTTGCTTCTGATATTACAAGCCTTACTTCTACTGTTGCTGGTAATACAGCATCTGTTACAACTAATGCATCAGCAATAACAGATATAAATGATAATGCTTCTGCATCTTATGTATTGCAATTAAATGCAAATGGTAAAGTTGCACAAATGGTTCTTAACAGTAATGCTGATTCAGGAACAGGTGCAACTAGCACAATAGCTTTTTTAGCTGATACTTTTAAAATAGACAATGATGCTGGTTCAAGTATAAGTCCTTTTGTTGTTAGTGGTGGTACTGTTCTTATTGATAATGCAAGAATTAATAATCTATCAGCAGACAAGATATTAATTGATGGGGTTACTTTAGATACTGATGGTAGTGGTAACTTAATTATTAAATCAGATGGTGTAGGTACTACTCAAATAGCAGATAACGCTGTTACTGATGCAAAGGTTTCTAATCTTAGTGCTAATAGTATTACAGCAGACCAATTAGATGCAGCTAGAATCAATGTCGATACTTTGAATGTAAAACATTTTGCAGATGTAAGTGCTGATATTATTTCTCATACAGGTTCAGCAGTTCCTTTATCAAGTTTTGCTAGTGCCTTTCAAAGGGGTTCAACAAACTTTACAACGATAACATCAACAACAGGAAATTATTTAACTACTTGCGTTGTAGATAATGTTAGAGATGGTGCTTCATATCAAGCAATTTGGACTGGTGTTTATGGTGACTGCACAAATGGTGTTTTAGAATACAGTGTCAATGGTGGCTCTACATATACTCAAGCAGCAGGTGGTATACAAAATGTCACTATGGCAGCAGGTACTTTTAGAACTTATGTGTTTGCTTATAATGGAACTATCTCAGGATTACCAACTTCAGGAACAAATGCTAATAAAGTATATTGGAGAGTAAGATGGATAACAAAACTAAGAAGTACATACCAATCACTTTATGTATTTATAGATAACACACAATAAAATGAATACGATAATAGAATACACAACATACAACACCACAACAGGCGAAATATTAGAAAGTGGTGCAACAAATGTTGCTTTAAGTGATATACCTTTACAAGAAGGACAATCAATAATAGAGGGTATTTATGATGTTGATAACTATAAAATTATTGATGGTGAAGCAGTAGAACAAACTGTAGATTTTTGGCAAGCAGTTAGAATACAAAGAAACGAATTACTAAATGAATCAGATTGGACTCAAGTAAATGACTGTCCTTTATCTGATTCCAAGAAACAAGAATGGGCAACATATAGACAGGAATTAAGAGATTTACCATCTTTACATCAGTCAGCTAATAATATTGATGATGTGATATTTCCAAGTAACCCTGAATGATTTAAGATATATAAAATAGGATTTTATTATGGCACAACACGATTACAACATAGCAAACCAATCAGGTGCAGACTTTAGGGCAGATTTAAACAATGCTTTATTAGCTATTGCAACTGTTAATAGTGGTTCAACAGAACCATCAACTACATTTGCTCATCAATTATGGGTAGATACATCTAGCAGTGTATTAAAGATCAGAAACGCTGCTGATAATGCTTGGATTACTACAGGTGTTAGTATTACTGCATCTAATACATTTACAGGTGATTTAACAGGAAATGTTACTGGTAATGTAACTGGTAATGTTACAGGTAATGTTACTGGTGATCTTACAGGTAATGCAGATTCTGCTGACATATTAACTACAGCTAGAACCATATCTTTATCAGGTGATGTTGTGGGTTCAGTATCTTTTGATGGTAGTGCTAATGTTGATATAGATACAGTTGTGCAAATCAATTCAATAACTTTAGGAACTGATACTACAGGTGATTATGTTGAATCTATGTCAGGTGGAACTGGTGTAACAGTAACAGGTGGAACTGGTGAAGGTTCTACTCCTAGTATTGCTATAGGTCAATCTGTAGCTACAACTGATGATGTTACTTTTAATATTGTTACCGCATCTAATGAATTTATAGGTGATTTAGAAGGTGGTATAAGATTTAATGCTAAAGCAGATGGTGTTTTAAGCAAAGGTGATGTAGTTTATATATCAGGCGTATCAGGTGATGTGCCAACAGTTGCTCAAGCTAAAGCTGATGATGCTTCTAAAATGCCTGCATTTGGATTAGCTTTATCTGATGCTAATGATAATGCTGCATTACAAGTGGTTACCTTTGGAACTATTGAAGAATTAGATACTTCAGGAGTATCAGAAGGGCAAATACTTTATGTATCTACAACAGCAGGTGCTTATACAACTACAGCTCCAACAGGTGAATCAAGTCAAATACAGAACATTGGTAAAGTTATAAGAAGTCATGCTGCTGCTGGTTCTATTAAAGTAGGTGGTGCTGGAAGAAGTAACGCTACTCCTAACTTAGATAATGGTAAGATATTTATAGGTAATGGCTCTAATCAAGCAGTTACATCAACCCTTGATACTTCTATAGTCGTTGAGAATACTAATCTTTACTATACAACTACAAGAGCAAATACAGATTTTGATACAAGATTAGCCACAAAAGATACAGGTGATTTAACTGAAGGTACTAACCTTTACTATACAACAGCTAGAGTTAATACAGATTTTGATACTAGACTTGCAACTAAGTCTACAAGTAATTTAGCAGAAGGCACTAATTTATATTACACATCAGCTAGGTTTGATTCAGCTTTTACATCTAAAGATACAGATGATTTAAGTGAAGGAACTACTAATTTATATTACACAACTACAAGATTTGATTCTGCATTTGGTAATAAAACAACTGCTGATCTAACTGAAAATACAAATTTATACTATACAGATACAAGAGCAAATTCAGCTATTGATGCTAGAGTAACAAAAGCATTTGTTGATGCTCTTGGAATACAGGCAACAAGCGTTGCAGATAACTCAGTGGTACTTGGTAATGACACTACAGGTAATTACATTCAAACCATTACAGGAACTGCTAATAAGATTACTGTATCAGGAAGTGGTAGTGAGTCTGCGGATGTAACACTATCACTACCTGATGATGTTCAGATTGCTTCTGATTTAACAGTAGCAGGTAATTTGACTGTAAATGGAACTCTTACCTCACTAGACACAACCAATTTAGATATAGAAGATAACCTATTCCAGCTTAATGCAGGTCTTACAGGAAGTCCTGTTAATGATTCAGGTATGCTTATTAATCGTGGCAATTTAGACAATGGCATCTTTATGTGGGATGAATCTGTTGATAAATTTACAATGGGTCTTACTACAGCAGATGGTAGTGCTACAGGAAACATAACACTTAATTCACTTGGTACTTTAGTAGTTAATGTAGAAGGTAATTTAACTGGTAATGTTACTGGAACTGTCTCTAGCTTATCTAACCATGATACTGATGATCTAGCTGAAGGCTCTAACCTTTACTATACCCAAGCAAGATTTGATTCTGCTTTTACAGCTAAGTCTACAACTGACTTATCAGAAGGCAGTAACCTTTACTATACTGATGCAAGAGTACAAGCTGTTTCTATAAACAATGTTGTAGAAGATACAACTCCACAGCTAGGTGGAAATTTAGCATCTAATGGTAATGACATATTATTTGGCGATAACGACAAAGCAGTTTTTGGAGCAAGTTCAGATTTACAGATTTATCATGATGGTTCTGCTTCTTATATTAATGATTCAGGTACTGGAAATTTAAAAATACAAGGTACACAACTACAACTGCAAAACGCAGCAGGAACACTATCTTATCTTGCAGGTGTTGATGGTGGTGCAACAACTATTCATCACGCTGGATTCGCCAAACTAGCCACAACCTCAACAGGCATAGATGTAACAGGTACAGTTGTTGCTGATGGCTTGACTGTTCAAGGTGCTGGACAAATCTATTCTAGTATTGGCTCAACTAATGGAGCAGGAGCTACTCTTAGATTAGATGGTAGTTCTAATGGTGATTTTGCTGGTGGTGATTTTTCATTTATTCAAAACAGTGGAACAAAACTACAAATCGTAGGAGGAACTCCTAACGCACCTATTGAATTACAAACACATGATGGTAGTGGGAACAAACTTCGTCAAAATATTGCATCTAACGGAGACATCTCCTTCTATGAAGACACAGGAACAACAGCTCAAATGACTTGGGATGCTTCAGCAGATGCTTTAACTTTTACAGATAATACTAAAGCTATCTTTGGAGCAGGTTCAGATTTGGCTATATATCATGATGGTTCAAACTCTCATCTTAGAGATCAAGGGACTGGAAATTTACAAATAGAAGGACAAGCTGATGTCAAGATTATGGACAATCTTGGTTCAACAACAATGGCTGTTTTTAGAAAAAATGATGCTGTCTTTTTAAATTATAATAATATCACCAAGTTTGCCACAACCTCAACAGGTATAGACGTAACAGGTACAGCCACAGTGGATGGTTTGACTGTTGATGGTTCTGCAACTATTGATGGTGGAGCAACAGACAATACTGTTTTGACTCTTGACTCAAGCACTGCCAACACTTTCTTAAAAATAACTGATTCAAATTCTACTAGTGGAACATTCATTGGTGCAACCACTAATGATTTAAATTTTTACCCTAATAACACACTTGCAGTTACTATGGCAGCATCAGGCAATGTTGGAATTGGAACGAGTAGCCCTGATGAAATACTGCATATTAATGCAGCAGACAGTGGGAATAGTTTAGTTGCTTTTACTAACTCTACAACTGGATTAACTACAGAATTTGTTGTTGGTATAAATGCTTCTGAACAAGCAATCATATATAACGAAAACAATACAGATATGATTTTCGCTACTAATGATGACGAAAAAATGAGAATAGACTCATCAGGCAATGTTGGAATTGGAACTAGTAGTCCTACAAGACAATTAATGGTGCAAGATTCTTCTGCAAACTGTTTTGTTTCTGTAGTAACTGGAACTGGAAATGTAGCAGGTTTAATGTTGGGTGATACTGATGATGAAACTCAAGGTAGAGTTAATTATAACAATTCAACCTCTAGTATGGCATTTTTTACTGCTGATACTGAAAAAGTAAGAATAGACTCATCAGGAAATGTTGGAATTGGAACGACTAGTCCTGCCTTACAATCAGGCGGTACTGGACTTCATGTAAATGGCAGCTCTTATTCTGAAATTAAGTTTACAAACTCATCAACAGGCACAGCAGCTACAGATGGTACTGCTTTAGTAACCAACAGTTTAGATTTTGGAATTAACAATAGAGAAGCAGGAAAACTTACTTTTGGAACTAGTAATTCTACTAGAATGACTATAGACTCATCAGGCAACTTGTTGGTGGGTACTACAAGTGCAAATGTCTACAACCAATCTAGTGAATCAGGCATAGCAATTAAGCCTAATAATTTACAAGTCGCAAGAAGTGGAAATACTCCTGTATTTATAAACAGAATTTCAGATGACGGAACATTAATAGACTTCCGCAAAGACGGCTCATCAGTTGGAAGTATTGGGGCTGTTAGTGGAGTTCCTTACTTTTATGGTTCTTCAGGGTTTAGGCTTGGTGGTTCAATCCAGCCTATTACTAGCGTAGGTGCTTTGTCAGACAACACAACAGATATTGGTCAGTCAAATGCAAGATTCAAAGACCTCTACCTTTCAGGACAAGCCTTAGTACAAGGTGGTGCTACTACAGCACCTAGTTTTGCTTTTACAAATGACCCTGATACTGGTATGAGCAGACCTACAAGTGACGCTATTAATTTTTGTACTGCTGGCTCTGAACGCCTTAGAATAGACTCATCAGGTAAAGTTCAAATAGGAACAACATCTGCTTTAGCTTCTTCTACTTTTTCTGTAAAAGGTGCTGCAACAAATAGTCAGCAAGTAGTAAGTTTGCACAATCCAGCAACTTCAGGAACAGTTTATTTTATGGCTTTTGGGACTGAATCATCATATACAGAAAGAGGATATATAACTTATGATCAATCAAATGTAGCTTTTACACAAACTTCTGATATTACATTAAAAGAAAATATAAGAGATTTAGAAAATGGTTTGGATACAATTTGTAAAATTAAACCTAGAGTATTTGACTGGAAAGATGGTCATGCAAAAGATACAGTAGGCTTTATAGCACAAGAAGTTGAAGAAGTTAAACCTGATTGGGTAAAAGAAAAAGAGGGTATTAAAATGCTTGATACAAATTTACCAAATACAATACCTTATTTAATAAAAGCAATACAAGAACAACAAACACAGATTGATGCCTTACAATCTGAAATTAATAACTTAAAAGGAGAATAAAATGGAATGGAATGTAAATACAGTTGACGTACACCCTAAAGAAGAGGGTCATGATGATGTTGTCTATAACGTGCATTGGCGTGTAACTAAAGAAGATGGAGAATTTACTGCATCCTCTTATGGAACGCAGAGCATAGATACCTCTGATTTAACTAACTTTAAACCTTTTGATGAACTAACATCAGATATGGTTAAGGGTTGGGTTATTGCTGCTATGGGTGATGAAGAAGTAGCTAACTTAGAAACAGGATTAGATGCACAAATAGAAAGTGAAAAAAATCCAACTTCAGTTACTAAAACTTTAGAGTCTTAGTATATAATTTAATTTTAATAAACTTATAGGAGAGATTAATGAGTAAAGAAGAAAATAAGATGGAAAACCAAGAACCAGTAATAATTACATTTAATGATGTTGAATACAGAGCTGCTGACCTGAATGAAGAGCAAATGGCTTTAGCTGCTAAATTAAATGTTGC
>WLWF01001870.1_pt1 | contig 16239 bp, 11 predicted proteins | sample 6718331 | NCBI WGS metagenome assembly WLWF01 (sample SAMN12718692, study PRJNA515312) | sponge metagenome | isolation source: marine sponge | host: Mycale hentscheli | place: New Zealand: South Island, Marlborough, Capsize Point | collected 2003-05-01
AAATCGACTATAATAATATTATTAACAAAATACCTATTATGACTAAAAAGAAAACCATCACCACTCGTAAAACGAATAAATCAAAACCTAGTAAAGGTAAAAAAGACTTAAGTGCTATGCAGGTAGCCGACGGTAAAGATAGTATGGCTAAAACCGTTGATGAAGTAAGAGATCTTGAGCAATTACTGGGAGTTCAGCAAAGTAATCCTTTCCGTACTACCAGCAAAGAAATACTCACCGAGCGCATGAGCGAAATGACCCTCACCGACTTACAAGGGATGGCGGTTCAGATTGGAATCCTTCCTAGCGGCAACAAGCTCAGTTTAAAGACCAAAATCATGAAAGCTTTTCAATCTCACGGAGGTGCCGGTGCGGGATATAATATTGGATTTCAAAGACCTTTAGTCGATCCTACAAGCCAAGCAGCAGAAGATATACTAAAGATTTCTAGAGAAGGTTTCTGAAATGTCTACTCTGGGGGAAATTGCAACTCGAATTTATGACAATGAATTTGATGATGAGACTACACAGTTAAGCCGAAAATATAGAATACAAGGAATTTCGGGTTGGCTGGAGGGTAATTTAGGGCAGTTTAATAACCTATGTTATACCCAGTTTGGAATTAGCGGAGATTTCAGACTCGAAGAAGAGAGTATATTATCTCAGCTTTATCTAGCTGATTATTATACTAAGCAGGCTCGGTCTGTGCTTAACATGTCAGTCACAGGAGCTACGGACTGGACACGCCTGTCAGAGGGAGATACTACTATTGTAAGGACTAACAAAGTAGATCTTTCACGAGTTTATAGAAACCTAGCTAAAGACGCTTCTGAGGAAATTAAAGAGTTAACTTACGCTTACAATTCATATAGCGCTCAACCCGTTCAAGTAGCTGGGTTTGACGGAGGATTTGTTTCGGGAAGCGGGGGCTATTATAGATATCCCATGTATCCCCCTTATTAATTATGGGATCACTAATTTCAGATTCAGATAAAACGGATATAGGAAATGTATTTAATGATATACATGATACATTCGCACGCCCAGTTACAGTTTTCCAAAAAAAGAATGAAATCTTTGTAGCTACAAATAGTACATATAATGCTCTGTATGGCAGGCTGACAAATCAACAAACCAAAAGACAAACTGTTACCCAAACTGTAGTTCAGGCTCGAATAAAATACAATCAAGATCAAAAAGAAATTGATCTACCGGGAAGCAGAGCACAAGTAAATGTTCCTCTAGGAGAGGGAGTAGTCCGAGTGAAGATAGATAAAGCGGGTTATGACTTATTTAAAAAAGCTAGTAATATCGAAGTAGATGGACAAGCTTTAAGGATTGTTACTGATGCAGGTAGGATAGGTCCATTTGAAGTTCATTTCTATACTATTTATTTGCGGCCAGCAGACTAATGAGAAGAGCCAAGATTAATCTAAAAGGCTTACGAAAAGAAGTGGGAAAAAAAGCGTTTCCTGCATTTAAGGCTGCCGCTGTTCCACGCATAGAAAAAACTTTACAAAAAGAAGCTTTAAAGCTTATGGCGGCTTTTGATGATCATCCTATAACCAAGGAAATTGAAGAGGGGCCGGGAGCTAGAAACTCCTCAGGAACATTAGGTGGCTACGGAAATTTATTTACATTCATAGGATTTAACAGAGGTCAAGATCCTATTTCTCCAATACGAAGTCTTTTAGCTCGGTCAATTAAGGTAGTATCTATTCGAAAGCAGCGCAATGTTTTGGGGCTTGTTTTAAAGTTTACCGTCCCTACTGAAGAAGAAATAGCTGCGGTCTCTCCACTGCCTTGGGCTACGGGAAGCTGGGCAGAAGCTGTCGAAAGAGGTATGAGTGGAGTAGGTAGATATTTGTATTCTCAAGATAAAGGTCGTTTTAGTACAAGTAGATCAGGCCAAGCTATCGAAGCTAGCGTAGAGGTTAGGGGTTCAGGTAGCTCCACGCCTACCAAATACATAACGGGTTTACTGGCGAAAATGCTAACGGATATAGAAAGGTCTCTTAAAAGCGTATGAAACCTCAGTTTGATCATAAGGTTTTAAGCAGCTTTTATCTCTGGTTTGATGACAGGGTTACTCGTTATGGGGAAGCAGTACAGACCGGCATAAATCAACAATTTTATTATTCGGACTTGAACATAGATGTGCCGCCTAATCAAGTGGCATACTATAGTCCTGATCGTCAGTTTGTAGCCAATGGAACAGGGGTTCCTTCTGGGGTATACATAAAATCTGGCACTGACCCTTATGTAGAAGTAAGCCAAAACGGCAATGACGCCACGGGCTTATTAATAGATTTTGATAAGGGTCGCGTTATTTTAAAAAGCGAGATGGGCAGTTCTCTTACGATTAGTGGTAATTTTGACCGCAAGACGGTAAATACTTACATTACTAATGAAAGCGAAGAAGAGCTTCTTTTTAATACAGACTTTTTGCTTTCCGCTGATGACGATGAAACTTTTCTAGAGAGCATTACTGGGCTAGGGAGCCCCAACTATACAGTTCCGGCGGCTTTTTTAAGTTATAATTCGAGCTTAAATAAACCTTTTGCTTTAGGAGGGATGCAGGATACTAAAAGTAATGTGAGAGCTTTAGTTATAGTGAATGATAATTTTAGCTTAGATGGGATGCTTTCTTTGTTTAGAGACTCGACAGAGACTTGCGTTCCTTTGGTAGAGTTTCCTAACTTTCCTTTTGGAGAATATTTTCACATAAAAAACCCTCCTTATACTTATAGCGGATTATATAAGCAAATAATGGATAGTAATGGCCCTTATGCATTTATTGAAAAAGTTAATTGCTCAAAAATGTATGACACGGCAGGGGCGGCAACCACTATTCCTCGTAATATGAGGATAGGCTTTATTGATTTTACTATTAGCACTCCTCGACTACCAAAAGAAGACATAGCGCCTACTTAATAAAAAATGTTCTCTTTTATAAAATTTTGCTGTAACTAGGAGTAAACCTATTTATTTATTATGGCTAGAAAACGCATTATCTATCAAAGTGAGGCCCTATACGCGGGCAAGACTGGAGAATCCAGCCCCCAACAACTACATCGTGTTCAAGACGTAAGTCACTCTATTGAAGTGGCTCGACAGGACATCAATGAATTTGGTAAGCTGGCCGCTCTTAGTCGCGAAGTTATTGAGCCCCCTACAGTAGGGCTGGACTTCACATATTACGTCGTCGACGGATTCAATGAAGCAAGCGGGCTTGGCCTGAGTGTTCAAGGAATAAACAGTGCCGTAGAAACCAGCGCGGTGTCCGGTCAAATGGCTGAGCAAACCGCGTCCAATGATGTAGCTGAAAAGAATTACTACATTATGACTGTGCCCGAAGGCGAAGATGCTAGTTCACTTCCTCAGGGAACAGATTATACCGAAGAGGAATATACGCAAATGGGAGTTATTGGCATCGGTAACGGATATGTTACCAGCTATACTCTTGACGCTTCTGTTGGTGACATTCCTTCAGCAAGTTGCAGTATTGAGGCTTCTAATTTGCGCTTTGATTTAAGCGGTACTGGCTTCCAGAACCCAGCAATTTCTACCACTGACGGTACGGCAAAGCCGGGAACGGTTACTTTGCCTAAGTCCACGACCGGTAACCTTTCGGCCGCCGCTCTTCGTCCCGGTGACGTAACCATTCTGTTTGGTGCTATTACAGGTGAAGATGGATCTTATGTTGGTGGATCAGGTGAGTTCCTCCAAGCAGGAGGCGCTATTCTTCCCGGATTTTCGGGTGCAGGCACTGATGGAGCTTCTGGAGCAAACGTTCAAAGTTTCAGCATCGATCTTCCTTTGGGTCGTACGCCACTTCAGCGCATGGGTAATGTATTCCCATTCTCTCGTGAGCTTGACTTTCCGATTGCGGTTAGTATGTCCGTAACGGCAAATCTTACTGAGGTTTCTGAAGGTGCATTACGTGACCTTCTTTGTAACGAAGCTCGTAAGCGCGATATCGCTGTAACGATGAAGAATCGTTGTGATGGCGGCAAGAGTATCCAGTACGTCATGAAAGGCGCTATTTTGGACTCGCAAAACATGAGTTCTACCATTGGAGACAACAAGAGCGTTGAGCTTTCGTTCAGTACTCAAATTGGTGGACCTACTGATAGCGAGAATGGGATCTTCATCTCCGGTAATTCCGGATCATGGAACTCCTGATAATCTAGATCATAATTTCCCGAAAAAGCCTCCGGTTCTCCCCGGGGGCTTTTTTGTGTAAAGAAATATAGGTATGGCATACGGTAGAAATTACTATCCTGACCAGCAGGTATTCATTGGTGAATTAGGCTCTTCGGTTTCAGAACTTAAGGGTGTTCAATCTTTTGACGGAAGTTGGAGCGTACCTTATGAACAAATGATGGCTGCGGGTTATAATTACGTAGGAAATGAAGTAGCCGGAGAATTAGTTGGTGAGGTTAGCGTATCAAGATACATTATAACGGGGAGTGATCCCATCACTGGATTAATTGATACTCCCGTAAGTGGCTACCTCATATATGGTAAAAATGAATCCTATGATAAAGTATTTAATTTTTCGCGTGGATACATAAGCTCATATGAATCAGCGTGTTCATTAGGTGAAGTAGCAAGCTGTGACTTCGGGTTGACCGCATACGGAGGTATTGGTAAAATGAGCAGTGAATCGCGCTCTTATACGCCTATTACGCCCGAAGCAGCTACCGCAAACAATATCGCATTAACTACAGACTTCGGGTCAACTAATGCTATTCAGTCATATTCTGTCAATTTGTCTTTCGACAGAACTCCAGTAAACAAAGTAGGACAATCATTTAAACCTACTGATTTTGTCACAAATCTTCCTATTCAAGCGACCATCAGCTTTGAGGTGCTTGTGAATGATTATGAAGCACAAAATGTAATGGAGGTTATCTGCGGGGATTTCACAAGTAATTTAACGATTGATTTAAATAAAAACTGCAAAGCAGAGAATATAAGAAGCTTCGCATTTACTAATGCTAGTCTAGTAGACTCTTCATTATCTGCTGGCATTGGTAGTGACATGACTCTTTCTATTAGTTACTCTGCATACTATAGCTCTATTACGGGAGCAATAGACTCCATAATGTCATGAGCCTAAATTTTAAAAATATGGGGGTTTCTATCTCGGGAACGGATACCGCCTTAAACTCGTCTTATTATGCTAATTCGGTTAGTATTTCAGAAAGCTTAGCGGAATTAAACTTTGGTACCTTGGGCAGTAACTCAACTAACTCGGTAACCGCTAAAGCCCCCGAAGGAAGTATTGATGTATCTTTCTATATCACTTCCGGAACTGAAATAAATGCTATTACAGGACATTACGGCAAAACGGGTTTTATTGAGGTTAGCGCGGGCCCTTTCACGGCTAAAAAAAGCTTGCTTAATTCTTTCAGCTTGTCCCTCGAGCCTGTCGGTATGATAATGGGATCAATGAGTTATAATTATTATGGGCAGATTGAATCTGGATCTATTATACCCATAAGCTCTTCTCCGACTATTCAGCCGGCGCATGGGGCTACTAGCTCAGTGGATCTCGAGTCTGTGGGAGTAAGTGGGGTTATAGGTCTTACGTATGATTTCTCTCAAAGTTACGATGTGGGATTTTCATTAGGTCAAATTGGGCCTGCTAGGGTAACTTTTCAAGAAATGACAAAGACTCTTTCTATAGATGCTCAAGCTCAAGATGTTTCTTTTGGGAAGAGTAGCTTGACCGGAGAGTCGGGAATATGCCATTCCCCTGAAGGGGAAGATGGCTTTTCAGTAAAGAGCGGTATAATATCTTTAAAAAATTTATGCAATGAAAATATTGCAGAGTTGGGGGTTACAGGTTATCTTGAGAGCAGATCTTTTGATGCAAACCAGACAGAAAACGTACTTCAGTCTCTATCCTTATTAGAAAATTCAAGAGAGGGAGAATGCTAAATGAGTAGTACATGTTATAAAAATTTTCCAGTGGTGATATCATATCAAGACGGGTCAAGCGAAAAAATTTACGCCAATTCTGTTAGTTTAAGTGAAAGCGTTAATTTGCAGAGTTCTGAATCTTTAGGGGCTAAGGGAGCGTCTTCTGTGTTTAACACTAGCGCTCCCCAAGGTACTATTTCAGTAGAATCTTATGTTAGCTCAGGATTACTTCAATCGCTAGACATGATACAATCTAACAACCAGAATGTAAGCATTAAGGTGGGACCATACGAAACGCCCACTCCCTGCGTTCTTTCCTCAATGTCAGTGAGCGTAAGCGTAGGTGAGCCCCTGACTCTCAATCGAGATTACCAATATTATGGGTCTGTAGAAACTGGAGAAATGCCAGATGTAGAAGCTCCCGATATTACGCCAGTAGTCCCTGAAGGGGTATCTATATCAGGCTTCGATGCCATAAGCGGCTCTAATATAATAACAGACCTAACATGGTCAGTCACACAGAATTATCAAGAATTTAATTTATTGGGTAACGTAACACCAGTAGTGGTATACAGCAGCGCCGAAAAAACTTTGGATATCAATGGGGAACAATTCACTCAATCTTTAATGCAGTCGTCAACTGCTGGTTGCGTTGTCCCTCCCAAAGATTATTCCGTTACGATAAGCGGTTGTGGTACGGGCTTAGGGGTCCTTAGTATTAATGGCTACATGACCAGCCGGAGTTCAGACATAACTGCTGGAGAGGTAGAAAGTAACGGTGTTTCTATAGTGCAATATTTATAATTGAAAAAACTGATTATTTGATATATAATAAGGGTATGGAACAAGGTAAGTTAAACGAACTCTTAGAGTTTCAGGTGAATAGGAATATTATAAATCTGTATAAATCATTTTTAATAATGATGGAGGATATGCACCAACAGCACCACAGCAGCTTTACAAAGCTCAAAATTGCTATGCCTGAAAATGCTCATCTTATCGATCAAGCAGATTACTGGGACGAAGAGAGAATGGATCATCTCAGGAAAAGAATATTAGACAGCGGCAATCACTCCCTGCGCGAATTAGTAGGGCAAATCGAACAATTTAATTTAACAACTAAGGTATAAGGTTATGGCAGATAAAATAAATCGGGAGCTTTTTAGCTTCAACATCGACATAGAGCGAGAAAAAGAAAAAGAGGTCACGAAGGAAAAAAAGCGCAAGAACAAAGAGACTGGTAAAATGGAAACCATCGAGGAGACAGTCATCAGGACGGTTACAGAAAAAGTGCCCGTTAGGATAGTCCTCAAAAAACCTTCTCGTACGCAAATCGAAGACGGGGACATGTTCTACAGTATCTGGCTTAATAAATTTATTAAGATGGGTCTTTTGACTCGCGCAATGCTTGCTAAAAAACAAGTTGATGTAGGGGGAACGCTAAACGAAGATGATAAAATGAATTACGCAAAGCTGTATCTTAAGCTCTTTGAGAAACAGCAAAATATCATTCGATATAGCGCTAAAGATACGGTTGAAATGAGCGCGGACGAAAAAGAAAGACTTCAATCGGCGGTATCCGAGCTCGCCGTAATAAGAAAACAGTTGTCTGATTTTGAAGCTGCGCAAGCATCTATTTTTGATCACACAGCGGACGTTAAAGCCCGCAACAAAACTATAACATGGTTTTTGCTATTCTTGGCTCATTTTCAAGAAGGAGAAGGGGAATCGTCTAGTGATACAGCAGATTTAACTCCTATGTTTTCCGGCACAGAGTACGAAGATAGGTATAGAAAATATCAAGAACTAGACGAAGAGCAAGACGAAATTTTCTTGAGGTCTATTGATAAATTAAGTACGGTAGCTACTATTTGGTATATGAGCGGCGTTCAAGACCAAGATCAATTTGAGGCGGTTTTATCTGAGATAAATAAAGACGCAGAGGCGGATGCAGCTTCCATTATACCCCCCGAGCCCTCGACTTCACCTGAGGAAGAAGAGGAAGAAGAGGAAAAGGAAAAAAGTGCAGAGCCACAAAAAGAAAAGGCTTCTGCGCCTGAGCCAGAAAAAAAGAAGGCTTCCACAAAAAAACGAGGACGCCCTAAGAAAGCTCCCGTAGATGAAGGCTGAAAAGCCTAAGGAAGCTGATTTAAGAAAAGTTTTTTGTGAAATAATGGAGGGGTCTACGCCCTCCGTATTTAAGGGTAAAGATTTTTATGTACGCCACTTGCGTCAAAAAGACCAGTACCTAATTGAAAAACACAAAGAAGAGGTTTATGAAAAAGCCAGAAAAGCAGGCTTGCCTACCAATGAAGAAGCTATAGCTACACTAATTGAGAACGAAGTTTGGTCAGAAGAAGAAGAGAAGGCTATAGAGGAGAACAGCTCCTATGTAGAGAACCTGAGGCAGACAAAAAAAAACCTTATTATACCAAGTCAAATAGACAGTATAAATAAAGATATAGAAGAAGCTGAGCTAAAGGTTACGAAACTTAAGTCTAAAAAATTCGGCCTACTTACTCAAACGTGCGAAGGTTATTCGGAGAATAAAAACAATGACTATATAGTTTATTTTTCACTATATAAAGATCCGGCATGTCAACAACGAATGTTCGAATGGGAAGAGTTTTGCACCCTTACTAAGCCTGAAATCTCAGAAATGGTGCAGGTTTATTCAAAAGCCTGCGAGCATTTAAAGCTTGAGAATGTAAAATTTTTATCTATAAGCCCTATTTTTACGCTGTATTATAATCTTACGGGAGGGGATGGTATACATGATTTTTTTAAAAAACCTTTATATACTCTGACTTTTTATCAATTAAATCTCTTGAACTACGCTAAGGTATTGCATTCTATACTCCAAAACATAGAAGGTATACCTGAGGCTATTAAGGAAGATCCTGACGACCTGCTGGACTATGCAGAATCCAAAAGAAGAAACAAAAGCGTAGTGGATAAAAGTAAAGACAAACAAGGGTTTAGCGTAATGGGTGCTACCAAAAAAGACATGGATGACATGGGTGTCTCAGACGAAGTATCCCTAAGCCCATTTGAGCTAGCTAAAAACAAAGGATCATTAACTTTAGAAGATTTTCAAAATTTGAGCTAAAACTAGTGTATATAGCAGTAAGGTATTGTTATGGCATTAGGTAGCGGAAATATTCAGATTGATGTAGGAGCACGCGGCTTCGAGGACGATATAGTCTCTCAAGTCAATAGTGCTCAGCGCCGCATTCAGCCTTTAAACTTAAAGCTTGACGACAAAGGTTTTCGTCAACCATTAGGTCGAATTAGCGGAGATTTATCTGAGTTTCAAAACTCTCTTGATGCTTCTGTAGCTAGAACCCTTGCTTTTGGCGCTGCTGTTGGAGTAATTAATTCTGTAGCAGGAGCTTTTAAAGGAATGATTAACGCCGCCACAGAGGTTGAGAAGAAGCTAAAAGACGTTAATGTTATTCTTAATCTTAATAATCAAGCCTTGCAAAGTTTCTCAGGAAGCTTGTTTGAGGTAGCTAAAAATACCGGAACATCTTTCGATACCGTATCAGATGCGGCAGTAGAATTAGCCCGACAAGGTCTTGGGGCAGAAGAGACCATCAAGCGTATAAATGACGCCATGATCCTAACCCGACTATCAGGTATGGATGCGGCAAAATCTGTTGCTACTCTTACAGCTGCCATCAATGGTTTTGGCGCGGCAGCGCTGAGCACCACAGACATTGTAAACAAGTTAGCGACAGTTGATGCAGCTTTTGCGGTTAGTACGGATGATTTAGCTAATGCGTTGTCACGTGCTGGAGCTACGGCACAAGCCGCCAAAGTAAATATGGACGAATTGCTTGGAGCTGTTACTAGTGTTCAGCAAACTACGGCAAGAGGGGGAGCAGTAATAGGAAACGCATTTAAAAGTATTTTCACAAGAATACAAAGGTCGTCAGTCAGAGAGCAGTTAGAATCTATTGGAGTAGCGACAACAGACGCTGCTGGCAATATACGAAATGCTATGTCGATATTAAAAGATTATTCCCAAGTATATAAGGGTTTAAGCGATGGGCAGAGGGCATACACTGACGAGTTAGTAGCGGGAGTTTTCCAGATTAATAATCTGCGAGCTCTGGTAAGTGACCTCGGGAGTGGCTTTAGTATTTATGAACGCGCTATGAAGCAATCGTCTGGAGCAACTGATGAGGCCACTCGCCGTAACGCGGAACTAGACAAGACAATGTCTGCTCTGATAAATAAGTCACTAGCTAACGTAAAGCAATTAGCAGCTTCTATTGGAGGGATTGCGGCATCCCCAGCTGTAAAAAACGTATTGAATATATTTAATACAGTAGCCGAATCTTTAAATAAAGCGCTAGACCCTGAAAAAGGAAGCAAAATAATAAAAGGCATGTTTGGGGCTATAGGTAAATTTATAGCAGGCCCGGGACTTCTTCTTATTGGAGCCGCTTTTATAAAACTTTTTAAATTTATTACAGGGCAAAGCGTAAAAGCTATATCTGAAGTATTCAAGATAAATAGCGCCACCAACCAAGTTGCGGCGACAGAGTCAAAGATAACCTCGATTTTACAACAAAATAAACAACTCTATTCGGCTATATCTAATGAAGCGCTTGACCACTCCCAGAAAGAGCAATTAGTACTTCAAGTTATAAACCAAGAAAATGAAGCTCTTGCGAGGCAGCAGCAAATGATTTCTCAACTTGCGCGAAGTCGAAACGTTCAGCAAGGGCTTTCCAGCTCAGGTGGTAGTGCGGCTCGAGGGTATATTCCTAATTTAGCTAACGATGTAAAAGGTGCTATTGCTTCTGAGCAAGAGGCTATCAGGGCAGGAGTTGGAGGAGCTTCTAGTGGAGCCAAACCAAAAGTCCTAAAAAACTTTCCCACAGGAAAGGGCAAAAAAGAAACTTTCGTTGCTAATACTGATGAGGTAATCGTTCCTAACTATGGAGGAGGTAGTGGGTCGGCTATTATGAATCCCGACATGATATCGCAATTAGGCGGAATGCCTAGTGATGCGAAACCAGTTGCTCGCGGATTTATTCCTAGCTTTGCAAAAATGAAAGCTCCAAGCGAAGAGCGTTTTTATATGCCGGGCGGCAAAATGGGCGCAGGGGCCAATATAGATGGAAAATTTTTCGCTATGATTCAAGTGGCTGAAGCAATAAAGAATACTTCTAAGGCCCGAGATATATCCATAGATAAGTCAGGCATCTCACGATATGCCAAGCTTTATACGGAAGAGCTAAAAAGAACCAAGCAACCTTATTCTAAAGATATATTAAATATACCCAATTTATTTCTTAAAAATAAAACTGGAGAAATTAGCCCGCTTAAAATAGACGAAGTTACTAAGGAGTTGATGAAGCCTCAGTATAAGTCACAAAGACTGAGTGGGCCAAGCATGGGCAAACCAAATAAAGAATCCCAGTTTTATGCTTCTATGTTTGATGGGTTTATTCCTAGTTTTGCTGAATCGCCCTTTGAAGGTTTAAAGAATCAAAAGTTTTTAGAGTATCTTGCGAGCCCTGCCTTGACGGCATTAAATAAGGGAAAACCCCCTAAAGCAACTTGGTCAAAGAACACTAAAACATTAACAGATTTCATTGTGAACAAGTCTGGGGGGCCTGCTCCTGCAGATCCATGGTTAAGTAGTATTCTAAAAGGTGGGACTAGCGGAACCGGGGGAACTCTTAAAGCAAACCTAGAAAGAGCCGGTGACTCGAGTACTTTTGCCAGAGTTTCCGCCACATTAGGGCAGCTTAGCGGGGGAGCCGCAGGTATGAATAATTTTAGAGCAAATATAAATACTCTAATACAACAACTTGATGTGCCAAGTAATCAATCAAAATGGTCTGATGATAGCCTCCAATCATACATAGAAAAACAGATTAACCCATTTAAGATTGGCGGCGGGAAGATGGCAAAAAAAACCATTCGAGATAAGTTTCTTAAACCAACGGATGGTTTTCCTACATCAGGAGCGCTTCAGGCATACAAGAACGTTACTATAGACAGAAAGGATTCTAACGAAGTTCATTACAAAATAGGAAAAGCTTTTGAAAAAACGCTAGGATCACTGGGTGGTATGTATAAAGATCCGGGCTCAGAGGCGTTAGATTTTTCTCGACTTGAGGGAAGAGGTATACAAGTCCCTCGGGAGATTCGTAAAGCTATTAACTATAACTCGAACACCATGTTTGGAGACGCCGAAAAAGCTGGTGGTCATGGGTCTACAATAATGGCCAGTAAGATAATTAATGAGCTAGCAAATGCCGGAACGCTAGGGCAAGTCAGTGGTTATCGTCCGGGGCGCGCGGGGCAATTTAATTTATATTCCAAAAGCACCCTTAAGACTCATCCTTTTGTTGACTTTGTGGCTAGTGGAGTTGATAAAGTAAGTCAATCAAGAATATCCACATTAGGAGGGGCGCTTAAATCCCTAAAACCTGTAGCACAAAAAAATATCAAGGCTCTAATCGCAAAAAAAGCAGGAAAATCAAGTTATGATCAGCTTAGCGACGAAGAGAAAGAGGAGGCGAAAGCAACCCCTTTTAGTTTTAAATATGCAGTAGACGATCTTGATCTAAATAACCTTGAAGACCCAGATGTAATAAAAAAGTTTGGAGTGGACCCAGCTTACCTTCGTAGCTCGGGTTTTACCGAGGAGAATAAAAATCTACAGTCCCTGCAAGCCCAAATAGCTGCCGAAGGCTTTATACCTAACTTTGCAACAAATTGGCCCAAGGTCATACAGGCATATGAAGGGTCCATGGCCCCAGCCAGTAAAATAGATTTAAACACTTCTGCCCTAGGGGCTATTGTAGGAGCTGGAACCGGGAAGGCTATTAAGGCAAGTGGCCGTGTCAATAATATGGGGAATACGGTTAAGGACTCATTCCCCGGATTATTTGGGGCTACGCCAATTAGTTCGCTAGGCGTTGTTGACCCAGAAACAGGGGGCGCGCCACCAGATTCCGCACAGATACAGCTTGGAAAATATTTAACTGCTGGGAAAGGCACCCAGATTGGCGGAACTTTCCCTATGGCTTCTGTTTATGACGCTGGTAATAAAGAAAGTGAAATAGCTAAAACGGTAGGCCCTCAGCTTTTTGATTCGCTTAGGCCCGGATTAGAAAACGCAGCTCAATCTATATATAGACAAGTATTGCCGGGGCAAACTAAAGGAATTGAGAGCGCAAGCATGGATCCTCAAAGATACCTTTCAAGTAGCACTCAAGGAGGAATTTTAGAAGGAGCGGTACGTTTTGGATCAGATGCTATAGCTGGTGAGTTTGGCGCAGCGGATGCAGAAGGGGCTGCATGGGATTTTACGGCAGGAGGAAACATTCCTTCAGCTACTAAAGAGAGATTTTTCTCAGGTACTGGAGTTCAAGTAGCTGACGCCAAAAGAAGTGTTTCTGCCGCTCGTGAGGGAGACAGCAGCCTTCTTAAGAAAACTGCAAGGTCCATAATACAAGGAGGGCCTCAAGGAGCCTTCGGAAACCTGCGAAGAGAACTTGGGGAAACTTTATTTCAGAGAGCTAGAGAGAACGAAGGGCCAAGCAAAGGATTAAGCTCTTATGCCGCAAACCTAGCTAAAACTAAATCTCCAGCAGGCGCAAAAGCTAAAAGTGCGTTTGAGGGATTTATTCCTAATTTGGCTCTTCCTCCGGGTATGGCAGAAATGAATGCAGACATCGACAGGTGGAGCAACGAAAGAGGTGGGTTTACGAATCAACCGGAATCGCCAGCGTATAGGCCCCGTTTCTTTGATGCTGGATCTGCACGGCTTAATAATGAAGGCGTTCCAATGAGCCCGGAAGACTACAAAAAACTTAGCTATAGCAGTAGAGGCGGAAAATTAAATCTCGGATCATTTTTTCCAGAGTCCGGAGGTTTTGCAGTAGGAACTTTATTTAAGGACGTTATAGCAAGGGCTACGGCTGGAGATCCATATTCTGAGGTTTATGCGGGGGAAGTTGTTGGCCCAAGAATACCCAAAATGCTGGTAACAGCAAAAAAGTTTCTTGATAAAAAAAGAAGAGGCGGCTTGAAACAGCCCCCAATGGCTCTTGATGGAAATTTTAGACCGTATGAACTCTTTAATTCACTCCAGCGTAATAAAGGAATATACGAAGACGCTAAGGAAAAAGCTACGCAAGCAGGTGAAAAATTTGAACCTAGCGCAAAAAGAGGAATGGCAAAAGTTTCCCTCTCTAGTAAATACGTTCCAAAAGAAGAGCAGTCCCTAATGAAATCTTTATTAGAAATGGGACTCTCTCGTGCTAATATGGATAACGTGGATAAACTGGGCGGAGGCTTCAGGCAAGATGAAAAATTTGCACTTAGCAGCCTTCCTTTATTTAACGGTGGTTTCGCCGGAGGTTTCATACCTAGTTTTGCTAGTGGAAGTGCGCAAGTAGACCATTTTGAAAAAGCTAGTTATGGTAGACACGGGACGGTGCTAGATCTTCAGAGTTTCTTTCCCAAGTCGGGAGCTTTAGCTATAGGAACGTTATTCAAGGATGTTGTAGCTAAGGCTCAAGCTGGAACTCCGTACACAGAAATTCGAGCTGGGGAAATTGTTGGGCCAAGAATACCTAAGATGCTTCTTACGGCCAAGAACTATCTAGATAAGCAAAGAGCTGCCGGGTTAAAACAACCACCAATGAAGATAGAGGGCTACATGGAGCCTTTTGACATTATTCAAACAATGGGCCGCAATAAAAGGTGGTTTGAGGCCGAGAAAGAAATCTCAGAAAAGAAAGGCGAGAAGTTTAAAGCTAGCAAACCGGGGTCTGGAATAAAGAAACAGCCTCTTTCTGCTAAATATGTACCCCAAGAAGAAAAAGTGCTTCTCGAGTCTTTTCGTCAGTTAGGGCTTCCAGTTGACGAAAGAGATCCATCAGCGGGCTTCAAAGAGCGAGATATTTACTTCCTTAAGAATCTTCCCAAGCTCAAAGGCGGCTTTGCTGGAGGGTTTATTCCTAACTTCGAGGGATACGAAATCGATTACGGTGATGGAGCTGAGAGGCTAGAGGGGTTGGGTAATTATAGCGATGTATATGATGAGGAAACGTATTCCGGACGATCATTAAATGTAGGATATTTAAGCTCTGAAGGCGCATCAGGAGCTCAAATATTTAAAAATTTATTAAAGCAAATTACTGGAGCTGCTTCAGAAGGTAGACCTTTCACGCAAATACAAGCTGGCTCTGTAATAGGGCCACGCATTCCTAGCGTGCTTATTAAGGCGAAGAGAATATTAGACAAACAACGTGCGCGTGGTAAAAATATACCACTTATGGAAGTAGATGGCATGCTAAGCCCACCCGCAAGACTTCTAGAAAAACTCGCAGGCAAAAAAAGAGATCAAGAAGAAGAGGGTTTGAGGGGCGCCAGTCGGGCCGAATATATAACAGGAGAAGAAAAAGAGTTACTTAAATCGATAAAAACTCTAGGTCTGGATCCAGAATCCCAGCAAATGGTAGACCTGCAAAACATTCCTATGCTGAAAAATTTTGCTTCTGGTTATATCCCTAACTTCATAGACGAGGCCCCTGAGATAATAGACCAAAGAGAGCCTACTGACAAGCCTTTATCTCCGCTTCAAAACCGCTGGATTAAGGCTGTTAGAGGCGGAGAAGACATTGGCAAGACAATGGGTCTCGGGAAGGGCGGAACAGAATCTCGCGCTACAATGCCCCAGTTAAGTAAGGAAGCGCAAGCGCGTTTCGAAAAAGACTTAACTACTGGTCAAGGTATAGCCGGAGAAGTGCTCGGAGGGAAAATAGTCAGGATTTCTCAAGGGGTAGAAAAGGTAGCTGGCTTACGAGCTACCCAAAAAGATATTTACGGAGATAACGTTCGCAGCAAACTAGAAGGAGCGTTTGGTGCAGATAAGTGGGACAAGGAAGGCTCTTCTAACATGCCGGGTTGGTTGTCATCCGCGATTATGGTTTCGCAAGGAAATCGTATTCTTGACGGTCATCATCGTTGGGCTACGGTTTACGCACGAGATGCCATCGACGATGGAAAGCTCGGAGGACTGTCGATGAAGACCAATAAGATTGGTCTTCCCATTCAAACCCTTCTTCAGCTAGCCGAAACTTACTCAGGAGCCAAGCAAGCTGGCGGAGCCACCGGAGCGGCACGAGGACATATTCCCAATTTTGTAGACGAGGCCCCTGAGATAATAGACCAAAGAGAGCCTACTGACAAGCCTTTATCTCCGCTTCAAAACCGCTGGATTAAGGCTGTTAGAGGCGGAGAAGACATTGGCAAGACAATGGGTCTCGGGAA
>WLWF01001871.1_pt1 | contig 16239 bp, 29 predicted proteins | sample 6718331 | NCBI WGS metagenome assembly WLWF01 (sample SAMN12718692, study PRJNA515312) | sponge metagenome | isolation source: marine sponge | host: Mycale hentscheli | place: New Zealand: South Island, Marlborough, Capsize Point | collected 2003-05-01
AGACGCTTCTGACAGCGACAAGTTTAAACTATTTAAGGGCTTAGAAGTAGAGCCAACCTCAACAGTAAACACTTCGGGTACAGGATACACCAAAGGGGACTTAGTTATTAATGACTTAGATGCGGTTACTATTAGCGGTAATTTAACAGGTAACGTAACGGGTGATTTAACAGGAGATTCAAGCGGTACACATACAGGTGGAGTTGTAGGTAATGTTACGGGGAATGTTACAGGTAATTTAACAGGTGATGTAACAGGAGATGTTACAGGTGATTTAACAGGAAGCGTTTTAACTGCTGCACAAACAAACATCACAAGCGTAGGTACTTTGTCAAGTCTTTCGGTAAGTGGGGATTTAACAGTAGACACAAACACTCTTTATGTCAATAGCTCTAACAATCGAGTAGGTATTGGAACAGCAAGTCCTTCAGATAATTTAGAAGTAAATGGAGCTATCAGAATTGCTGACCAATATGAATTAAAATTTGGTGGCACAACAGCTTCAATTTTTGGTAGCAGCAGTTTAAATCAATTAAGATTTTACACAAATAATAGTGAAAGATTAAGAATAGACAGTAGCGGAAACGTCGGGATAGGCACGACGAGTCCCACATCACTTCTTAATATAAAAGGTAGCAATGGGCAGTTTTTGATTCAAAATGGTGGTTCAGCAAATCAAATGCGTATTAGCTCATTTAACAATGCAGGAAATGCAGATGGCGCAATTATATTTGAAGGATACACAAAAGAGTATGCTCGCATCGACTCAAGTGGAAACGTCGGCATAGGTACTTCGAGTCCTACAATGAAAATGCACATCAACGGCGACACTTCTACAATGACGCAAGTGGGTATTTCAAACACATCAACAGGCGAAGCAAGAATTTATTTTGACGCTTCAAATGGCGATTTTAGCGGTAATGATTATTTTTCTATTGGTCAACAAAATGATTTGAATGGAATTATAGATTTAGCACCTGCTGCGGATTTGAAAATACTTACAAACGGAAGTGAACGTATGCGCATCGATTCGAGTGGCAACGTCGGGATAGGTACGTCGAGTCCGACAAGAGAATTAGAGGTTACGGGCGCAGGTAATGTCTATATAAAGGTAACTGCGCCAACAGATAACGATAGTGCAGCGATTGAATTAAGCAATACTCAAGAAAAATGGACAATAGCGAATTCAGATACAAACGATGATGCTTTAGAGTTTAGAAGCGACACAAGTGGTGATTCTTTAGTTATAAAGAAAACAGGTGAAGTCGGCATAGGAACGTCGAGTCCTTCAAGAGTTTTACATATTGTTGATTCTTCAGTTGCAGCTATACAATTAGAAAATAGTAGTGAAGCGGACTCATTTATTGATTTTCAAAACCCTTCAAGAACATTCCGAGTTGGCTATGATGACTCTACGGATTTATTTAAAGTAGCAGTAACAAATTTTAATGATAATTCATTGGTTGTTAATTCAAGTGGCAACGTCGGCATAGGAACTGATAGTCCTAACGAAAGACTTCACGTGAACGGAGGCACGCCTAATGTTGTAGCTAATTTTGAATCTACCGATGCTAAAGCGTATATATCATTTAAAGATTCAAGTACTACTAATACAGATACTGTGTTTTTAGGAGCAGAAGGTAATAATATGACTTTTTATGCAGGAAGTGCGAGTTCAGAACGTATGCGCATAGACTCAAGCGGGAATGTGGGTATAGGCACGACGAGTCCTTCTGTTAATTTAGATGTCAGAGGTGGTTCACAAGCTATATTTTTTGGCAGTACTGATGGAGTAAATCTTGGGCAAGTAGTTGCAAATGCATCGGGTACTACTTTCGGTTCAAGAACTAACGACCCTGTTAGGTTTACAGTAAACAACACCGAACGTATGCGCATCGACTCAAGTGGTAATGTCGGAATTGGCGGTACTGCGGATTCAGATTACAGAATACATCTTTACAAATCAACAAATTCTGAAATGGCTTTTGAGTCAACAGGCACAAATGGTGGTTTTTACAGAATAGGTACGGGACACGATGCAAGTGGATTTGGTGGTGCTTTCAGGATTTACGATATGAATGCGTCTGCCGAACGTATGCGCATTACGAGTGGGGGGGCAGTTTTAATTGGAACTACTGACGCTGACCCCATTAATTCCAATTTATCAGGTGTTTCACTTTCTAATTCTTTTAGAAGATTTCATTCAACAAGCTCCGAAGCAACACTTTCTGTTGGTACATCTTCAGCAAATCTTCAGTATTTTTTCTATAATAGTGGCACAACATTATCAGTAGTGGGTACTATAACAACAAATGGTTCATCAACCGCTTACAACACTTCATCTGACTATCGCTTAAAAGAAAACGTAGTCGATATGACAGGTGCTTTGGATAGGGTTGACCAACTTGAACCAAAGCGATTTAACTTTATTGCAGACGAAGACACTACTGTTGACGGATTCTTAGCACACGAAGTACAAGACATCGTACCCGAATCAGTAACAGGCGAGAAAGACGCCACAGAAGAGTACGAAGTAAGTCCCGAAGTTTTAGATGACGAAGGTAACGTAGTCGAGGAAGCTGTAATGGGTACAAGAGACGTATATCAAGGCATAGACCAAAGTAAACTCGTACCGCTATTGGTAGGAGCTATAAAAGAGCTTAATGCTAAAGTAGCAGCATTAGAAGCACAAATTAATAATTAATAAATTTTAACACAATGGGAAAAAAAGAAAAGACCCCTATAGTAATTGACGAACAAGAGTATTTTTACGAAGAGCTTACAGACGAGCAAAAAGCGTATGTAAACCACATCGCAGACTTAGACCGCAAAATTGGTAGCTCACAGTTTAACTTAGAGCAACTGCAATTCGGTAAGCAAGCGTTTGTAAAGGCTCTTAAAGAAATTTTGTAATGAGCAAAGAGCTTTCTAAAGACACTAAGTTTAGTATGTCTATTGAGACAATAGTAGCATTGGCGGTGGGAATAAGCACCGCTACTGCTTTCTATTTTAGTTTAAAGGCGCAAATAGACCAAGCAATGGAGTTACCAGAGCCTGTTATTTCACGCCAAGAATATGACCTTAAAGATAATGCTATTCGTAATGAGATTATGAATAATAGAGAGCTTATAGAAAAGAACTTTGAGAAACTTGAACTGATTGAGCAGCGTGTATATGAATTAAGATGAGAGCTTTAATAGTCTTAGCGTTTTTACTGTTTAGCCCTACTTCTTTAGGTGAGGTTAAAAAAGCAGATATTACAGTATTACAAGTTAATACACAATGGAACAAAGAGCACAATATAGACCTTAACAATTTAATAGGCTGTGAAGTGCAATTCGCTTGGCTGGAAGACCAAAATGACAACTTTAAGAAGCAAGTGCAAACTGTACCTATTGTAGTTGTTTATCACAACGGAAGACCTGTAAGACAATGGTCTGCTGACCTTAGTTTTAGATTGAACTTGGATTTAGAAGAGATTCAACGAGTAATAGATAAATTATGAAATACTTTGATTACCACGAATTCGACTCGCCAGACATACAAGGCTCTGGACAGTTGATGAGCAAAGAACTTATTGAAATACTTGATGAGGTTCGTGAACACTACGGAAGACCCATACATATTACTTCAGGGTACAGAACGGAATCTCATAATGCTAAGGTTGGTGGAACACCAAATTCAAGCCACCTAAGAGGTTTAGCTTGTGATGTGGCGTGTACCAATTCAAGAGATAGATTTCACTTAGTTCGCCTATTTATAGAGTACGGAATAACTCGTATCGGAATAGCAAATAACTTCATACATATTGATATAGATGATGAAGACAAGTCCGAACAGGTAATCTGGACATACTAATGAAAAAGATACTTCAATTAATTACTGGTGGTCTTGTAAAAGATATAGGGAATGTTATAGATAAAGTAACAACTACTGATGAAGAACGCCTTGCTGCAAAGCAAAAGATACAAGAGCTATTAGAAAAAGCAGATAATGATGCTCAAACACAAGTTACAGAACGCTGGAAACTGGATATGCAAAGCGACTCGTTTCTGTCAAAGAACATACGACCGCTTGTTATGGTGTTTCTTACAGCGATGTTTACCCTACTGGCATTTACCGATGGAAACATTGGACAGTTTTCAATACAGAAAGAATATATCCCTATATTTCAAACGCTCCTCATTACTGTTTACGGTGCGTACTTTGTTGGAAGAACTTGGGAAAAAGGTAAAAATAATGGCAAGAAAGATAGTTAGTACATACAAAACAAAAACTAAAACAAAGCGACCAAACGTACACTCTAAGAACGCTTCTGTAGGTCAGAAGGGTCACAAGAAAAAGTATCGTGGGCAAGGTCGTTAATAACTTTTATGAATTCAATACCCCTTTGTGAATTCAATAGGGTATATTTGTGATATATAAAGTTTTTCTCTGTTTAGTCCTTTATATTTGATTTTGTTCAATCGGAAGAGTGGCAGCCCTGTAAGGTTGTCACTTTTTTTTGTATATTAGTTGTATGAATGGAAACCAAAAAGGTTGTTTTGCTGAATATAAGTTCGCCACAAGAGCTATGGAGAACGGCTTTAATGTTTCTATGCCACTACTTGACTCCTCACCTTATGATTGTGTTTTAGAAAAGGGCAATACATTCTATAAGATACAAATTAAATACTTCACTGGCGAGAACCCCCATACAACTATAAGAAAAGGTATAAAAGAAAAATATACGGAAGAAGAAGTTGATTACTTCGCTGTATGGAATGATAAGGAGAGAGGGTTTTATATATTAAGGAACATAGGTCAGATTGGATATAAGTTGTCAAAGGATAGTAAATACGGAGAAAACTTCAATAATTTCGATTTAATACAATAATTATTTGGTGGTGTCAGTTGGGATTTGTACATTTGCCCTATGACTATATACGAGAAATTGGTGGATGTTCAGGGGAGACTGAAAGCACCGAAGAATCAGAGAAACAATTTCGGTAAGTACAATTACAGAAGTTGTGAGGACATTTTAGAGGCAGTAAAACCTCTATTAGTAGAGCACAAACTTGCTCTTACTATATCGGACTATGTAGATAATACACAAGCTCCGATGGTTTCAGCTACAGCAAAAATCACTGATGGTAAAGATACTATTGAGGTTAGTGCTCAAGCTGGAATAGACATTAACAGGAAAGGTATGGACATCGCTCAATCATTTGGGTCAAGTTCATCTTATGCACGGAAATACGCTTTAAACGGCTTATTTCTTATTGACGATACCAAAGACTCAGATGCAACAAATACTCACGGTAAAACGGCTACAAATGCCGTTAACGAGGCTTTAGCTTGGTTGCCTGATAATGGCGATAAGTTCAATAACGCCAAGTCAGCATTAAAGTCTGGTAAAGTGTCCATACAGGACATCAGAAAGAAGTACAAAGTAAGTAAGAAAGTAGAACAATTATTAAACGATTAATTTTTAAATATGGATAATCAACAAGCAATTTATGTAGGAACTGGTACAAAGCCAGACAACTTCAGTGGTATTAACTTCAGTGTATCTGAAAGTAAACTAAGAGACCACTGGTACGAGTATAACGGAGAAAGATACGTTAGACTTACTATCGAGCCCAAGAAAGAGCCGATGTATGGTAAGACTCACAATGTCAAAGTAAACACTTGGAAACCTAAAGGTGAAGCAAGTGCTCCAGTTAAACAAGCTGTGGAGGAGAATAGCGACCTCCCTTTCTAAACTAATTAGGGGAGGTTCGCCTCCCCTTTTTTATTATGAGACCTAAATTTATAAAATTAATTATGAGCGACTTAGATTTGAATCTACAGGAGAACGCTGTATTTAGTTACGTTTGCTCACTGGCGAATAAGACAGGGTACTGTTACGCCACCAGTAAACATATATGCGAGAGTCTTGATATCAAAGACAGGACTTTCTATAGAATCCTTACAAGACTTGAGGAGAAAGAGTTTGTTACAAGGGTTACTAAAAGTGTAGGGAATGATGGTAAAGAGCGTAAGATTTACGTTAATCCAAAATATCGTTCTCTCTGTGATACAGTGTATGATACTTAGTACAATGTATTATAGAGTACAATGTATAGTAAGTAAATAAAATACTATACAATGTACTAAATACTATACATTGTACTATATATACTTATAAAAAACAAAATTATATTTTAATATGCAAACGATTGAACAAAAATTTTTAGCTTTAGGCATACAACCGAAGGGAAACGGTGTAGAGCAAAAGGTTAGATGTCCTAAGTGCGCCAGTTTAGGTAAAGAGAATTGGAAAGATACTTGTCTTTCTATTAATCTGGCGAAAGGAATTTATAATTGCCACAAGTGTGGAGATAAAGGAACAGTAAATAGTAGAGAAGAATATGTAGTTATGGAACAACCGAAGAAAGTTTACAAGTCACCAAGTAAGAATTATCTGGCGAGTCTAAAGAAAGAGGGTCGCAAGTTCTTGAACGATAGAGGAATTACTGATGAGGTGATTAACAACAATAAGATTGTTTCTACTAAGGATAACAAGAGTGTTGCATTTGCGTACTTAAAGGATGGCGAACTTGTAAACTACAAAACAAGAGGTATAAACGGCAAAACATTTACTCAGGCGAAAGATGCTAAACCTATTATCTACAATTACGATAGAGTGAAAAATGCTGAATCTATTGTTATATGTGAGGGCGAAATAGATTCACTATCGTGGGAAGTTACTGGTATTGATTTCCATACTTCTGTGAATATGGGTGCGCCAAATGTAGGAGATAAGAATATAGATAAGAAGTTAGAATGTATTTCTAATTGCTACGAAGTGTTTGAACAGGCTAAGAAAGTATATATCGCCACTGATAACGATGATAACGGTAGATTACTGGAAAGAGAACTACTTAGAAGAGTTGGTGCAGATAAATGTAAAATAGTTGATTTAAGACCGTTTAAGGATGCTAATGATGTCTTACTACAAGAGGGTGTAGAAAGTCTCAGAAATCGCCTTAAAACGGCTCAAGACCCTAAATTAGAGGGCGTGTTTCAAGTAACAGACGTTATGGATTCTATGTTAGATGGATTTCACAATGGACAGGAAAGAGGTACAACTACTTACATTCCTGCTGTAGATGAGGCGTGGACTTGGAGAAAGCAAGAGATTACTATTTGGACAGGCTATCAGAATGAAGGAAAGAGTTTGTTTCTTAATCAACTTGCAGCGATAAAGGCGTTTAACGATGGATGGAAGTTTGGTATTTTTACGCCAGAGAATATGCCTATGCGAGACTTCTTCAATGATATTATAGAGATGTACATAGGTAAAAGTGCTGACCCATACTATTCACACCAGATGACTGAAGAAGAGTATAAGGCAGGTATTGACTTTGTGAAGAAACACTTCTTTGTAATCTATCCTAAGAAGTTCTTCACTCTTGAGAATATCTTTGAACGTGCTAAATTCTTAGTACGCCAAAAAGGAATTAGGTCGCTAATTATTGACCCATACAATACAGTCCAGCATAAGATGTTTTCTGGCGAAAGAGAGGACTTATACATCAGTAGATTTATGTCTGAACTAAAGAGATTTGCCATAGATAACGATATTAGTGTGAATTTAGTGGCGCATCAAGTAACACCACAAAAGACTGAGGATGGCAGATATTACAAGCCTGATGTCAATAAGATTAAGGGTGGCGGTACGTTTGCTGACAAAGCTGATAACGTGGCGTATGTATGGAGACCAAACAGGGCTTTGGATTTCTCAGACACAAGTGTTATCTTTGGTACACAAAAGATAAAGAAACAGAAGTTAGTTGGTATTCCACAAGACGTTACTGGCATAAACTTCAACGTAAGGGAGCAGAGATATTACTTTAATGGGTACACACCCTTTAATGATATTGATGCTAAGAGATGCGAAAGAAAGCAAGAGTAGATGCGAATCAAAAAGAAATAGTACAGGAATTGAGAAAGCGAGGTATATCTGTTTTACATACACACCAACTTGGTAAAGGTGCGCCTGATATCATAGTAGGTTATATGAATTCAAATTACCTTATTGAACTAAAAGACGGAAACAAATCTAAAAGTCAACAGAGATTAACCAAAGACGAATTAGACTTCTCACTCAAATGGCGTGGAAGTTATGCAGTGTGCAATTCGTTGGAACAAATACTGTTACTTATAGATTATGACGAAGAATGAGCTATTAGATAAATTAGCTGAAAAATATGATGACTGGGTAAATATGGCGAAATCCTTTAAGCTGTCTGATGATAACGCATCTGAGCTTGTTCAGGAAATGTTTATCCGTATATTCGATTATGTTAAAGAGCCTAAAAAAATAATGTACAATAAAACTGAAGTAAATTCATTTTATGTTTACGTTACTCTTAGGAATCTTTATTACGCAAAAATTAACCAGAATAAGAAACTGGTAAACATAGATGATTACATTCCTGTTATAGATAAGATGTTTCAATTTGAAGAGAAGTATGGAGAGAAGAATAGGAAAGAATATCTGGAGAGAGTATTTAGTGGTGTAGATTCAATAATAGATACTTGGTATTGGTATGATAAAAAAATGTTTGAATTATACTACAGAACTGATATGTCAATGAGAGATATATCGAGTGAAACGAATATAACATTAAGTTCAATTTTTAATACATTGTCAAATGCAAAAGCGCAAATCAAAAAGAAGCTCGAAGAAGACTACGAAGAGTACAAGCGTACAAAAGAGTAAAGGATTAGGAGATACTGTAGAAAAAGTGTTTAAAGCTACAGGCGTAGATAAAATCGCTAAGTGGGCTTTAGGAGAGGATTGTGGTTGTGAAGAGCGTAAAGACGTTCTAAATAGGATGTTTCCTTACGCCAAACCAGAATGTTTGAATGAAGAGGAGTTTGAATTTCTCCACTGGTATTTTACAAACAAACCTAACACGATTACAGCAGACCAGCAAAAGAGATTAATCGCTATATACAATAGAGTGTTACATCAGAAAGCTAAACCAACAAGATGCACTCCCTGTTTTATAAATAGTATTCACAATAAATTATATAAGATATATGCAGAGTATGCAAAGCAATACGATTAAAGATATACATTCTCTTGAGAAGTCCGCAATATCTACGTTAAATATGTGTGGATGGGATTTACAGTGGACTGGAGAAGGTATGTCTCACTGGGATGCAAAAGGATATACGCCTAAAGGTAACAAGTGCATTATAGAAATGAAGTTCAGGGATTCATACTATTATAGTAAGATGTTGGAAGAGTACAAGTATAAAGCTCTTATGAATTTAGACCCTGATATTGTCAAACTTTACTATGTTAGTGACCCAAAAGGCAGTTATGTATTTTACTTGAACAACTTCACTAAACTAAATAAAAAAGCTATACCCTGTCCAAAGACAACATTATGGAGTGATACTAAAGTGAAGAAATATGTTTACCTTTTAAATGAATGTGACGCATCACTTGTAATGAGGAACAATTAATAATTATATTGTTACTTTAATATGCCACTACTACGACCTAAGAAATACGAGAAAAACAAAGACTTCATTCAAAGATGTATGGGTAATGCTAAAATGGGAGAAGAGTTTCCCAATAGAGACCAGCGTTATGGCGTATGTCAAACAATCTGGAAAGACCAGTTCGACCCAAAAAAGTAATTAACAATTTTGTTTATTAGATAATTCTTTTATATATTTGTACTCAAATCAAGTACAGATGATTATAAAGAGAATTATATTACACCCCCTTAATCTTATACGAGTATCTATAGCTATTATAACACTCATTGTGTTCTTTTGCTTAGAAACCATACTCCTTATTATATATCACGGAGTAGAGACACCGTTAAGGAAAGCCCTTAACTGGATAGAGAAGTTTATTAAATACACAGTCAAATACATAAAGTAAAATGAATACAAAATTAAACACAGTAGAATTTACATACAACCTTACTAAATTGAATTTAGGAGGCAATCCAACAGAACAGCAAGTTATAAACGCTATCGCCAAGTCAGATAAGACTGGGAAGTTTCTAAAAGAGATACAAGACTTGCCTTGCTACGATGAGTCAAATGCTAAGACTAAGTTTAAGATAAAACTACTTATCGACCTTAAATCTGGCAATAGATATCAGACTTCATACGCAGTCTTTAACTTTGTTCAGGCTCTTAGTTCAAAATATAATACAGAGGAATAATGGGAAAGTCAGGAGAAGAATTTATAAAGTTTGTTGAGAGACAACAGCAAGAAGCTGGTGACGATAGAACAAGAGCGTTCTATGAGGATATGGAACGCCAATACTACGAAGCTCAAGAGGAGAGAGCTCGTATGAATACAGAGGAATATAAACAACAGAAGGAAGAGATGAGGAAAGCACTATGGGGTGCGTTTAATCACTTCCATCCACACACTTGGAATTATGGGAGAGAGTAATTGTTGCGGTGCGCCTGAATGGATAGATGGCACTGGTATATGTAATTTGTGTGGAGAACACGCTGAATTTGAATCAGAATAGATATGAAACATACAATAATGACGCTGGATGGAAAGTTCTGGCAATACGATGAGATATTGAAAGAGATGGATAGTGATGAGTTCTACTATGGTTACTTAGGAAAGTACGCTCTTAGCAGTAGTTCGGTAAAGACACTTTTGGATTCTCCAAAGGCTTACTTAAAATCATTAAGACAACGTAGCGACACCCCTGCGCTTTTGCAGGGGAGGCTCGTTCACTTGGCGGTTTTAGAACCTCACAAGTTTGATAAGCTAAACTTTGTAGATGTACAGAGTAGAAACACCAAAGCATTTAAAGAGGCACTTAGCGAGAACTCGGAGAGTTATACAATCAAAGAGCACGACTTGGCTATGTATATGGCTCAGGCGATTCACGATAATAAATACGCCAGAGAACTATTAGAGGGTACTGACAAAGAAGTGCCGTCAATGAATATGATGTTCGGTAAACCCTTTAGAGGTAAAGCTGATGCTTTAGGTTCAGGGCGTATGGTTGATTTAAAGACAACCAGTAGCGATATGAATGAGTTTCACTGGAGCGCAAAGAAGTTTAAGTATATGTGTCAAGCCTACATTTATAGTAAGTTATTCGATGTAGATTATAAAGACATATATTATCTGGCGATAAACAAAGAAACTTATGACATCGGAATCTTTGATGTTTCGCAAGAATTTTATAACTTAGGCGAAAGTTTAGTAGAGAGAGCAGTTCAAGTATATACGGATGAGATAGAGAATGGAATGAATGAATTGCACAACTATACTATTCGAGGTACACTTTGATTGAAGACGATTATAAATTATTAATAGAAGAATATAAGAACGACATTCTTTTGTCACTCAGAATGGGAGTGCTGAAAGTGGATGAGTTAAAGTATCTACTACAGCACTTCAGGGATGAGGAGAACTATGAGGCTTGTCAAGGGCTGTCGAACGCTTATATTCTATTTAAAGAAGAGTTAGATGAATACTGATTTTAATATATTAAGAGACATTACAAAAGAGGTTTGCAAGGCAGACCCAATGAAGAAAACAAGAGAAAGAGAGGTTGTATATGCACGAATGATTATGTATAAAATTCTCAAGAGCTTTCATAAACATACAGCCACCGCAATAGGTAGGATGTTTGGAAAGAATCACGCCACTATATTACATAGCATTAACCAGTTTGATAATATGGTTAGTTACGATGATTGGCTGAACAATAGATTCCACTGCGTTATGAGTGAATATACAAAAGAGATTAGCTTACAGAATGAAATTATTGCAGATGTACACCTAAAGAATAAAATACTTGAATCTAAAGTAAAGGCGCAAAAAAGAATCATAAGACAATGTAAGGAGATATCCAGTATCATTGATGGCGTACCCGAAGCAAAGGTTGAACAGATAATTCAAAAGCTCCGTATGCTTTCAGAGGTTGCTAAGAAAGAAATAAATCCTCGTAATCAGCAGACAGTAATTTATAACTCTAATGTAGTATCGCACGGATGAAGCAAAAGAAATGGACTCAGGCTCAAAGGATAGCTAATTTAGAAAAAGCTACCTCTAATCTCTATATGATGATTCAGGCGATAATTGATAAGCTACCCAAAGAAGAAAACACCGAAGAGAAAAAGTAGTTACTTTAATTAAAGGTGGTGTATGTCTGACGAGCAAGAGTTTAAGAAACAGGGAGTTATCAGTGCTAAAACACAAAAGTGGTTAGCTGAGAAGAAACGTAAAGAAGAGGAAGCGAAAGCTAAACCGAAACCAGCTCCAAAGAAAGAAGAGCCAAAGGCGAACAAACCAACGATTATAAAAGAAGAGCACCAGAGATATTCTGATGGGCGTAGAAACAACGGGGCTGTTAAAGGAATATCAAGAGGGCAAGGGCGTAAGCCAAAAGCGAAAGAAGAGGAGATAAAGAACTTTGCTCTTGGTTCAATGAAACGTGCCTTTGGTAGTGAGAAGAAAGCGTGGGAGTCTCTTGCAAATATGAGTAAAGATTCGTTCCCACACTTACGCCTTCTTTGGGAGTACAAGTACGGTAAACCGAAAGAGCAGAAGGAATTGAATGTAAAGCAGGAAGTGAACATTCCTGTGATATCATTCTTAGACCCAGAGAAAACTATTGATATTGACGCTGAAATACAAGACGATGGCAAAGAAGATAAAGAATAGTTATTCTCCGTTCTTTAGTGAGAAGAAGGGATTTGATTGTGTTGAATATGAGATAGGTAGGGAAAGATGCGAGGAGCAGTGTTCGTTCTGTAGTATCACACCTATCACTGACGAATGAAGAATGTTAATCTTAATCCAAAGTATCATTCGTTATTCGAGTCTCCATCCAGATACCATATCTGTACTGGTGGTCGAGGTAGTGGAAAGTCTTTTGCGGTAAATACATTCTTAGTATTACTCACTTACGAAAAAGGACATAAGATACTTTTTACTCGATATACAATGACTTCAGCAAGTATGTCGATTATACCAGAGTTTCTGGAGAAGTTAGACCTTATGGGTATTGGCGGTAACTTTACTGTCACAAAGACTGAAATCATAAACAATCTTACAGGGAGTAGTATATTCTTCAGTGGTATCAAGACAGCCAGTGGAGACCAAACTGCAAAGCTAAAGTCTATTCAAGGCGTCACTACATTCGTATTAGATGAGGCAGAGGAGCTTACGGATGAAGAATCATTTGATAAGATAGATTACTCTGTAAGGGCGATGGGTACGCAAAACAGATGTATATTAATTCTAAACCCCACCACAAAGGAGCACTGGATATATCAGAGGTTCTTTCAGAACAGAGGTATTCCTGATGGTCACAACGGAGAGAATGAGAATGTGAATTATGTTCACACTACATACTTAGATAATAAGATACACTTGTCTGAATCGTTTGTGGCGCAAGTAGAGGATATGAGAACCAGAAGACCAGATAAATATAAGCACCAGATATTAGGTGGCTGGTTAGATAGAGCCGAAGGAGTTATCTTTACTCACTGGCGCATTGGAGAGTTCGACAACAATCAGGACACAATCTTTGGCTTGGATTTCGGATTTTCCACAGACCCTTCAGTATTAACTGAGATTGCAATAGACAAGGTTCGCAAAATAATATGGATTAGAGAGCACTTCTACAAGGCAGGTATGTCCACCTCCAACATATTCGAGATGTGCCGTAGAATCGCAGGAAAACAGCTTATAGTGTGCGACAATAGTGAGCCTCGACTGATAAGTGAACTGAAGACTAAAGGACTTAATATAACGCCAACGATAAAGAAGAAGGGTAGTATATTGACAGGAATCGCCTTAATGCAAGACTACGATATTATTGTAGATAAAGAATCTATTAATACAATTAAGGAGTTCAATAATTATGCTTGGAAGTTAAAGGGTAGTATTCCACAGGATAACTGGAATCACAGCATTGACGGCTCAAGATATGCAATTCAATACCTACTAACTCGCAGTATTCCAAAAGGTATGTATGTTATAAAGTGATAACAGGCGTTTTAAGCCTTGCATTTTGGGGTTTTAGAGCACTTCTCCACTCAAGTGATACTCAGATACCTTTATGAATTTAAACGCCCTAATTTGAGCTTTTATCCTTCTCTATCTCTTTCTGTAGATTAGCAAGAGCTCTCCACGCTACTTTAGCCGAGTGGCGCACTCCATCTGTATCTATTGTACCTGCCTCAAGTAAGTGTCGAGTAAGTGCATCTAATTCATCGCCAGATTTACTTCTATCCCAGTGCAGAGGTTTATCTGGATTGTGTTGCTGATTTCCCATATAAGAACATTGAGCGACTTCTCTTATCGCATCAGGGAAATAATTAAGCACCCCACTGTAAACAGGTGTTTGCTTTCTTGTGAATTTAATAGGGGTCTCTGTAAATTCAATAGGGGTCTCTGTGAATTCAACACCCCCTGTATTTGTTTGTTCCATTTGTATGAATTTAATAGGTATAAAAAAAATACCCTATCTTTCGACAGGGTATCTAAACCAATAAATGAAAAAGTCTTACTAATAACCGAAACAAATATAAAACAATTTCTTAACATTACCATAACATTGGGAAATAAATTTCTGTCTATGTTTGCAGTATAACAATTTTAAATATAAGTAAAATGGAAATACAAATTGATTTCGGCGGTTTTTACCACTACCACGATGAGTATATTGATGATAAATGTGATATGTATGGCATTGACACTGATAATGTTGATTGGGGTAAAACATTTGTTCAGTATAGTGTAGCTTGGTTGCATAGATTTACAGATAAGACAGGCATTGAATTGTTTTTTTCTGGATTAGATTCTCCGAGATATTACAATTATACTACTGATAAAATAAAAGCTAATGTAATACCAGATGTTTCTAATATATTACTGACTTATGTAAATGATGATTTTAAAGAATGGGCAAATCCCCAATTAGTTTCACGCTCTGGATTTATGTCGTTTTATAATGGAGTTGATGATTTGATTGAACGAGCCAAAGATGACGATGACGATAAGTCTATTTTATTAGGTATGGTGTGCAATTACTTAATGGATTTGATGGAAGTAAATGACTACATTTACGATTTAGAATATGATATAATAGAATTAACTTAAATATAAATAATATGGAAAATAAATGGATATATATAAATGAGATAACTACGCTCCACGCTGATGATGATGGCGTATGCTTGTCCAACGAGTATAACTCAATTACGTTTAATCCTCACACTCTGGTGGATTGGTTGCCGAATATAATTGAGGTGGCTCTTGAGCAAAAACAGATAATGGATGCCGAGAAGATTGTAGAGGTAAAAAATTCAGTTAAACAATTAAGAGTACAGTATTATGAAAAAACATAGCTTAGAACAGATAAAGATGATATCTATTGACATTATTTCAGATGATGAATGGGTAAACGATTCACATACTATGGCAGAACACAGAGGTATTGTATCTGGTTTAAATATGCTTATTAATCACTTAACAGAAATAGAAAATGAAACAGTTTAAAAAATGTTGTCAAGTTTGTTGGCACGATAACCACAAGGATAATTTTATATGTGAGAATTGTGGATTTGATTTTGATTTAGTAATAACAGAAAACGAATGGGGTCTTCCCGAAATAGATATAAAATGAAACAATTTAAAGTAAACATTCCGAGTCTGGCAAATACCTCAGCGGTATTTAACGCCATTGACAAAGTAGAGTTATTGAAACTAATTTGTCAGAAGTATAATGTGGATATTCAGAAGCACAGGATATTCATTCGAGAAGTACAGGATAATCATACACAGGTGCAAGGATAATCATTGTACGAGGATAATCATTGTATAATAATAAGAATAAAATAAATATAATAGATATGATAACAAATGAGGAAATAAAGAAGTTAGATTTTGAACACTTAGGCGAATGGGTTGAGACCTGTTCCGTATGGCTTGAAACTCAATTCAATTACAAAGATATATTTTATATCGCTCGTGGTATTTATAACGAAGGTTGTTATGGGATTGAGGATATCGAGATACTCGGAGAAGGTTATCAAGAAATTGACTATGATAACGATGTTTATGATATTGCCGAATTACTTCTGGCTGGAATTAATTACGATGCAAACATAAAATGTGAAACTGATTTGCGTTATCTTTAAATTTTATCTGGCGAAAATTATATGCAAACAAAAGTAAATTCAATACCCTGTTGA
>WLWF01001875.1_pt1 | contig 16195 bp, 10 predicted proteins | sample 6718331 | NCBI WGS metagenome assembly WLWF01 (sample SAMN12718692, study PRJNA515312) | sponge metagenome | isolation source: marine sponge | host: Mycale hentscheli | place: New Zealand: South Island, Marlborough, Capsize Point | collected 2003-05-01
CCAATTTGATGTATCTTTTCTACAATAAGCCTTATCTTTTCTTGCTGGATATATCCAATCCAATTTACTTATTTGTCTTTCCATATCTTTTTTAAAGAAGCTAACAAATCCTATATTATCGGTTTTGATAGCATTTAATAGTGAGAACCAAAATTCAACTTTTTCTATATACGGTAAAGTCGGTAACCATAGATTTAATTTAGATAAAACCATATCACAAACCAAAAAACTATCACAGGTATAGACTCTTAAATTAAGATCAGCATTGCGAAGTGCTTTAAAAAACATAGATTTCCATTTTATTATATCATGTACACCTCCAAAGAAACCAGCATTAGTTATCATCTGTTTATAAATGCCTTCACTTAGCATTTGACTTGCTTCTACATTCCCCATTCTAATTATAGATAATGGTTTATCACCATTAACGGCTGAGATAATATCACTTATTTTATTAATCATTAAATCTAATCTAGAATATTTAAATTAAATCTAAACCTACTTTAATATGAATAAATTTGAATTCGAATTGAAGAATAAATCTGTTGCTGAGATTGATAGATTTACAAGAGAAGTTCTAGATAATATAGATGCGAAATCTGGAACTAGACGAAAAACAATGTATAAAAAGGGACGTGGTGAATGTGAGCCAAAGAATACATATAGTATTACCTATGGATATACAAACAGCGGCTATCTCTCACCAACGAAATCAAGAAAGCCAGTAGAAGGGATTAAGAATCTTTATTATACCAAACTTCAAGCCGAGCATCCAGAACTGAAAGCCATAATACAGCAATTTTGCGATTTTCATTGCGATGAAAGGATAGTTGTGGATCAGATACAGATAAACAAGAATTGGTGGAGTCCAGCTCACAAGGACGCTGGTAATGTAGGAACGAGTTACATCGTAGGTCTTGGAGACTATGAAGGCGGTAGAACGTGTGTTGATTATGGAACTCATATAGAGAAATATGATATTAAAAACAAGTTTGTGAAATTTGATGGGTCTAAGTATACCCATTGGACTGAGAAATTTACTGGTAATAGATACTCGATGGTTTTTTATACACATAAAAAATCTAATGATTATAGTAATAATGTCGGATACAATAAGCCAGAACCTTAGAATCTATATCCCAAGTCTAAATCGACCGAAAGAGCTAATCCATAAAACACTTAAGTTGTTACACGGTATTGATAAAAAGTATATTACGATTGTTGTAAGTAATAATCATCAACTAGAGATGTATAGTGATATGATTAAAGGATATACTTTTGCTGTTTCTAATACTTCAAGTATTGGTGATAAGAGAAACTATATTAAACATGCGGCTGGTGAAGAGTATATTGTCATGATAGACGATGATATTACAAAAATACTTGATAATAATGGTATTAAACTAAGCGGTGAGAGAATATGGGCAGTGATTCTCAAAGGCTTTGAAAAGTGTATTCAAACAAAAACTTCAATGTTCGGAATGTGCGGCTACTCAAACTCATTCTTTCTTAGAGATACTTGTACCACAGATCAGTTAAAATTCCTTTGTGGTAATTTTATGGGTTTTATTCAAAATGAACAATATCCGCCGATTTATTGTCCCTACAGTTTACTAGAAGATTATTACTTTAGTTGTAAGCATTTCTTAAGAGATGGCGGCGTAGTCAAATTTCAAGCATTAGGCTGTGAAACCAGATTCGCTAAGAATAAAGGAGGTATTCAGACTACATATACATCAGATGAACGATTAGCTATAGAATATAAAATTATTGATCAGATGGTGTGTGAACTACCTGATGGAATGATGAGGATTACTGATAAAGCCAGAGGCAAGAATATAACATTGAATAGATTCTATAAGAACACACAAAATTAAATCTATGATACTATTATGAAGAGTTTAGATTTATTTTGCTGAACAAAGTCATTTAGTAAAGTAGCAGAGAGGAAAGGCTATGAAACAACTACACTGGATATTTTAGAAAAGTTTAATCCTACTATCTGCTGTGATTTAATGGATTGGGATTATAAACAATATGAACCGAATAGATATCATATTATATGGGCTTCACCCAATTGCAAAGACTATTCTTCTTTAAATTTTTTAGCAAAAAAAGAAAAGGATTTAACAGAATCTAATAATCTAGTACAAAGAGTATTAGATATAATAGATTATTTTAAACCTAAATATTGGTATTTAGAAAACCCACAAACTGGTAAACTTAAAAATCAAAGTTTTATGGAGTCATTGCCTTTTAACGATGTTGATTATTGTAAATATGGTTTTGATTATCGTAAAAGAACCAGAATATGGAATAATAATCCCAACTGGAATGGTAGAGTACTTTGTAAAAAAAATCATTATTGTAAAAATAAAGAGAAAGAAGGTAAGCATATAAATTTTAGATGGATTACTAGAGGTGGCGGATCATCAAGGTGGGAGAGAAGAATTAGTATCCCAAAAGAATTAATTGAAGAAATAGTAAAAAATTCTATTTGATTATATATTATGGACGAAATAAATCCCCAAAAATATAAAGAAGTAAAAGACTTAATATGTGATATGGTTGAAAATGCAATCAACCATTTTAAGAAGCCAGAGATAATAAATATTCTAATGTATTTAAAAACCCAGATTGAACATCTAGAGCTGGATTTGGAGTAAAAGAAAATGAGACCACAAAAAAAAAAAATCATAAAAATATTCCAATTCCTTATAATTTAGGTGTTAAGATTTTTCCGACACTATATTCTTAATAAAGGTGTACGAAAAATCTTAAGACCTAAAGAAAAGAAAATTAACAAGAATCTTAAACTTTTTATTTTTTGGCTACAGTTTTCTATTTAAAACAGATATCGAACGGATTTGCAGATTGTCCAGCAGACTGTGGGACTGTATTTTTCTGTTTAAACACTGGGTGATTATGCTGTGGTGTAAACCCTCTAAGTGCCTGTAAACCCATATTTTGACTCTGTTTTTTTCTGTGGTTTTGTGCTGCTTGCATAAATAATGTTTTTGATTCATCAAAGGCTTTTTTTCTCTCTTCTTGTCTAATTTGTTCTCTATATTGATTCATTTGTTGTGCCATTTGTGTCTGTTGTTGCTGTTTATTCCATAAACCGTTTATAATTCTGTCATAATCAATATTTGTACTACCTACAGATGCTACAGGTTGCTGTACTGGTGTAGGAGGCTGTCTAGTGTCAATAGAAGGTTCTTCTGGTATGGATTCTAATGGTGCAGATTGTGGAGCAGATTTTTTAGGATTCTTAGCTTCTTTCTCGGCTTTCTTTTTTGCTTTTGACTCGGCTGCTAATTTTCTAATTCTTTCTAAATGGGCTGCCATTTTTGGAGTAACTGCTCGTTTCTGATTAGTTTTTCTTTCTTTTTTACTATCTTCTGGCTTTTGTAAAACCAATTCTTTTTTTTTAAATATCTGTTCTTCTTCAGGTTTGGGAACAGGAGGGGGAGCTTCTAGTACTTCTTCTTCAGCAATAGGTTCAGCGGGATTTTTTAATTCAACATCTAAAAATACATTTCGGTTAGATTTTTCCATTTTGTACTATCTACAGAGATTTTTTTTCTGTTATTCTTCTGTAACTATTGAAGTTCCTATGCCAGATTCCGGTTCAGTCTTTGGAGCTGGGGCTCCACCACCTCTCGGGATTTGAGCAATTGCTTGTCCGATATCTGGATCTATTTGTGCCAAAGCTCCTCCTTCACCTGTAAAGAATTGTTGTTGCAATTCAGGTGGCATATCAGCACCAATTATGGCTTCTCTGTCATCTGGCACCGGAGGCAAAGCACCGTGACTTAATCCGATTCTTGCCTGAACTTCAGCAATAATATCTTGTAAAGGATCTAAATCTAATCCGGCTTGTTGATATTGATCAATTATATTTAAATTTTGTTCCATAGACATAATATTTTGAGCTTGAACTAAAAATTGAGAACCTTCTGGAGTTGCAAAGAATTCTTGTCGCTCTGTTGCTGTCATATTTTGGATATCATAGTGTCCTATATATTGAGATAATTGATTTAATATATTACTATTATCACCTTCTGGATCTTGCAATGCCGCTATTCCTAAACCTCTTAAATCAGACACTGTCTTCATTAGATTATTAACTTTTTGTGGTTGTTGAGATTGAGCCATACTTTGTAAAATAGAATATGCCGCTGTTTGTCTTGCCCATATTGGTGCCGGGGGTTGTTCAGGTTTAGGTTGCATATTAGTTATTTCATATATAACAGTACTTTGATTACCTAATGCTGATGGGACACTATAATCATTATTAACTATTTCAGTTGTTATTTCAGTTAAAGTTCTATCTTCTTTAGCATAAAAAGTTAACATTCCCATTGATAAAATAAAATCACCTTGAATGAATGTTTTATTAATAATTGATATGCCGGGTAGTCTACCTTGATTATTCAAAGAGTAATTTGGAGATTGTATTAGATTACTTAATATAACCATATGTCCGTGGTTTAATTTTCTTGGCAATTCAGAAGCTGTGATAAAATCACTTTGAGTTTGAACCGTAAAACTTAAATATAAATTGGCATCAGGGTTTAGTGTAACTGGCACGGTTTGTTGATTAACTAAAGTAGTTGATCCCTGTGTATTTGGTAAACCCATTGATCTACTTGAATTACTTAGTAACAGACCACCTACAGATCCATAAGTGTCTGTAGCATTGTCATATCTAACTTGAGAAGCTTCAGTATTAAATGAATTAGACTGACTATTTAATGAGTATGGATAATATATATAGTCACCCCATCTATTTACAATTTGATTTGAATTACCGTTTGTCGGAGTTATTCTTTGAATATGGGAGTTAATTCCAGCACTGTTTTCTGGCGGAGGGATTGAAGAAAGTATTGCATCAGATGAACTGGTTTCAGCAAAATTTGTGGATAAAAATTTTGTTGTGATTGATGAAAAATTATAATCACTACCGTTATCTAATTTAATTGTATTTTGATATATAGTTTCTGAAACTCCTAAATTACCATATTGTTCAGTTAATTTATATTTTCTATTTTTATATTCTATTCCTAAATCTTGAGAAGTATAGCCAAGTTTTTCAAAAAATCTTCTACCTACCTCGTCAACTGATTTTAATGGATTAATTCCATTTGTAAAATCTACAGTTGTTATATTATCAATTACTTCTTGAAAAGTAAAAGTACCTTGTGGATATTGAGGTCTACACCAATTTGAAACATTATTGCCTCCAAAACTATCATGGTTATGAATTCCTATTTTTCTATTACCGTAAAATATTCTGGCAGATATATCACCTCCAGTATTGTCAATAAATGGAGAAGTATATGGTTGATGAAAATATTGAAAAGTAAAAGCCGATATATCAGTTTGATATGCTAATGTCATATTATCACAACCTACATAGCAACTGGCTTTTGCTCTTCCATAATTATTATCAGCATCATTCTCAATATATCTAACTGGATATTCAGTAGAAGTTGATCCAAAAAAAGCCGGTGTATCGGCAGCCGCTGGATCTGGACTACCTAATTCATATAATTTATAACTCTTTTTATTTGGAGTTGAAGTACTTTCAATATCAATTAAAGTTGTACCATCTAAAGTTTTCTTGCCAGTCACTGGAGGAGTAGCATTACTATCATTTACATTACCAATATTCTGAGCATCAGTTGCAATTGTTTTTAATGGTGATCTATCTGGTTCATTACCAGAATTTTTTAATGGATCATAATTTCTAATAATTGTATAAAAAGTTCTAAAGAAAACATTAAAAAAAGAATAAGTTTGTCCTATTTGATTTATAGGCAAAAGTGACATAACTTCTGTTGCAACATAAGTAGAATTTTGATCTATTCCTAATTTACCTATACAATGTCCAGGTTCTAAACCTCCGCTATTAGGATAAACAGCATTATTTTTTATATATTCTCCACCGGTTCCTATTTGATTATTTGATCCATACACTGGGATAATAAATTCATTTTGAAGTAAACCACATTGATCCGCAGATAATATAGTATTACCAGTGGCTAAATCTCTTGCTCCAGATAATTTATGAGATTCTTTTGTCCACCAAGCTCCAATTGCTGAAGGAACAGAAAAGTTTTGTGGGATTTTAAAAGTTTTTTGAGTTAAGAATTTTTCATATTCCCATACTTTTTGACAACCGGTCACGGTAGAACTAGTAAACCCAGAAGGTCTAAGTATATAATTATTAGCTTCAGAAAAAGTATTTTCAATTAATTCAGTAAAAGCCCATTCATTCATTCCTTGGGCAAAACCTCCATTATTTAAATAATTTGTCTGATCTCTAAAAGTATTATTTTTATCGGCTAACATTTGTGAAGCGTGAGTTAAAAAATAATATCCTCCATTGTTATAGCTTGTCAATGCTTCAGTAGAAACACTTGTACCATTGTAAACTCCTTCCCAATCTTTTGAAGTCAATAAAGTATCTTTATTCGGATCCATATTACCATAAAAATTTTGTGTGGCTGTCATTCCAATTGAACCAGAATAAGTATCAACTATACCAAAACCCCATTTAACTTGAATTAAATCACAGAAAGTAAAATCATTAGGCAACCAATCAAAAGCTATATCAGTATTATTTTTTACATTATAAATAGTCGGATCAGCATTTATTCTGGCAGAGAGTGTAGCATCCCAACCGGCTATATTTGAATAGGTTATCCCGCATTGCATTTGTTGAATGTTTCTACATCGTATAGTACATATATAATTAGTACCATCATCACGCCATTTATTTACATAAATATGTTCTTCAATTGGATTATCATTTGCATTAGTATATTGAAGTTTCATATAAGTCATTGGCAAAGTATTTGCATTTTCTCCTAATCCATTCCATTTAGCTTTTGTTATTTGAAATTCAAGTTGATTATTTGGATCATTAAATTTAGTAAAATCACAATCAGCACCAGCTATTTGTGCTTGAAAAGTCACAGAGCTTTTAGTATTTTTATTATTAATTATTTGTAAATATGCATTTTCAGAATGTAAACTCCAAGTAGCATTTAAATTATTAAATGTATCATAAATAGGATATTGTCCATTTGGTTTAAATAATCCTGAATATGCTGTTGCACTTAATAATTCATTACCTAATGGGATATCATCAGAATTTTCTATGCCTAAATTTTCCCATACTGGTGGATAAACAGCTTCATAGCCTTCAAAGGCTGTATTATTACTATCTCTATCTAAAGAAGTAAGTACACCAACAGCATTATAATTTAATTGAGATCTTGAAGTTCTATTTAATAAATTTCCTATACCAATTATGTACCAAGGATTTTGAGCAATTCTCATTTCAAAATCACCTAAACCTGCAAGTGAAGCTCTTGTTAAAGAAGCACCCATAGGAGCTGATGCTCTCACTCCTCCAATATTATCAACAAGTAGTACTAATATATCTATGCCCGAAGGTGAACCATCAGCATTATTCAACCTTAATTGGTCGCCGACTTTGTATCCAACACCACCGTTTGATGTTGCATAAGATGCCCAACTTGTACCTGATCCATCAATCTCAACATTTACAAAAGCACCTACACCAGTCATAGGATCACCATCTTCTCTAGTTACATTTATTACTGGCAAAGCTTGAATTGAACCTGCCGGATATCCGGTTATAGAACCAGTACCCATAAAAGAATAGGATTCTAAAACCCCTCTATATGGGACAGATCCATCAAAATTAGCATTTGCACCTAAAATCATTTTAACATATCTATCATATTGTACACCATCAATATCAATTCCCGCATCAATATTATATGTAAAACCTACTGTATAAACTCCAGCCCAATTTTTACAAAGATCATCTTGTAAAGTATTAAAAGTAGTTGTATCAGGGATTTCTAAACCGTCTCGCATTCCGAATGTTAAAGATATTGCCATTCCATTTGAGAATTGATTTAATGGATTTTCCATTATTTCTAATTCTTGACCATATGAATCAATAATTGTTTTTGTTTGATAAGGAGCCATTATAACTGTATATCCACCTTCTTGAGATAGCTTAAATGGATATGAAAAAAATTGTTGTTTTGATTTTACTAATTCAAAACTTTGACCTTGTCCAGCCTTGTGAAAAATGCCAGATGCGAATTCATCTTCTTTATTTTGCATTACATCTCCACAACTTAATCTATTATCTTCTTCCATCTCCGGAGGGTTATTATATATAGAAACTACTTGTCCATTATCAGCAGTATAACTTCTATTTTTAAAATTTCTTGCATAGCAAAGGTTATCAGAAACATCAAAAGTTTGTGCCCAACGATATATTGGAGTTCGTTGATAATTATAACCTTGATCAAAAAAACTCTTGTTAAATAATTGTCCATTTGGCCCCACTGCAATTACTTCCCATTCCATATCTTGATCAGATGCACCTCCAGGTGTAGGAATAGTTATAGTATCACCAACAGAATAGTTTTGACCTACCGCTGATATGTGATATGCATTTGGACTACCTCCTATAGATGCGGGGGATGTATAAGAAGAAATAGTACATCCACTCCCTCCACTAGAACCACTTACAGAAAAAGAGACCACAGTTGCAAAACTTATTTGGCCGGGATTATTTATTGTTATAAATCGCACACCTCCTAAATCATCACATATTACATTGCCAATAAATCCCCCGACATTACTAGAAACTTGATCTCCAGTTTTATAATTTTTACCAGAATTAGTTATATTATTAACTTGACTTTCTACTAAACCTATTGTAGTTGCAACAGATGTTATATCAATTTCAAAACCTGTACCTCCTCCTGAGGTTGTCGACGCTACATTATTAGCAACAGCAAAACCAGTACCTCTTTTTAAAGCTCTTAATTGATTACCAAAAGTTGAATGAGCTATATAATCATAAGAAGTAGTTTTACCATTTGTACCATCATTTACAGTATATAATTGAGTTAACATAGTATGAGCATTATCTTGTTGATCTCCTTCTGGGATAAATTGTATAATCTCTGAATCCATACCTCTCATATCAGTAAATGAACTGGCAACTCTGATTTGCGAACCTTTTTTTATATCAATTGGTTCTTTTAAAACTGTTGTCCATTTGTTATTAGATTCATTTTTAAAATCTGCTAATTTACAACTACTTTCTATTATTTGAACATCTGGAGGTTCAGTAAAATTTAAACTAGACATAGCCGATTGAACCGCATTTTGCTGGGTCATTGATGGAGGCATCGGCATATTTTGTGGCAATTGTCTATTTGTTCTACTCATAATTTTTATAAATTATAAGTAGAAAATTAAATCAAAATATAATCACAATTAGGCATCCATTGTGTCAACCATACCATTTCTAATTTGAAGTACCTTAACTGATTCTACAAAACATTCGACTGTATGGGCTGAACCGTCTGGTGTATTGGCGGCTGCACCATCATAAGTTAACTGTAAAACAATAGGGGTTGAACCAACTCTGAAACCGGCATTTTGAGGATTTATGCCTCCCTGTGGCCCATATTTACTTAAGTCAATTCCAAAGTATCCCTGTGTACCAGCAACCATATCTCTTGCTTGAGGTTTTGTTAATATAGCAGGGTCAGAAGGGGTACCACCAATATCTACACTATCGGCATTAAAATCATTTGCTGAAACTGCCTGATTCCATACTTTATTATAATCAAAGGAATTTGGGAAAACATATATAGGATATTGTTTAGCCATAGATAAATAATTATATTGCTGTGATGCGGTGTCAACTGGCTGATCAAAAATGAATAAATCATTTACTAAACAATTCCATTTCATATTTTTACCTCTTTCAGATCTGCATCTGCCATTACCTCTTTCCATAGCAGTTCTATTACCATTTACAACATTAGCAGATCTTAAAGAAAAGTAAATTTTCATTAATAGTTTGCCTTGAAATCCTAAGAAAACATCTGTCAATTTATTTGCATCTGTATAGCCCGGGATTACTTTAATAATCTGGGAAATTTCTCTGTATGGGATTGTTATGCCTTGAGCCATAGCTTCCATAATTCCTGCTTCAACTTGAGGTTCATAAGTTAAATAGTCTAAATACATAAGTGGATTCTTAACAGATATATTTGTATTATTTAAAGCATCAGTATTTTTAATAACAAAAGCAACTTCATTAAAATCGGTTTCAAAATCTACTTCAACTCTAACTTCTTCTTTCAAAAATTTAACTGGGAGCTGGATTCCTCCTTTAAGTGCTGGGAATAAATCAGAAAGTAGTATAGTACCTTCCCAAGCAGCGTTATTAGTACCGGTTGTAGAAAAAGAACCTAAAGCTCTTGTGACTCTGTTAAAAGTTGGTGTGGCTGTTGAAACATCAGATGAAAGTTTGGCTACACCTGTTTGTGGTGCAGTACCTTCAAAAACATAATAACCGTGTTGTCCACCGAGTTTAACATCTTCAACTTCTTCTAAATGGTCAGGATTTGTTGATATTTTATCAATATGAACAACCTGTGCAACATCAGGGTTCTGGAATAATAGTCTACCACCAACATACATTCTGGCTCTTCTTAATGTGTTTAAACAACCTGAGAAGTTCTTTAAACAGACTCTTTGATTGTTTGTTAATTTGGTTGCATCATATCCATCCCAAGAGACAGACCATACAAGAGATGAATTGTAATCTAAAACAGAACCAAGCTTTGGAACTACAAAAGTTACAGTATTATTTGAAAAAGCATTAGGAGTTAATCTAACAGTATTTAAAGAAGTATTCTGGTTCTCATTTTGAGCTTGATTTTGTAAAAGCACACTTGGAATATTTATCTCGGAATTCATAGTTTTATATTATAATAAATTATTTTTTTTTAAACTTTTTAAAAAAAAGTTTTAACAAAAAATTAATAGGAGTTTTGCTACAACTTTTCTTAAAAGTTGATTAAGCACTAGCAATTCCAGCTGGAGTCACTACTAAAGTCTTTTTATCAAGGTAGAAACTATACATGGCATAAGCCTCTGTCTGAGCTGGATTAGCCGTGTCTTCTAATTTGGTTTGAATATCATAAGAAATAGTACCCGCCACATCAATTCCAGTTCCAGTAACTGGGCCATAGTTTACACCGATTGAATAATGTCCTTCATTTTTATTTTTTGCTACACCCTTAAGGTTTTCAGGGATTACTTGTGTATAATGAATATCTTTTTGGTTTCTAAATGAATCTAATGCATCATTAAGAATTTCAGGCTGAGTTGTAGCTCTATTTCTCTGAGGTTGGTTTCTATCTTTTATATCAACAATGCAAGTCTTTTCCATAGGATATTTCTGTCCATTCATTAAATCAGTAAGTTCATATAAACCAGAATCTAATAGAGCAAAATTATTTTTAGTTCTGTCATTGATTGCTTGAGTTGGTTGAAAATTATGAACCGAACTTAATAAACTTCTCATATTGAGTCTGTGTGCAATAGAAGTAAAGGTTGAATCAAGTACAGAGTAGATACTGGTGTAAGCCATATATTCAACAACATTCTGTGGTCTTTGAGAATCCTGCATAATTTGTGGTGCAGATTTATATAAGAGTGGGAGAGTAAGGTTTACATCGAATAAATCATATTTCATTGTTGTTGGGACATCACCTCCATTAAATAAGAAATTAGATTTTTGTAAAAATATTGAAAGTTCCATACCTCCAACAGCATTTAAATCTAAATCTTCAGAGAAAAATAATCCGCAATGAATTGGAATAGAACAGTCAAGTAAATCATAGGATTTACCGGTGGCAGTACCAGAAGTTATAAGCTGTCTTCTCATATAGATAGCTTCAGTGTTGTTTTCTAAATCAGGATCACAACCTTGAACTTTCATTGCATTATATCTACCATATCCTATAGTTCTGTTTTGTAAATTATGGTTTGAGAACATTTGTTTTGGCGAATATAATGAATCATATAATTGAGAATTTAATCTGCCATAGTTATGGATCTGTTCTAAACTTGAGCCATATCTTCTTGAGTTTATTAAAACTTGATCAATAATTCCAGATAATCCAATTCTTTGATCAATGTTAATATCATCACCAATTACAATAGGAGTGTTTGCATCTTTGGTGACTCTTAATCTAAAGTTAAGTCTTGCTTCTTTTAAATTACAAGTAGCTTGAGTATCGGCAACAGAAAATCTGATAATTGGTTGAGAATTTTCAGGGGAATAGCCACTAGAACTATTGTTGCTAGGACTTAATTTCACATATCGCTTTTGTTGTGTAGCAATCGAATTCATTATTTTTTATAATTTATTAAAAGAAAAAAATTTAACTTTTTCACAATTAACTTTTTCAGAAAAAGTTATATCAAAAACTTAAACTTTTTAGGAAAAAGTTTTAACAAAAAATAATTTACAAAAATGGGGTTGATAAGGGGCTAGCCCCTTAATTAGGCTAAAACAGTTAATCCAGCTTCTCCTACAACAATTCTGTTTATATGTCTGACAAAAGAGACAACATCGAGAGGAACATCAGGATCAGCTACATCGTTATATTCTAAATAAATTCTGAGTCCAGCATCTAAGTTAACACTGGCTCCGTGTTTGGCTAAAGCTCTGCCTACAACAAAATTTTGTTTTGTCTTAAGTAAACTTCTAACAGGCAATTGAGATGCATTCAAAGCTTTTTCTAATTCTACTATATGCTGTGCTGAGAAGTGTAAACCACCTAGGAACTGGTCAAGTTCTACCGGCACATTTGGATAATAAGTTTCTCCGATTTGCCATCTATAATTTTTGAGGGATCTGAATTGTCCGTTTAAGTTTCTATCAGTAGCCCCATTATTTGTAAACGCTGGTGCATTCTGAACTCTTGGCACAGATAAACAAGAAGTAGCTCTACTTACAAAAGAAGGGATTTCAACAGTCTGTTGTTTAATTCCACTTTGTACAGTAGCTTGATAAGCTGTGTAAACTGGGACATCAATTTCTAAACCTTCAGCTACAACTTTTCTTGTCATTGCTTCAATATATTGAGGTGGTGGTCTAACAACTCTTAACTGAAGATCGGCTCTTTTTACAACGAATCTAGTATCAGCCTTAACAGCTTCATTACCATCATTACCTTTAGTAATAACAAATAGTTTTGCTGGGTCTTCAGTAGCGTCAGTAGCTGTACCGAAAGTAATAGTGATTTCACCATTATCATTATCTTGAGCAAGAGCAGTAATTAAGTGGTCAGCACCTGTTAATACATCAGGTGTGTTATCAAGGAATCTGATAGTCTGACCAATAGCATAAGGAGAATCCGCAAGACAAGTAAAACCTATAAATTCTTTTGGTTCAACAACTAACTCGGTAGTACCAGTACCTATAGAAGCAGCTTTAATTTTAACAACAGATTTAGTTGATGGGAGTACTTTGAGAGCATCTTCATTCTGTGAAACTAATCTAATTTCAATAAGTAAATCACCAAGTACAATAGATGGCACTAATTCTTTTAAAGCCATAATTCCAATTCCTTCTAAATTTAATTCGAATTTACAATTTTTAGCAGAATCAGCAATGCTTGTTGAAGCATCGGCATTAAGAGACTGTCCATTTAAGCAACCATTGGTTACAGTTTTACCTCCATTATCTGGGGGATTCCATCCTGTACCAACGCCGGGATCGTATTGAACTATATAGTCATTTGAGCCGTCTTGTACAGCCATTCTTTGTTTAATTGAAAGAGATTCAGTATAGTCTTTGATTAATTTATTTAAAGTGGCATAATTAGTGGTTTCTAAAATTGTTGTACCATTTTGTGAAACTCTAATCATATCAATTAAAGAATTAACGGAGTCAACAAAACCCATTTTATAGTTCATATTTTCTACAGCAACCTCAAGTCTTAAATTAGAATTATGAGCATCCCAAAAACCTACACTTCTTGGAACGGTAAATCTAATTACTTGCCCAGCGAGAAAATTGGTCTGGTTATCGGCTGGAGAAATAACCTCATAGTTTTGTAAAGGCATTTGATTGGAGACTTTATACATAGTTTTATATTTAATTGAAAGAAAAAAATTTTAAATATTGTTTTTTTCTTAAAATTATTTAATGTTAACAATTTTAATTTCACTAATAATTATTGCTGGTATAGGCACAACTATTAAACTACTCCTTTAGAAGTGCATTGATCCACCACCTATACCTTGAGTTGAGAAAACTGGTGCAGCCAATGAACCAAATTTAGGCATATTAGATCCTACTTTTTCAGCGAATTGGTCAGAACTAATTTGAGCTTCTAAACCACCCATCTTTGCTTGACCTTGAGCAATTAATGCTCTAACCTTCGCATAAGGGTCAGTCGGATTTTGGTCTTCTGCAATCCCTTTGGCAGCTTCAAAAAGACCTATACCTCCCATTACTGGCCCTCGAATATCTCCTGCGAGTCCTAAAAATGAACCTAAACCACCAAGTAAATCAGAACCAGTTATTTCTCCAAGCATTCCAGTAGCTTTTTCTCCTAAATCAGTAGCCATTTTACTTGCTTGATCTGTTAAATCACTAATATTATCTTCTACAGCAGATCTTGCACTATTTATAGAATCATCAATTTGAGAGGACATATCATTAACTTGACTGGAAATTTGATTAACATTACCATTAGCTTCAGCTTGAATTTGATCAGATATTTCTCCACCGGCTGGTCTTTCAGCACCCGGTGGGGGTTGAGCAGTTTGTGGTTCAGGTGGTTCAGAAGGTCTTAAATATGGTGGTTGTTCTGTTAAATCTCCTATAGCTCTACCAGATTGATTTTCAGCAGAAAATTCATCAGCTCCAGCATCACCACCTCTTTCTCCAGTTTGTTCTTGCTGTTGAGCAGTTTGTGCTTGTCTTCTTCTCATAAGTTCTTGCCTCATAGGATTTAACGCATCTCCTCCAGTATCAGCTTCTCGTGCATTTTGTGCGTCAATTGTACTTTTTGAAAAAGCTTGAGGTGGTCTAATTGATGCGGGGTCAATAGGTGCTTTAAATTGAAAATCAACATCAGGCAATTCTTGTGTTGCTCTTGGTGGGCCTCGTAAAACGCTAGGGCCATCGCCTCTGAAAATTGCTCCGGGGGCATTAGGATCATCTCCCCTATAGAAAGGAGAAAAGGGGTTTGCACTTGAAGCAGATTCATCTATATAGGATGTTCCTTCAGATATTGATGAAGGAGCTGGAGGCAATCCTGAACCAAAAGCTGGTTCAACAGGTGCTTCAACTTCCCCAGGCCCTCGTAGTCCAGGTTGCTCAGGCGGTTCAATATCTTCGTCTTCTTCAGGTTCAGGGATTGTAGGTTGACTTCTAACAACAGGAGCAGAACTTGGAGAAAATGCATCAACTTCAATTGGTTGTCCAGCATCTAAACTGGCTTGAGTTGTGGGATCAACATCTGGTTCCGCCCCTCTTAAAGCTGGTGGTTCTGTTGCGTCGGGTGCTTCTGGTTCTGGTGCCTGAGGTTCTGCTTCAACTTGTGGAGCGACTGGTTCATCAGCTTCGGCACCTGCGGGGTCAGCTCTTTCAGCAGGTGAGGGTCTTTGTTCTCCAGTGACATCTCGTGGCTCAGCATCCATAAAAGAAGTCTCTCTGATTTGTGCTGGATTATCTTCAGTTGGCACAGCAGGTCTAGCACCCATATCTTCCATTTCTGTTCCTTTAACAGATTCATCTTCAGTTTGTACTGGTTTTTTACTACCAGATTCTCTCATTTTAGTTGCTTTTGCTTTTACTATATCACTTGCCTTTTTTAAGATCGGTTTCCCTAATCCTTGAACTGAGAAATCTAAACCCATTTCATCTGCGAATTTATTTAAATGTTCTTGCAATTTATCCTTTATAGCAGATTCTAAACCAGTTGCTTTTATACCAGTTGTAGCGGTTTGCATTTGTTCTTTGCCCTGAGCTAGAGACTTCATTCCTTCTAACTGTTCTTGAGCAATAGAGTTTTGACCTTGTAAATAACCATTTACAGCAGTAGCAAAATCATTACTTTGCGAATCATAAAAATTAGCCATATTTATAATATAAATAAATAAATTATTCTTCACAACTACAATCATCTTTATTTTTTTTATCTTTATAATTAAAATCTGGTGCATAGTCTCCATTCTCTAAATATTTTTCCCATACCTTTTCTTCGTGATTGTGATAAACACATAAATCCCTATAGTTAAAAAAAGCAAA
>WLWF01001877.1_pt1 | contig 16179 bp, 19 predicted proteins | sample 6718331 | NCBI WGS metagenome assembly WLWF01 (sample SAMN12718692, study PRJNA515312) | sponge metagenome | isolation source: marine sponge | host: Mycale hentscheli | place: New Zealand: South Island, Marlborough, Capsize Point | collected 2003-05-01
GGCTTTACCACACCAAGAAACTTTTTTCTTTCGACCGCATCAACAGTTCCCCTAATGTAAGACTCTAGTGCATCCTCTGGTGACTCATATGCTTTACGGATTTTGTTAAGTGTCTTTTTATCAAATATACTCCTTGGCTTAAAGTTTGATGGTATAGTCCCGGTTACCGGGTATCCACGAATTACTTTACTTGCAACTTCAGCTAATTCTTCTGGTGTGAGATCCTCCTTACTTATATTATTTTTTGCCGCAAACTCATCAATGGCTTTATCGATATCAGTCGTTGCTTGTCTCATCTCAGGATCTTCATCCAAAAACTTTCTCAGTTCTTTATAATTTTTAACCTTACGAGGAAAATAGTTTTCTATATATCCAACATCAAAACCACCTTCTTCGCGAGCATAGGTACGAACTTCCTCTAAAGTTTCCTTCATTTGTTTTAACTTAATCTTAATATCCTGGCTTACCTTTTCTGAAAGCCTAAGATCGTCAATTAAAACAACCATTCCATTAAAGTCACCTTCTAGTAGTAAGTCATCAAACTTCTCACTTAACTCTGGCTTTCCTTTTAATGCATTACCCATTGATTTCATAAAAGGCATTGCACCCTGCATCAGAGCAGCGGTTTTCTTTCCACTGCGTAAATCAAGGTTCCGAAATCGTTCAGTAAAAGTAGTTCCTAGTTTTTTGTCTAGGTTTTTTATCTGCCTAGAGATTGGTGTTACCATGTCAGAAGTAATACTTTGCACATCTTCAAACACTTTGCTCCACCATCTTTTCGGTGCAAAATCTCGATTTACTGAATTTTCTACCCTTTGTGATTTTATGACAGTAGGTTCAACGGACTTTGGATTTTGCTTAGCTTGGCTCTTAAGTTGTTTAAACTTTTTAGTTTTAAAAAATTTCTTTAACGACTTACCTTTATATCCTGCGGCGGCTAACAAAAATGCAAGTGGACCGGGAACTCCCGCCATTGCCATTTGCTCACTATCTTCTTCATTAGCAAACATTGAATACCCAGCAGCACCACTTGCTCCTGTACCCATTGCGATATTAAAATACTTTTCGTAGTTTGGTCCCAGCTTATCCTCTGCCATCTGCTCCGACTTGGTCATAGGGTCAGCTTGCTTCATTGGTTGATCGCCAAGCGGAGCATCTTGTCTGTTGGGTGGCATTTGTCTACTCTGCATTTGTGCCTCCAGGTCACCAACAGTCATGTTATTACGTCTAAGAATGCGTTGCTTCTCGGCATTAAGCTTCTTACGCTGATTACTCGCACCCTTGTTTGGTCCGTGCTTGTGATCTAGCATGGCAATACTACGACTAATCTCGCCTAGTCTTGCATTGTCTCCGATTTTTTGTGAACCTAAATCAACCTCCTTCATTAATGAAGTAAATATCTCAGAGTCTTGTACTACCTGTGCATCAAAAGACTTTTGCAAATCATTCATTTGCTTCACTGCACCTATTTCCCTTGCTTGCTTTTGGCCTTCACTAGTCTGCCTCATCATGCCTGAAACAAGAGCATTACCTTGTGCGGATTGATCATCCGTTACTCGTTGTATATCTGACATTACCCTTGTCGAATCCGGCATGGATGGTTGATCAAGTGACGGTTCTCCAAGAATACTTTGCTTTTGAGTAGGTGTACTAAATGACTCCAATGCACCGCGACTCATTGATGGTGCAGTAAGTGACGGGCTAGTCAAAGATGGCTCCCCTGTTGCAATCTGCTTAATCATGTCATCAGACTCATCAAGCAGTTTGTTTTCAACCGCTTGTAAAGATTCTTCTGCGGCTTCCCTTGGTGATTTCTTAGCTAAAGCATCAACATCCATAACGTTAAGTAATGGAGTTCCTACTGAAAGATTTTGGACACCACCTGCTTCCTTTATATTTTCAGTATGCTTATCCAAAAGTTCAGGACGAGTCATACCTTCCTCTGCATCATCTACCAAATTCTTACCTAACCACTTTGCTTCTAATGCACCAAGACCACCTCCAAATGCACCACCAAATAGGACAGTGGTTGCAATTTCTTCTCTTGTTGGTGCGCGGCCTTCGTCTCCGTATGTTCGTGCAAGCATTTCTCCTGTAGCTAAACCTGAACCTTCTGCTGCACGTATTCCCGTTCTTGCAGCACCACTTATGTTTTTTAGCTGCTTTAATCCTGTGACCGAGGGTATTCCACCCAATGCCGTTGCTGCTCCAAGTTCAGCCATCCCAAAGTCTTCCTGCAAACCACGGTTGATTCGATACTTCTGTGATATGTAATTACCAAATGCAGAACCCAAAGCGCCACCACCCACTACACCTTTTGGTCCACCTATTGCTCCAGCAAAACCACCAACTAATGCAGGTACGACCTCAAGGCCGATAATCATTGCTGTTTCGCCAAAGGTAGCAGGCGATTCGCGATAAAACTTATCTGGGTCTGAACCAAAATCATATTCCTTGTTCGGATCAAGTGCAGTAACCTGCTCTTGCTCTCCAAAAAAATATTCTTTTGTTGGATCAAGCATACTAATTTCTTACTCCTTGGAATTGCGAGCGCACATTTATTTGGTTTGCTCTACGTCTCTCTAAATCTTTTTGATTCTGTAATTGTTTTCTCTTTTCATCGTATTCCATTTTTTCCTGTAAGGTTATAAATGTTTGCTCACCCGTTTCTTTATCAATTACAGGAATTTTAAATCTTTGTATGACGTTTGTTTGTTCTTTTTTTAGTCGTTCCTCATTTGCTTGTAGTGCTTTAATTCTGTCATTGACCAATGGTGAATAGTTTTCAGCATTTTCCTTAAATTCTTTAAAAGTGATCTCTTTTTCTGCACCACCAAGAAATCCAGATGTACGAACTTTTACCATGCTATCATCGTTCTTACCTAAAAGCGTTGCAGTTTCAGAAAATCTTTTTTCTAAATCTTCAGGAATAGGTGTAGAAATTTTCATTTGTTGTAATAACATACCAAGAGTGGCAGTATTCCTATAATCAATAGAGCTTTGTGTATTTTCTCTATTAAGTGCCTTATCTGTTTTATAATATGCCTCATCAGTTGCTAACATATTCGCTTTACTTTCATCGGCTTTTGTTTTCGCTTTAGTTTGAGCTACTACATCATCCTTTGTCTCCGCACTAATCTTATTTCTTAATCTTCTGTTTTCGTTTTCTAGTAATTTCGTAGCAATATCAGATCTCATTGCACGTTCTTTCATAAGTTGTATTTCTTGCTCGGTATCTGCGGATGTAAACGCATGGAATTTATCAAAGTCTGGTTGTGTTCCCTTTCCTTCTTGTATTCTTTTTAAGGTGGGTCCAAGCACTGGATCATTTTGCATAGCTAGTATTTTCTCTGCACCACCAGGTTGCTCGGCCATTCTTCCAAACTTGCCTTGAAACGCAGCCTCTGACTTGTCACGCTTCTCCTTATTCAGCCCGTACTGCTGTATCATGCCTCCGATCTGACCACCGAGATTAGCAAGCATCTGCCCCTGCGTGGCTCCCGCCCTGGCGATTAGATTAGCGGCATTAGCGGTTGAGCCTAGCGCGCTTCCGTAATTACCTGAAAAAAATGGTTTTCTTGCCATGATTATTTGTCTCCTATTTTAGAGTCCATCCACTTGCGGATAATTGATTTCAGGCGAGGCTTATTGCTTATCCAATTGGCAAAGCGTTCCCCATATTCTGCATATAGTTTAAAGAACCAATTAGGTGATTCTGTAAACATCCACTCACGGAATTGTAACCACGATGGATTAGTGGGTCCATAGACCTCGCGTGCTACCCAGCAGAATAGTCCTGCCATCAAACCTCCACCAATTGCACCTAGTCCACCATATAGACCAGAATCCCTGCTCGCGTTTGCGGCTACCTGCGCACCGTACATATTAGCTTGATTAGCATCTTGTTGACTTATGAAACCGAGACCTGATTCTGGATTAATGTACTGAGGACCTGAGTTTAATCCATATCCTGCCTGACCAAACACTCCCTGTCCGGCTTGTAAACTTCCTCCTCCACCTCGGCCTAACAGTGCTTGAAATGGATCTAGTGTATACTGATCTTCAAGGCTTGCTAATGCACCTACTGCATTGATGTAGTTCATTAAGCCCTGCTGACTAAGTTGTTCATTCAAACGCTCTGCATCCATTGTTGCGCCAAGGTCAAACTGATTAGCTTGTTGTCTTTGCCCTTGGTTTATGATGCCTGTCTGTTGTGCTGTCTGTGCATCAAAGGCATTAGCTTGCTGATCAAGCTGTGCTTGTGCTAGGTTTCTTGCCTGCGTAAATTGCCCTTGTTGCCCCTCCTGTGCCATACCGCGAGTAATATCACCCTGCTGTAATCCTGCTTCCTGTCCAAGCACTGACTGTGCGTAGGAACGGTTTTGCATTCTACGGTTATTGTCCTCCTGCACGCGAGCTTCAGCTTCTGCTATTGCACCGCTTTGGTCAAAGGTTCTGCCCATCATGGTGGATCTCGCACGGGCAGCTTCTGCGATTTGTCTTTCCTCGCGATCCGTGAGTCCAGAATCTAATGCAGTCTTGGCATCACCAAGTAAATTTGCGCGAAGCGTATCAGGCGTTCTAGCTAACTCTTGATCAAACTGTGTGTTTGCAGTTAGCTGTGGAGCTTCACCTATTGTTGCTGCCGTCATTGTTACAGGAGTTGTACCAATGTCTCCACCGTAAGTGCTACTACCTGCTGCTGGTAAAGTGATCGCGTCCCCGCCTCCTGTCATTGCAGTTTTTTGTGCATCTAGTAATTCAGAGGCTCCTTCGATACCTTGCGTTGCGCCAGGCTTGTACTCATCCATTACATTTTGGAATCTTCCTGATAAACGCTCAACATCTGCTAGGTCAGCCTCGCGTTGGCGGGAAAGATTACCGCGAGCAAGATCCTCTGTAAATGCAGATAGTCCAAGAAATTGACCATCTGCATCAAACCCTGCTTGGCGGTCACCTGTTGCTTCTGTAATTGATTCGCCTATTTCTGATGCAAGTCCTGCGTTCACATCTTCTTGTGTGGCTTGACGGGTGGTAAACTCCTGTACATTGCGCTTATCTCCAAGGAGATCAATCATGCCGTCTCCTGCTCGCGTACCAGGTGCGTCTACAACTTGCCCTGCTTTGGATTTGTCAGTTACAATCTCACCTTTTTCATCCCTTGCGTAAATAGGTTTTGCACTTCTAGGGCGAATGGCAATATGTTCAGAAATTGCCTGTCCAGGTTGATAGTTAAAACCATCAATACTAGTCATTGGTTTATTTGGATCAGGCGGCTCCAGGCTCTCAACTCTAATTTGTTTGACCATTGGATGCTGTCCATTCTGTGCTAGAGAATCATCCATGAAATTTACTGAGTAAAGACCAGGTTTGCCTGTATCAAAGTCATCTGGAATGGGTCTTCCGCTAACCCTGTAAAAGTCGAGTCTATCTTGTCTTTTTTGTCCCGTCAGAGGTGGTGTGGGTGCTGTAACCTCCACAACCTCAACCCTTGGCTTATCTACCGTATGCAACCTTGGTCCACCAAGTTCAGCACCTTCATAACCAACCACAAGCCTACCTTCATCATCGTAAGTTCCCTTTTCTCCATCAGTGGTAGAACCTAGTAAAGTTCTTTGAAGAACATCTGTATCCATTTGAGCGGATTTTTGACGGACTCTTTCCTCCATAGGAAGAAGTCCTTCTAATCCACCTGGTGCTACTTCTGCAAAATCTCCCTTTCCTGTAAGTAAATCAACTTGAGCCTTTAAAGCTTCTGCCATTCCTTCCCCATAGGTTTTTTGAACTGGCTGTACAATTTGTGGTGATCCTCCTCCTCCTGACATGATTTATTTCCTCCGTAGTATTTTATTTAAGTCGTAAAATTTAATTGGTCTTTTTTTGTTTTCCCTAGCCCAACCAACAAATGGTAATTCAAATGGCATGAGATTTATCCACTCCTTTATACACTCTTCTCCAACTGCCATATGGATAAACCAAGCATTAGGATTAGTTACTCCCCATTGCTCGTTTAAAGAAAAATCACTGTCTTTATCCACAGGTTTTGCTAGGATAAAACTTGTAGGAGTCTTATGAATATAACCGTATGTAAGATAGGTCGATATATCCTCAAACATATCAATCTCACACTCCTCGTATAATCCTCTTACTCTCTCTAATATATTCATTCTGCGGTTAAATATTCGTCTGCATCAGTTGCGCTGACTGCACTGCCCAGGTTTACTCGTAACCATGCTGAACCATTGTCTACTGCTAGGCATGGACTTCCTCCGTCCCCGTTGGTGCAGTAAACCACTTTTCCCGCAGTACCAGCAGAAGGAAGACCCGCAACTGCAAAACTCTTTAGCACTACGGTTGTGTCCGTCACATCTGGAACGGTTACGGTAGGTTCGCCCAACTGATTGAGATTGGATGCGGAAATATCCTGCCCTGTCGCGTATGTAAAACCACGGGTCACTGTGCAAGTAATCGCCATTATGCCACCTCTCTTCTTGCATTTGCTCCTACTCCTATTGCTTCTAAGCTTAAATGTCTGAAGCTCGGTCTACCCGCTGTGACATTTATTTCTATACTCGCCCCATAGCCACGGGTACGACCTGTACCAAATCTAAACAGCGCTTCCTCTGTGCCATCTGCGGTGTGGGTAAGAACGGTAGTGCTTGAGTCCGGGTCAAGGGTATTGACCTTAATATTAAATGCATCTGCATTGACTGTGTTTGCCCCCACCTGTCCACGTCTCCAACTCTTTACTCCTATGTCTCCAAAGGTAAAGGAGCGAGATACTAACTTGCCTGGTATTGCAGTTGTGCCTGACTCGCTTGTGCTGCCTATTTTGCGACCACTATCATCTATGGAGTTTTCTTCCATGAGATACCAACCTGTTTTGTTACATGCGAATAGTCTGCGTCTTGTTGGTACAGATCCGTGCGAGCAAATCACAAAGTCATCTACATGAAATGCCGCACTGCCTGCCATTGCTGGGTAGGAGTCAACGCTTGTCCAGGTGTTGGTCAGCAGGTTGAATATAAATATTGCATTGGGAACTGTTGAACTGCCTGTTGGTACAGCAAGATAGTATTTATTGTCATACACCACACCACATGATTTGTCTGCTGCTGCGTAGTTTATTCCATCATTAGGATCATCAAACTGATCCTGTATCGGACGTGTCATGGGTACTGTCTCACCACTTATTTTACTAATAGCTACGCCAAGCCCTTTGGCTGGATCTGTGCCGGGAGATAATACTATTACTCCATTGTCAGATAGGAAGAATGTTTGTGGTCCAGACTGTGCAATTGATTTGCGAGCCACACAACCATGCTGTCTTGTAATCTCATATGTGTTGGCTGCGGAGGTTGTCGCAATATTGTTTATCATGTGGATGCTGTTACGCATAAACACGATTAACTGATCTTCTTGGTAAGGAAAAAATCCTACGAGTTTATCCGCACTACCTTTATTTATTCTAAATTGTGATTCAGCAGCGTAATAATTATCTGTGTCCAGTAAGTCAGACATAATTATAGAGTAATTACTATCCCCACCAGATGGATTTGTAGTTACGGGGTTTGCTATGATTAAACGATTCCTAAAGAATACACCAAAGTCTGTGTTTGGACATTGTATGCGTCCTGCACCTGGGCTTCCATTTGCTTTGACTACAAAGTCTGTAGGTGAACTGTAATTACCATCCCATTCGAGCGGTGTCTTGTCCTTGCCACGAAACAAAATTAGCTTCTCAAGGGATTGTACAAAGCTTGCATTGTCTGCTTCTGCGACTATCTCACCACCAGGATAATCAATGGCGATACCACTATTATTCGCATCGTTCCAAATGATTGCTTTTGTCTTGGTGGCAGCCACCACAAACTCTGTGCCTGTGGCTGGGTCACTGAATAAAGTGCTGGCAAACACACGCTCATCTGTGCCGTTGTAACTTAGTGTTACACTGCCTGCTAAAAAGTCTATTCCTTTGCGGGTTTCTGCAAGATCGCCAGACAGGCGCATATTCTCGCTGGTCTGTACAAATCCACCCTCTAAACTAGTTTGTTCTAAATGTGAATTGATGCCACGAAATCCACGATCCCCGTCTTGGAGGATTTGATCATCGAGTCTGCCAGATGTGCGATATCGTGCCATTTCACTTTTTCTTAGTTTCTTGGTAAAGTTTCCTACCCATGTAGATAATAGTGATAATCCCTGCTATACACCCGAATAGACTGTCTAGCGTGGATAAGCCAAAAGTGGCTAATGTACCACCCATGCCAAATATTGAGGTACGGTCGATCATTAGAATAATAAGTCTAGGATGATGATACCAACCACTAGCCCAACAAATACCGTTATCATTTTTCCTTTTTTCGAAAGGTCTAAAAATTTATCTCTCAGTAGTTCAAAGTTTCTCATTGGGAGTGCTTGGTTTGGGAGGAAATGGTGCGCGAGTTTGATGTTTTATCGCTTCGGTCTTTGAGCAGTTTTGTGCAGTTCGTTTTGCAATAAAGATTGGAATGGCGAGGTATCCGGCAAGCAAGACTGCGGCTCCGATAAGGATCTTCTTTACAGTGCTAGTGAATTTCTCAAAGCCTGTTTGGTGCTGTGCTAGTCCTGCTGTTACTAAGCCTTGCACATCGCCGTGTGTGATTGAGTCCACTAACTCTTCATTCGCATCCGTAAGCTCGTAGATTTTTCCACCAGCATACCCTACCCCTGCTCCCAATGCCGCTCCACCTGGACCTACGACACCACCCAAAGCCGCACCGCCAACCGTTGTGGCGGGGGTTACTAGGGATCGCATCGAACATCCTGTTAGGCAAGTTAACATAAGTATTATAAAGCCTCGGATCATTCAGGGTCAATCGGTGAAGTCCACTCAGACCCCGCTAGAATCGTGAGAATTTCGGAGTGCGAATATTGAGTTTTTCCGTCCAAAAATGAAGGCGTGTCTCCGTCAAACTTTACGAATGTTTTCGTGCCAGCGGGATCAATGTTGTATCTCACTGTGTCGGCACTCGTTTCTGCCACTTGGGAAAAGTCAACGGAAGCTACTTCGTCCGCATTTATTATTACATATTTTCTGCTCATATTATTTTAAGTTGGAACATTATCTGAGTAAGTTGGGCCGTTGGTCAGGATAGCATTTGCGGTTGGTACATCGGTGACTCGGTCAGCTTCAACCATGTTGGCTGAGGTTCCTGTATAACTATTTGCAGAAGCATCAGGAATTGACCAATTAGATCCGTCCCATGTGCCTCCATCTCCCATTCTCCACCATCCTGTAGGATTTAAATTTAGTCCGTTAGTGCCAAGGTCTGCGGGTGCGCCGCTATTATAGATAGAAGCAATATTGGAAGCTGATAGAACTGAATCAAACACGGCAAATTCATCGATTAAACCTGGAAAAGGGGAAAATCCTACTGCGGTCATGGCAGGTGTGCCTCCTGCAAAAGTTAGACTTGATGCCATTGAAGATCGACTTAAAGTACCTGTCCCATCGCTCGATCCGTTTAAGAATATTTCTACATCGTTCCCTGAAAAAGTTACTGCCCCATGATACCACGTGTCGGCAGAAAGTGTAGTTGCTCCGCTAACCCTAGAAAAGTAAATTTCAAAGCTGAGTTTAGAGTTTAAAATCTGCACAACCCTCGATTGACCACTTGCAGCATTTCCCCAGCCGGACATAAATTTATAACCCGACAAAGCGGCAGATGTAGGTTTAAACCATACGGATATTGTGAAATTAGTATCTAGGGAAATTGCGGATGTACCCATTAAAAGGTAGTCATTACTACCATCAAAATCCAAAGAATAATGATTTTGTATCGCTGAAGAATTTGCCACATTAGAAACGATTGTCGGTGTGCTACTGCCGTTGGAAACGCCTGAATCGCTATCTCCCATACGCCACCAATGTTTAGGACTTAGCGAAGATATGTCTGTTGGCCCGTTCCCGCCATTATAGATTGCAGTTACATCCGAGCTTGATAGTGCGGAGGTAAATAATGCAACTTCATCAATTTGACCATCGGTGAAATTACCTACAGATCCGCTGCCGTCACTCCAACGACCAATGGAGATATTATTACCCCAAGTAGATCGATCAACAGAATTAGTACTTGTGCCTATGCTAGAACCATCGAGGTAAACTTCAACGGCTGTTCCTGACTGAACAGTTACCACATGATACCATTGATCTGTATTCCATGCAGAAACGGTAAAAGAGTCATTAATATAAGCGAAGGTTGTGTCCGTTTTTGGCCATATATATAAGGTTCCTGGTCCACCTTGAAATAAAACAGGTCTCGCACCTCCACTTGTTAAATTGTCGAGTTTAAACCACAGGGAAATAGAAAGATTAGTGGCTCCGTTAATACTTGTGAGATTCCCACAGTCCAAGTAATCATCTGCACCATTAAGCGAAATTGAATAATCGTTCGCAAAACCACCTCCACCACCTGGCACTGCCGCAATGGCAGATGCTCCGAAACTTGGTAATATAAAAGTCATCGGACTTAGGAAGCTGTGTCGCCTGCTAATACGAACACATCAGCCACGCAACTGACTAAGCCCGTTACTGCGTACTGTGCCGCTGTCTTCGTATGAGACTGACGGTTGTAGAGCGTAGAGCCTGATGCTGTAAAGGTGATCTGCCCTGCCCCGTATTGGATGACTGAGCAGTTAAATCCTAGTCCTAATCCGCTTGGTAAAGTAAGTGTAATCGCTGACCCGTTGGTGAACTTAATCACCTTCCCGTTGTCCCCTGCCACTAGCGTGTACGATGTACCTGTCTGCTCATTAATACTCGCGTCAAAGTCTTCGAGTTTGTTACCCCCCAAGTCTACCGTACCGCTCGCTACCGCGATCACATTGGTGTCAGCAGTGCCTACTGTCTTCGTAGCCGCATCTCCGAGTCCGAGGTTTGTGCGGGATGTTCCCGCATTTGCCACATCAGATAGATTGTTGCTTGCGACTAGATCGCCTTGCGGGGCGAGAGTCATTAAATTTGTAACGGTTACCTTTTTGGTGGTCGCGGTTCCTGCAACGTCATCCACGATAGGTAAAACATCAGCACCTGCTGGAGATGCCAGATTTGAGAGTTCTGTAATTTTTTTATTAGCCATGATATTATTCTGTTAAGATTGCTTCATTTAATTCTGTTCGTAAGACTTCATCAGTCTCGGTGGATAGGAAAGGTGGCATATCGTACTCGATGAAGTCTCCATTCTCAGTAATGATGAATCGCCCATTCTCTGTGCGCAGGACTCCGTCAGGACTAGGGACTCCACCTGATGTGAAGGGTCGCGGTGTACCTACGTTGAGATCGAGCGATAGCACTTTAAATGTTGTACGCTATTACTGCACCACTCGCTAAAGTGACCGCAGATATGTTTCCGTAAATTGCTGTGTTTGCAGACAAAGTGGTGTTATCCTGGGATGCTGTGATATCACTCAGGTTATCCACATTGCTTGTAATGCTGTCGATAACAGTGTCCTCAGTTGCCACGATAGCAAACCATCCATTACTGTTAGTCTTGGCGGCAGTGTCATTTATGTAGATCCCACCATTGAGTCCTAAACCTCTATATTCGTTTGATGATGCCATAATATTCTATGCTGTTGAAACGGCAGTTGTGCCGTAGGTTATAAATTGTATTGGGTTTACTTGACCCTCTTGTCTTTCGAGTTTGTCCAACTCGCTTTGTAAAATTGATTCGGCTTGCTGATAAATGACTTGTGCTTTGTCCAATTGTCCATCACTTGAAAGCCAGTCCCCATAAGCACCTACTGTTGCGTATTCACTGAATACATAGGGGAAGTCACTCGCTCCACTCGCAAACTCTGGATATGGTGCGCGGTAATATACCCATACAGGTGAGGTGGAACTGCGATCTGGCAGGATTGCTTCACCATATACACTACCACCTGTGGCGTAGATATTTTTAAATGCCTGATCACTTGTGGTCCCACTACCGTAGGGATCATTTTCTGTGACCCTGAATATCTCACTTATGGTTGTACCAAAGTCTATATAAGTGAGCAGGCTTGCGGTGGCTGTTGCCCCGCTTCCACTACCGCCACTAAATGACACGGTAGGTGCAGATGTGAATGCTGTGCCATTGTTGGTCACTGCCACTCCGTTTACCTGTCCATCTGAATTAATTGTGGCAGTGGCTGCCGCAGAACTTCCTCCACCTCCGCTAAAGGCTACTGTAGGGGCAGATGTGTATCCACTTCCTCCACTTCCTACCTGTACACTTCTTACCCGGACATCAGGTATTACTTGGGATAAGCGGGATGCAAAAGGCCAGCTTGTACGATCCCATGCTAATTTACCAAAGCGATTAAAGCTTCGTACTGCCGCTGTGTTTTCAGCAGTAAGAAAACTGTCCACGCCAACCATACTTACTAAGTTGGTCAACATGGTGCTTACTGCTATCTGTCTCATGCGAAACTAGGTTTATCAAAACCTCCTTGAACGAAGGTCTTCTTATTTAATGACTTTGCTTTGAATGCCGGATTGTCACGAAGCATCTCATTGACGAATTGTTTATCACCCCAACATCCAGGCTTGAACTGTTCCCATCTGAAATATTCACGGGCAGGTATACTTGCCTTTAACTGTCCTAGACCGTCAACTTGATTGCCTTGTTGGTTCTCTTGACCCACTTCAATCTCGCGCTTCTTAGCTTCGTACTTTTCAAGATCCACCTCGTAACGAAGATGCTTCTCCAAGTTTTTCATGAATTGCGAACCATTGCCTTCGGCCTTGCTCCACTTCGGTATAAATATTTCTGACATTATAAATTGATGTGGAAAAGGGAGTGACCCGCTACGCAGATCACTCCCCAAATCCTAATTGCGATTAAGCAAATTGACCAAGGTCAACGATACGTAGACCGATCACTATTTTACCAGCAGTTGCTGATGCAATGGCAGCATCTGTGACTTCTAAGATAATAGAAGTTGCGGTGTTCGTTCCACCTACAGGCTGAGATTGTCCACCTGTGAATGCATCTCCTGTGTTGAACACGGGAGCGGACATTCCGTCCACATCAAGAGCATCGATGAACTCATCAGGATCTCCAGAGCTTGTTCCCACGTCAATGACTAGAGAGGTTGTACCTGCAAATGCTTCAGCTTCGTACACACCTGCCAACTCAACTGCACCACCTGCGGGTATAGTTGCGATGGTCAACTGTCCAGCGTTGCCAATTGTTTGAAGGTCTTCATAGGTAGCGGTGTACACATGCGTGAAACCTCTACCTGCTTCATTATTTGATAATTCTGACATATCTTAATCTCCTTATGTTAAGTATTATTAATCAACTAATTAGTTGAAAAAACCATGCGCTTTAGGCGAGAGGCAAGCAAGTCCAGCTACTACGTCTACGAAACCTCTGCGACCGCCACCTTGATTCTCAAGCTCGGTAACAGACTCAGCTTTCAAGGACATCATGGATACATACTCAGGATCGATTAAGAGTCCTGCGTCTGCGTCTACTGTGTCACTGCCACTTGTTCTGTTGATGAACAAAGATGGAACGATTGCCACATTACCAAAGTCACCTTCGTAAACATTTACTGTAAGCGTGATCTTTTTGCTGTCAGCATCTTGATTGACAACATATGTTCCGTTCGTAGCTGCAAGCTGACGTGAGAAGTTACTGATCTCTTTCTTGAGGCTTGGGCCTGCAAGTAAGGTCAACTGTCCACCAGGCATTCCGTTAGCTTCGTAGAGTTCTTGAAGAACACTATTAAAGGTAGCTTCGGTTTGTGTACCTGTGGTGTCATTAGCAACATTCTGGGCAAAGGCAGGAATGTCGGAAGGTTGTCCACCAACTCCAAGCCATTTCAGCATACCACGTGTTTTGTAAGGCGCACCTGCTCCAGCGTCTGCTTGACGATCCTGTGAAGAACAGAATGCACTTTCAATTGAGCGTTTTACGTTTCTTACTGCTTTGCTTTCCGCATTTGCAAACTCAGATGCAACACCAGCAGTGTCAACCATCTCTTGCAAGTCTGAGACCATAAACGTATCGCGGAACTTTTGGACGTAATTACCAATTCTTGCACGGTCAGCAGATTGATTTTTGAAAGCGGTAACATCTTCACCTTCTTCAACTCCAGAAAATTCCACGGAATTTAATTTATCGACCTGTGTTTCGAAAAATGTCCCGGTTGCTTTTCCCTTTTTAATCATAGAAACGAACGGTGTCGCTTCTGGCTCTAGAACTGAAATAATTGAAGTTAAATCTTCACGATTTCCAGCAGTATTGTATGTCGTGGCTTTAGCCATATCTATATCCTCCTTGTGGTTTTAAATTATTATTTTGCGATTGCTCGCTTTAGTTTTATGTAATTTTGGTAGTCTGCTATATTGCCTGATTTCTCAAACTTGGCATGAGCCGCCTGTAGAGCTTTCTGATGTTTACTTCCCTCGGATCTTGGTTTACTCGCACCTGCTTCAGTGCTTGCAACAGGAGCAGTTGGTTTCTTCAATTTCTTCGGTTGACTTGCATTTGCTTGCCGGGCTTGCACTGCCTTTAGTCCTTCCACCATGAGTCCCAATGCAAAATTACTATTGGGTAGGTGATCAACTAGTGGCTTGTAAAGCGGGCTTTGCTTCACCTGCATGAACATCTTGTAGTCATCACTTTCTCCGTTACTTAGGAACTCGAAAGTTTGGACTGCTTGTTGGTCACTTGCTTGACGTTCCTTTATCCAGGCTTGTCGAGCAGGAGCATCTTTGCGAAGTATCTTTTTTGCATTCGCTTTGATTCTCCTGAGATCAGACTTCGTATAAGTCTTTTCCCCATCCTTGACCACAAACTCATTACCAGCGTCATCGTACTCAACTTCGTTTTCCATCCCTTCATCTGCCCATTCAATGAGCGTGTTAAGGTTCTCAACTTCTTTATTCAGTGCGTTGACATCAGTGATGTTATGCAGAGCATTATCCTTGAGGAAAGCAGGTGATTCAGCAGGCACGGGTGCTTGCTCAACTTGTTGCTGTAACTCCTGATTCTCAGCTAACAGTGCTTTCTTCTGTGCGGTTAGCTTTCCAAACCGCTTGATTGCAGAAGCATTTAACTGTTTAGCTAAGTTCTTAGCATCCTCCTCGGACAATGAATCCAAGTCTATATTAAATTTAGAAAGAACATCTGAAGGATCTACGGGCGGTTCATCTGATTCCTCATCTGATTCATCCGACTCTTCAGCAGACTGTACCTCTGGTTCCTCTTCTTCCGCAGTTTCTTCAACGGCTTCAGGTTCCTCATCGGCAGTTTCAGTTTCCTCGGCTTGGCGGCTTTTCATCAGATTTGATGCTAGTTCTGCCATTGTGAGGTTACCTTCACCTTGCGTTAAACTATTTTCAGCAGAATTTTCGGAGGATTCTGAGACAACCTCTTCAGTTAATGTTTCCATATGAGCAAGGCATAGATTGCCTAGTGTAGCAAAATGTACTACAAACGACTACAGAATGCAATAAAAAACCCCTGCGCCCTCACCCCAAAGGACACAGGGGATAACTATCAACCATATACTACAAGAAAAATTACAGTTTATAAAAAGTGTCTAATTCCTCATCAATTGCTTCGAGCTTACCTGTCATCATGTAGTGTCGATTTGTGCAGTCGATAATTGCTTTTGTTTGAAGCTGGCGTATTACTTCCTCACGCATTGCTTCTCGCATCTCGATGTACTTCTTAAAGTGAGGGTCATTCTTTAAAGTGGCTAAAGCAGTTATTGCTTCCTCTGGGTCAATCTCGTGGTAGGTTTTTCTTTTGCGGGGACTCATCGTTTATTTTCTTTTGCGTGCAGTTTTAGCTGCTTTCTTAAATGCCTTCGCAGTTGGTGCGCCTTTCGATCCAGGCTTTCTCATCTTCTCACCACTACCTTTTTTTATACGTTTTCTTTTAGCGTGTATGTTTTTATATAGACTCATCTAACAGTTCCATGCTTTGCGTGACCAATAGTTGGCACTAAGTTTTGTATTCTTTCCTTTGATACCACCTGATCTCGCGCAGTAGCTCTTCTTGCGCGCAGGTTGGCTTTTCTTAATACTTAAATTTGCGTCACCAAAGCGGATAGTTTTCTTCTTCCCACCCTCAGAAGCTAGGACTACAAACTTCTTCTTACCATAACCAGGCTCACCTTTGCGGATACGCCTTGGGCTAT
>WLWF01001881.1_pt1 | contig 16121 bp, 29 predicted proteins | sample 6718331 | NCBI WGS metagenome assembly WLWF01 (sample SAMN12718692, study PRJNA515312) | sponge metagenome | isolation source: marine sponge | host: Mycale hentscheli | place: New Zealand: South Island, Marlborough, Capsize Point | collected 2003-05-01
TACATAAAAGTAGAAGGAAACATAACTACATCTCCTTTATTAACTTTAATTTTTAATTTTTTATCAAAAAACCCAAACTCTCCACCTTCATAGTCATCATTTAAATGAAATGAACAACTTACTAATCTAGGAGCAGTTAAAAAAGTATCGACGTGCTCTATATAAAACTCACCCTTATTGTATCTTAATAGTTCATACCCTGTATCTTCTTGCACATGTGAGTGTTTAAATTTTTTATTGTAATTTTCTATGCATTTAGCAGCACACTTAAACATCTCTGCATCTAGTCTTGCTCTTTCTTTGCTATCTTGTATTACAAAAGGTTGTGATATTTCAAGCGTATCACAGTTGCGTATTTTTGGTTGAACTCCTCCAGCTGTATGTGCTTTTACCCACTCATCTGCGTTCTTATATTCTTTTAAAATAGCATTACATAAATCTAAAGATACTATGTTACGTAACACTACTATATAATCTTTTATATTATCTTTCATTTTTCAAAAAACATAGCTAAACTAAATCTATACTCAGGCGCTGCAACAGATTGACATCGTAAAGAATGAGGTATTTCTCCTTCAAATAATATAATTCTATTAGGTTTATATATAGAGGTAAATTCAATTTCATCTATCGCTTCATTATAAAATAAAGTTTCTCCAGCCCATTCTGGTTTCCAATCTAGATTTATGTAATATAAAAGCGAAAGTTGATTTGGGTGTGTATGAGCAAAATTAACCTGACAAGCAGTAGAAGAATTTATAGTACATCTTATTAATTGTTTATTCTTAATAATTTGCCCTATTTCTGTTTTATATAATTCATCAAAAAGTTTAGTGTGAAATAATTCTTGTTCACCCATATTAGCGGTGTAATATTGATATTGTTGCCTTTCTATTGCATCTGTATCACCAAAACCTATTTGATAGTTACCAGCTTTAACAACATAATTATAAAAAATCTCCTGATAAGCCCTTGAAAAACAATTGTCCTCTATGTAAAGCTTTCGGTTATTTATATCTTTACCATTGATATTACTCATATTTTGCATTACCTGCGATACTTATTCTATATTCGTCATCTAAATTTTTATTTACTTGATGTAGCATCCAATGTGGAAACATAATTAATTCTCCAGCTTGAGGGTAAAATTGAAGTTGCTTAGGTCTATGATACCCCTGTTGTATACTAAAAACTAAAGCCCCTGCTTTTGGGGGCGTATTTACGTAATATACCCACGCCACTTCGTGAGGGTGGTCATGTATTTGAGTGCTTTCATATTTTCTATGTATCTGCCCCCATATATCCATATTAACTAAATTTCTATAATTAAATACTTCGGTTAATTCTTTCATTAATTTTTTTGTTTCTGGAGCTTCTATATCAATGTTAGTGTCTTCAACTAAAGTGGTAGCATCATCTTTAGATAATCTATTATCTATATTTTTTAAAACTTCTTGAGCTAATATATCATTATTAACATTTGTAATATTCCAAAACTCTAAAGCATCATTTGATAAAGTTTCTAGTCTACTAAATTGTGTCATTTAAATGGGCACTTCTTTGATTTAAATTTATTTATTAATTTGTGCATTAAACTATAGTTTTTACGCATACTATTATTAGGTATAAAAGTTTTTAACCCTGTGCACATAACACTTAATTCTTCAATTTTTTCAGAGGTTTCTTGTTTAACTAATTTAACTTTTTCTAAAGTATTAAACCTCACATAATATAAAGGGTCTCCTCGTTTTATTACTATAGGCTGTGTATCGTCTATAATTTCAAAAGCAAACTCTAAAGGTCTATACCATTTAGATATATCAAAAGTTGCACCAATTACATTTATATTATTTTGAAAACTATTTTTATGCCATGTAGGGGGAATTACTTCAATCATTACTGACTCATTACTATAAAACATATAATACCAAGCTAAAGAAACAGTAGAATAAAGATTCTTTGGTTGATGCCTATTACGAAATATTTTTTCTAAATAATCTTGGGGGTATAAATTTTGGCAATCAATATGCGATCCAGACACCGTAAATGTTAAATCTATAGGAGCTTTAATAAGGTATGTGTTTTTGTAATAATCTAAGAAAGCTGGACACTTTAAAATTTCAGTTCCTTTTCTGTTAGTAGATAAATAATCTATTATAGGTTCAGGTTCAAAGAAAATAGCGTCTTCTAATTGGTTTGCTTTATGGGCAAAAGTGTAATTTATATTCACTTTGTTTTCTTTATATAATCTACTATATCTTGTACAGTATGAATGTCAGAGAATACATCTTCCGACACTTTAATATTATATTTTTCTTCTAAACTCATAATTATTTCAACAGAATCTAAAGAGTCTGCACCTAAATCTTCTAAAGTATCAGTTAGTTTTATTCTATCCAATACTAATTTATCGATGCTTTCTACTATTATTTCTTTTACTTCTTGTTCAATTTTATTCATTATATTCTTTCATATAGTTAAATAGTTTTCTCATTTTTTCTTTAGTGTACCCTTTCATTAACCAATACTTAGATTCAGGATAAACTTTATTTTTATACACCCATAAATTTGCTTTTGTTTTTGTAGCTCCTCTTAAAAATAATGTAATAACTCTTTTGCCTATAGGTACTATTCTATGAAACTGATTATATCTTCTTCTTAATATACTACCGGGATAATAAGTTTTGGTAGTGGTTTTTCCGTCTTTCCACTGCGTCTCCTTGTAGCGTCCCCACAATATAATAGAAGTATAATTCCAAGGGTGGCTATGATAGTTTTCCACGTCAGCATATATTACATTCACACATATTTTATTTATTAAACCTAAGAGGGAATACCTAACTATAGTTACTTGGTCGTTAGGAAGTATAATGGCCTGTTTTTGAATGAGTTTTATCATACTCGTTTATATAATCTTGAACCTCTCTAAGCTCTTTTTTAATTACTTTATAACCTCTCCTTATTGGAGGGTGTTTTCGTACTGTAGCATTATTTGGTTTACCAATCAACTTTATTAGAGGCGCTGTTAAATCAAACTCACCTTTGTTAATTGCATTATTCCATAAGCCTGGTACTGCATGATGTGTGTTATGTAACCCTTCACCCATAAATAATATAGACCACAAATGACTATTTACTGTGTAATCTTTAGAATTGTATGTTCTCCAGGTACCTGGTAGTCCGTAGCTTAGTACAGGTATATGTGCAATTACTGTAGCCCAACTAATACCTATTAACGTATACCAAATAGGAATGCCATAAAAGTAGCCTACATATGCCGGATTAATTAATGCCAAAACTCCTACATAACTAAATATAATTTTGTAATAATGCTTGTGAAAAAATGCGTGGTCTTTATCTCTAGATAAATCTTTAATAATAAGAGGGTTTATATTAAACGCAGGTACATAATAGAACCACACTTTTATCTTGTGCCATAAATTACCTTTTGGTCGGTGAGGATCTTCAATGTGGTCGGAATGTCGATGATGAGCTCTGTGTCCCGCAGCCCAACAAATGGTGCTACCTAGAGAACCTATAGTAGCAAACCATAATACAATCCATTTAATAAGTCGATTTTTAGGTTCATAAGTTCTGTGAGCTGCATATTTGTGTAATCCTACACTTACGCACAAGCCAAAACAAAGCCACCCTAGAGCTAGGGCGATTAAGAATAATGTGGTATCCCAAGCAAAAATCATAGTAACTATAGCGCTAATATAAACAAAAGCTTGTGTTGCTTTTACTTTTGCATCGTTACTACATCTTCTTAAGAACCCATTATTAAAAATGAACTCTAAGACCTTCTGCATAGATTATGCCTTTGCAGCGAATGAAGCTAGATATATTTCTTCAACTTTTGCATTTACTGCGCCAGCTAGTTCTTTAAACTCATCTACAGTAAGTTCTACATCTACGTTAGCTGTATTTCTCCAAGTAACAGTTGCATCTGTATATACACCTGAAGTAATAGCAGTTAGTTGATTCATAACGTTATTACGACTATTTAAATCTATCTGCCAGTTAGAACCATTCCATTCTACTCCTTCAGCAAGCGATGCTTCTCTAGCTATATTAACATCTTGATCTGCTTTTTTAGCAGCTAAATCATCACTCCAAGGGTAGTAAACTTTTTCGTAAGATTGTCCTTCAGAATTAACCCCACTATATATAGTGTATCCTAAACCTTCCATATAATCTTTAAAACTTTGTGAAATATCTACTGAAAAAGCATCTGAAGTTACAGGTACGCCTAGTGCTTTACAGTCATTTAATAATGTTTGTAATGACGCTAATGCAGTTGCACCTGAAGCAACTAAAGTAGTTTCTACTGATTTAACTGCATTTGTTACTGGGTCAACTCCTCGAATATTAGTTACACCCTCATATGTTTTTATTAAAATTTTATCTATCGACTGCCAATTAGCTACAGGATAACTATTCCAAAATTCTTCAGCTACAGGAGTTGCATTTTCTTCAACTTCTTTAGCATCTTCTGCTGCTTGCCATTTAGCTTCTGCAGCTGTTGCCCAATTAGGTAGTTCATCTATTTCAGTATTCGGTCCTTGTCCTTGATATTCAATATGTCCTGAAGTTTCATGCCATTGTAATGCCCATACATTTGCTGGAATACTGCAGGTAGAAAGGTCTAAAGCACCATGCCCTACTCCATCTTTAGTAACAGCATTATCGACTACTACAATTGTTAAGTTCATTTCTTATCTCCTAATAAATTTTGTTTTGCACTTTCAGCTAATACTTTAATACTTGCCTCATTAGCTTTTACCATTTCATTTCTAAATGATTCGACCGCTGCTCCAGTTTCTCTTTGAGTACCTGAGTTTTCTATCTGTAACATAGGCATCCAAGCTATAGAACAATTATACTCATCTACTTGGTTGCCAGTATTTTTATCAATTCCCTGTATTTTGACAAACCAAGCACATTTTAAACCAATACATTCTTTTTTCAATAAAGGACAAAAAGTACCTTTTTCTATTTGCATTTAAACCCTTTCGACTATATTAGTCTGCTGTTGCTGTTATAACATCTAAGTATTTTACAGCTAAATCAATTGCAGTTCCAGTAAATGTTGCAGTACCAGAAGTAAATGAGAATGGGTGGGAGTGAGAACCCCCGCCTCCTGTCGCTCCTGTATTACCGGCACCAAGAGGTTTTGTACCAAATTTTAAACCTGAGAATGTAGAAGAAGCAGGACTACCTACTTGAGTTGAGTGAGTGTGACTCGGTATTTGAGGAATACTCAATGTTGTAGAGCCAGCACTACCAGAAATTCCTGTAACCGCTACCGAACCTGCTACTGCCTGCGAGGTAAAAGCCGAGGTAAAATCTACTGTACCTGCAGTGCCTCCTCCTGTTCCAGTCACAATTCTCATTGCATGTTGATTGTAATTTGTTGTGTCTTTTGTCCATCCAGTTGGAGCTGCGTTTTGAGCAAATATCATTCGAGTACCTGAATCAAAACCACCCCCCGGTGCCGCAGAAGTCCAGTCCGTACCATCAGATGTTAAAACATTTCCTGATGAACCTGGAGACACAGTAGAAATAGCCGATGTGCCTTCCCCAATTAATACTGCATTCGCTGTGTGAGTCGCTGCCCCTGTACCACCTTGAGCTACGGTTAACGCTGTAGTTAACCCAGTAAGAGAGGTAATATTAGAGTTCGCTCCAGAAGTAGCCCCTCCTAAAGCTGTAAGTGCTGCACCAGCTGTAGTAGCACCTGTACCACCTTCAGTGAGTGGTAGAGCTGTGCCTAATTTTAGTGTGGATAAATAGTTAACTGCATTTACTACGTTAGTGCCAGTATTATAAATAAATGTAGAAGTGGCTGCCGGAACTGCAACAGTTGTGCCCGATGCGTTTTTACAGGTAATAATGTCGGCTGTGCCGTTATTAATTAAGTATAACTTTTGAATAGCTGGTAAAACTAAATCTCTAGCACCACCTGTAGTTCCTCCTAAATTAAGTCTTAGGTGTCTACCTACTTGAGTTGCGTTTGAATCTGTTAGGGTAAGCGTTACATTACCACTAGAAAATGTAACATCAGCTGAACCTGTAATAGCTTCTTCGAGAGCTGTTCCTAAGTTTGTGTTTGTTATAGTACCCCATGTCCCAGATTTTTCTCCGGTTGTTATGAGTTCAATTTTTAGATCCGAATATGTACTTGCCATGTCTTTCTCCTATTAACTTGTTTGGCCGCTTGCAGGTACACTTGTGACATGGACTTTTGTGTGTTGCTTAGGATTCCATGCGGCACCACAATCAGAGCAGATTCCTGATTCGTATTCTTCTGCATCTACTTTCATTCCACAATTAGAACATTCTAGATGCGTTTCATATTTATTTACTATTGTACCATCTTTTAGTGTTTGTGCTTCAACTATCATGCTACTATCCTCGTCCATTTAGGGTCTTGAGCTGTGTCTATCAATCCCCATACTAAAGTAAAATCGTTAGTCTCACAAGTTCCACTAACCCCCGTTACATCTACATTTGCTTTACCCGTCACGCTAACCGTGCCAACTGCTCCAGTCGCTGCTACTCCTGCAGGCAGAACTCTATTTACCGTAGCAGTGGTGGTAGTCCCTAATCCAGTTGTCGCACTCACTCCTGTTACAGACGCTGTTGCTTTGGCTCCTACAGTAACTGTGCCAAGAGCGGTTGTTGCTCCTTCTTCTGAAACAACCTCTACTACAGAAGTTGAAATAGTAGATACATCCCCTAACGCTGTTGTCCCTGCAACTCCAGTAACTGTAAGTGATGATTCTGCGTCTACAGCTGCAGTTCCTAAAGCTCCTGTCGCACTTACACCCGTTACTACTGCTAATATAACCGGTTCACCCCAAGCTCCTCGACCCCAAGGTCCAGAACCCCAACCACTAAAGGTTTCTACAAATGTTGCTGTGCCTAAAGCTCCAGTTCCCGCTACACCACTCACCGTGATTGATGATTTGCCTGACGCAGTTAAGGTGCCCACAGATCCGGTTGCACTTACTCCCGTTGGTGACGCTCCGCCACCTGCAATAATTTCTGTTGTTGTACCTAGCCCAGTTGTGCCTACCACTCCTGTAACGGACATGTTAACAAAGATAGCAAAGTTGACATCCCCTAGGGCTGTCGTACCAGCTAGTCCTGTCACATTTGCGGTAGCATTAGCTGACGTTGTAACACTGCCTAAACCTGTGGTGCCAGTAAAATTAGTTACTGTTTCACCCCAAGTATCAGTATCCCAAGCTCCCGAGCCATACCCACCTAAGTGAATAATTGCGTCAGCCATAATAAACCTCTATTACGCTATACGTATAATTGCGTTTGTAGCATCTGGTGTCGGGAATACTACTGAGAAATCTCCCGCAGTTGATGTTTTATCTCCACCAAAGTCTAATATTGCAACAGCTTTGTCTGATTGAGTTGTGTTAAAAATCATTGCACCTCGTGCTGTAATACTTGCTGTACTAAAAGTCTCATCAGCAAAATCTAAGAACGCTGTAGTACCTGTCGAAGTCGGAACAGCTGAAACAGTTAACGCTTGCCCTTTTGCAGTGTACCCTGTCCCTGATGTTTCGCCTGATGCTGTGTAAGCTGTTGTTGTCGCACCCAAAGATGCGGATGAAGTATATAACGCCAGATTAAAAGTGTCAGCCCCTGTACCACCTCGAGCCACTGTAGTGCCAAATGCGTGAATTCCATTTAGTATTTCTACTTTAAATGACGTACACATTGCTTGTGAAATTGCCATGTTTTTCTCCTACAAATCTAAAATTGTTTTAATTAATTCTGAATGTCCCGCTTCACGCAGTTTATTCGCTAGTGTTGTGCGGTCTGACTTCACCGCTTGTTTTAAATAACGTATTAGAACGTGTCTAATATGCACTTTAAAAGCTTCTGCTTGTTCCCTTATTAAAGGATTTGCATCTTTGCTAACATACAGGATTTTATCTAACGCAAACTCAGCTATTTCTTCTGGTGTATGCCCTCTATAAGATGTTGTATGTATCTCAAAATTTAAATCACCTGCTCTTAATTCTTCCATTATACCCCTTTCGTAGTTAAAATTAACCTATTCTTCTGCCTCTCCCAGGAACCGGTATTCTTGCTTGACCGCTTCTATAGGCATCTCTTCTATTTTTACCTTCACCTAATCCTGTTAATAATTTCATTGCTTCTTGGTAGCGTGCTGTATAGTTAGCTACCGTATCAGGCTCTGACAACATAAATGCAGCTGCTTCCAAAAGAGTCCCGTACAAAAGAGCGCTATCGAAATTAGTGCTAAGCCAAGTAGACCCAGCAGTAACAATAGTTTCAGGATAATAATAGTAATGTAATTCTGTATTATAGTTAGCATCTGGTGTTGGCCCTAATATCATTGCAGTATCATCAAAAATAGCATAATACTCTGGTTTACCTCTAAAAGCTGCGTCAGTATCAGGAAATGATTCTCTGATAAAGTTAACATCTTTATTTAAAAGATATGTATATTCATTATCACTATTAATCACGGCTATACTAAAAGTAGACAACCAATCCGTAGGAAGCCCCATATATTTATTACCAAGTGTCATTTCACCTGTCACATTTTTTCGTAGATCAGGTAGTTGAGCTGTGTTATAAATTCTTTGCTCAGCATTCTGTATAAATATATTTATATCCGTCGTTGAATACTGATTCTCAGTATAACTTTGTACTGCCGCTACTAATTCTGCGTAAGTCATTACTTATCCTTATACTAGTGGACCGCGAGCTTTAGTGCCTTTAGTAGCTGCACCATTACCACGAGTTTCTACACCTGTTGTCTTAACATTTTTTTCTGGGTATCCAGCAAAGTTAGGTACAGGTACATCTTGCGGTTGGGCAAAGCCATCTACCATTTTAGCTTTTCTTTCTTTATTTTCTTTAGCCATATCTTTCTCCTAAGTTATCGTTACTGTAACAGTACCTAAACCGCCGGTACCTTTTAAATCATCAGGTATATCGGGTATTGCTAATAAATTACCTGACCCAACTGGGTTCCACCCCCATTGGATGTCTCTACTACTAAATGGTCCATCTGGTACAAAACTCTTATCGGGTCTTGGATCTCTAACTGCTTGCGGATCTTCTACTGGATACATACCCTGCAGGTTTTGTGGTTGATCCGGGTTCCAGCACTCTGGACACGCTTTTATATGCGTATTAGTTTTTCTTACATACAAATCTTTTAATTTTCTAAGTTTAAATTGAAACCCACATACATCACAGTCTGCTATTGCATTCTTATTAGTTGTATATTTGTTACTCATTATTTATGTTTCGCTTTAGTTCTTCCGCGTACTGCAATACCATCTACCTTGCATTTACCTTTTACGCTTCCGCCTTTTTTCATAAAGCCCATTTTGTTACGTACTTCTGTAGGTAACTTTTTGAGTCCTGGGTTAGTAGGTTTTTTAAGCATGCCGCCTTTTTTCATGCCCCCTAAAAGTTTAGCCCTGTCTTCATAAGTTAAATAAGGATTAGCTAGTTCCATTTCTCGTTTAAGTCTTGCTTCAGACATTTGCTCCACTTTGTCAGCTTTTTTCTTAATTTTACTTTTAGCTCTTCGTTCTCCTTTATTCTCTTCGCGGATTAATTTTCTTCTATAATCCATCGACTCTCCCCCAGGTTTTCTTTCTTTAGTTTTTTTCTTTTTAAATATATTTTTAGCTAGTGGCTTTAATATTTTTTCTGTTATAACTTTTTTTACCATTTCAATCTCCTAAATGTATGAGTTTCTTGGGGTTATTATTTCAGTGGCTTTTTCTCTATCTTCTGTAGAAGCAAGTAACCACTGCTCTTCATATTCTTGTTTTAAAAATTGTGTTCTATCTCCAGCTTCTGGTATCTTCATAGATAAGTAATAAGCTAATCCAGCCACCATACATGGTAAAAATCTAAACGGTATATGTTGCGTATTAACACCTGTCCCCGCATCATTAATTCTTTTTAACATCCAATATACAAAAGTATAAGTTTGAGTAGCATCCGGTATGGGCCACATAGTTACTTTAGGGTTATTAGTTTGTCTATCTATATATACTTGTATTGGTCTACCTGTATTATTTTTACTAGGTATAGAAGCATACGTAGGATTTGACACTCTTGAGATAGCTATATCTGATTGTGTTTCCCCTGTTCCGGTTCTTATAACCTGGCTAATAAGATCAATAGTAGTTGCGGGCAAATCATAAGTAGCTGTGCCAGCCACTAAAGTTACTTCACCTTGTTCTACTGTCCATAGATTTATACCGCGGTTAGCCCATTCAATAGTCAACAAATTTAAACTACGGGTTGCAGTTCTTAAATCATATCCGGTTCTTAACTCTGCTCCGCATCTTTCAAATGCTTCTTCTACAAGAAGATTTAGATCTAAATTAAAATTATGTGTAGTAGTTGTAGTCATTATTATTTACCTTTAAGATATTGTCTATCTATTAAACCGCCAGCATTCATTTTTCTTTTAAGTGATGCTACTCTACGCGGCTTTCCTGCTGGTTGCCCAAGTCTATTCTTTTGCGCAATCCTAGACTTCTTTTGTGCTGCTGTCATTTCTCCAGATGTCTTTGGAGTTTTAGTAGAAACTCGTTTACTAGGTCGGCAATATGGTGTGCTTCTACCATCACCTTTTTTTCTACCACAAGCTTTGCCAGTCTTTACGTCTTTCCAATCTTCTTTGAACCAGCGTTTTAAAGCTAGTCCTTTCTTGGTTTTACGCACTGCCATTATTTACCCTTAAGATAATTTCTATCTACAAACCTTGCTTTTGCTTTTTTAAGTAGCTCTTTTTGTTGTTTCTTTGGGACTATTCCTTGTTTCTTAGCTGCGTTTTTAAGTACAATATTAGTTATCTTATCTTCTGCAGCTTTTCTTTTTTTAGTTTTTTTTAAACCTTTGTATATATTTTTTACGGCACTTGCTACCATCTTATTTTCCTCCTTTCTTTCTACATTTAGCAATGGCGCCTGATGCATAAGCACTAGGAAAGACTTTATAACTTGCTTTTACTTTATGGTAACAAGCATCTTTTACACTACCACCTTTTTTTAATTTAAGAGACTCAAGAGTTTTAGCTTGTTTAGCATGAGATTTAGATGCTTTTTTTAATCCCTTTACTACTTTTTTAACTTTCTTTTTAACTTGACCCCCGGCTTTCATTTTAGTAGGTTTAGTATGACCATAACCTTTTTTCTTAAGCTCTAAATGTTTAGCCATGGTAGGGGCTTTTACACCCTTACCAGTCTTTTTATCATACATCATATGAGATTTAAAGGCTTTGACTTTGCCCCCAGCTTTCATTCCAGTAGGCTCAGATAACACCTTACTGCAACATTTTTTGGGGTTTATTATTCCCATGCCTCTAGATTTCATCATAACTTATCTCCTAAACCCTGTCATGCTAGGGCCGGAAGGTCTACGAGGTTTAACTCTTCGATCCTTATTTCTTGGTTTAGGTCCAGTACTCGGTCTACCCACAGAAGTCATGGTTGGTCCGGATGGTCCTCTACGTCGTGTTGATTTAGCTGCCGGTTTAGCTGCTGGTTTAGCTGCTACTTTTGTTTTCTTATTATCACGAATCGCCTTATTACCAGCTACACCTAACACCCCAGTTATAACTGCTCCAGGAACCCCAAATTTTTTCAACACTTGTCTTGCACCGCTTTTAGTTGTAGGCGGTTTAGGTACAGGTGTACCTGGAGGAATCTTAGGTTTACTAGTTTTACGAGCAGGCGTTACAGAAGTCTCAGCTCTTTTTTTATTTAGCTGTCTTTCTCGCCTTTCTAGAGCCGTTTTAGCCCTAGGGCTTGATGCGCGAACATCTGCTCTTTTACCTTTTGGAGTTCTAGATTTAACTATTCTACGTACAACGCTTGCAACCATTTTATTTCTCCTTATCTTATATGACCGCGTGTACGGCCTCTTTGAGCAATACCGTCTGCTCGTTTAGATGCTGAACCTTGTGCTGATGAGCGATTTCCTGAATAAGCTTTTTTACCTGCAGCTTTCTTCATACCTTTAGACTCATCACGACGAGATTTATAGGATTGAGACTTAGTTGAAGCTTTGCCTTTTCTCATACCTAATGACTCATCAAGTCTAGCATTGTAACCTTGTTTGCCTTTAGCTTTTTTAGTAGCACCACCAGATTTCATAGCTCTACCTCTAGCATCTGCCATTTTAGCTGCAGACATACCACGTTTATTTTTAGCTAAAGCACGACCTTCTTTATCAGTCATACCGCCAGCTTTATAGCCTTTTACTTTACCGCCAGCTTTTTTGTTTTCAATTTCTCTCACTACACGTTTCTTTTCGTCTCGAAGATTTCTTTTGCCTTTAGCAGTGTATCCTTTTTCTGCGTCAACTCTGCCTAATTCCTCAAGCTCGTTCATGCGAGAAGTGTTACCACCTCTTTTCATTTTTTTAACTTTGCCACCTTTTTTCATCATAGCACGACCCGCTGCGTCTGCCATCATACCAGGTCTACCCGCAAGTCTACCTGATGCCATAGCACGACCCATTCTATCAGTCATACCACCGCCCATCATTTTCTTAGTTTTCATGCTTTTCTCCTTAGTGAACTCCCGTCCAATTGATTGATTAACACCTACTTTTTTAGCAAACTTTGGGTTATTAGCCACTGCTTGCATAAACTTTTTTTGCTTTTTACTTACTGTTGGCATCTATTTTTTTACCCTATTGCTTGATGCTTTAGGTTCTCTTGGTTCAACCAAAGGCATCTTAGGTTTTCTTTTTACTAATCTTTGCACAGTTTTAGTTTCATATATTCTAATCCCTAACCATACGATTGTAAAAAGAGAAGCTAAATGAGGAAGCCATGAAAGCATAGTGCCCACAGCAGTAAAGATAGACGTAGCGTCTAGTAAGTGTTTCGTTGATTCATCCATTTTTAACATTTCCATCTTTTGCGTGCTTGTCGCAATCTAGAGTTTGGATCTTTAGCAGCTTTAGGAAACTTCTTCATTTGTCCTGCCGATCTTGCACAAAATGACTTACGTCGTTTTGCATCTTTAGAACCTTTCTTAACTTTCCCTGTTACCGCTGTTTTAAGTTTAGAACCTGGGTTTGCCGCTCGATAGGCTTTTACGCCTTTCTTTGTCATCCCCGCTCCTGATTTAGTCTTTCTAAAATTACCCGACTTAACCGAAGTTTTGATTCCCATCCCTTTTTTTCTAGTTGTTGCCATTTACACACAATCTCCTAGTGATTCAAACCAACGCCTCAATTGCTCAAGGCGTTCCTCATCGCTGATTGGTTTGGGCTCTTCTTCCATAACTTATCCACAGAATACCGTTAATGATGTCACAGCTGCTGTTTGAGTTACTACTCCAAACGTTGTTTGTGGCTCATTTCCGTTAATTAAAATTCCATCGCCAGGTAAAGCCATTTGTTGTGACTCTACGTTAGCTGGAGTAGCTATACTTAATAAAACTCTATCTGATGCTGCATTACCATCTAAGGTTAATGTAACACTACCTGCTCCTGCAGAACCTACAAAATAAAATCCTTTCATTCTAGTTCTAGGTAAAGCCATACCATCAGTAATAGCATTACCAATACTTACATTAGTTGCTACCGCTGCATCTGATGAGATGCTAGTAATTTTAGAGTAGTAGTTTGTAGAAGTTGCGGTGCCAGTATCAACACCAGCTACAGTTTCAGTGGTTACAGACTGAGATAAATCCCCAGCCACATATCCAGTAATAGTAAATGTAGCGGCAGTTGCATCGCCCGCACAAGTAAATAGAATTTGATAACCAGCCCCATTATCTAGAGGCTGATTAGTAAGTAGTGTTATATCCCCTGCGCCACCAATAGCGGCAGCGGCTCGGAATAACGTAGCTGAATAGCTAGGAGTGACGGCCCATATATCTGTTGTTATAGCCATTGTCTATTCTCCTATATATTAAGCAAATGGTGTAACTGCTGGTGCAGCAACATTTGGATTGATAAGTAATGCTTCTACAAACCAAACTCCATTAGCTCCAGCACCTGTAATTGCTTTACATCTAATTAATGAGCCATACTCACCTGCTTTAGTAGTTGCATCAATTACCATTGTAGTAGCTGCAACAGCTGGAAAAGTTTCTTGAGCTCCACCACCATCATCTACATACATAGCTGAGCCATAAAATTTATCGGTAGCTTGTCCAGTATTTAATGTTACTGTATTACCACCTGACATATCTGCATTAAAAAAGATTTCAAACTCCATACCTGTATTATTTACTTGGTCAGGATTTGTTGGATCATCCGGAGTAGTTGCATTAATAATTGGTAAGTTCAGTACAAAAGTAGCATCTGATACTATAAGTGTTTTACCTGAGTGTCCAGGTGAGGATGTAACAGCTGGTGTTACGCCAGGAGCACTAGGTGCTACGGGAAGGACAGTTAATGCTGTGGTACCTGCAGTCATTGTGACTACATTGTTAGAGCCTGCTCCAACAAAACCACCTAGCGATTTAACTGGACCTGAAAAGGTTGTTTTTGCCATGATATTTCTCCATACAAAGTTAAGCTTATCCGTCGTGTATGCGTCTGCTGGGGCAGTCTGATAAGCTGGATGTTCCCAGATAATTAATGATACTCTAATTAAAGCCTTTGCACAACAAAAAAGGGGCCGAAGCCCCTTAGTTTAAAACATAAATTACTTGTTCATTACGTACATTGTTACTTCAAAACCGAAACGCATTTCAGTTGCTGATGGTTTAGTCCAAGCCATGATAGATCTCCTTTCTTTTTTAGATTTCAGCATTGCTGATACAATTATTATATCTTTCAGTTACATTTGTACACTAAGTAAATTCATGAGTTTAGCCATACAGTTATAACAAAAATAGTAGGAGATACAGGTAATACTATAAGCAAACCTAAAAGAGCAGCTAATTTTTTACGCCAATTTATCAAGAGCTTGCGATACCTTGCGCTCCATCATTGGTATTAAACGCATACCGCTATAGCCAATAAAGAAAGCTATCGCTGGCGAAAAAGTTATATGAAGTCCGAATTGATTAATGATAGGTGGTACAAAAAATTCAGCTGAAACAGCAGCAATAAACACAGATAATAAAAACTCTATGCGAGCGCGTTTACGCTCCATGAGCCAATTTATATGTCCGCCACGAGGCGCTTTGCCTTTGGCTTTTTTAACATTGTAATTACAAAAGCCTCCGATTACAGACGCAACCATACATACAACACTAACTCCAAACATATCAATCAAATACTGCATAACTTTTATCCTCGATTATTATACAACCTAGGGCTTCCATACAAGGATAATCAGAATATAGTTTATTACCACAACTAAACCCTGTTACTCTTGTTGGTTTTTCTTTAAATGCATCTATTAATATTTCTGTACTAGATTTTTTATTATTAAATAGTGTTCCTACATCATAAGCATTTTTACTTTTATCTATAAATTGATAATACTCATTGTGTATAAAGTACGTACACCCTGATAGAAAGAAACTTATTACTAATATCCATTTAATCATATTATACCTTATAAAAAAGAAAACCCGACAGAGAGGAGCCGGGTTTTCAGAGGAGGGGTGCTAATTAAGCACCTGGTGAACCCCACATACCGAGGGGATCTGACCAACCGAATGAATATCTTTCACGGGCTTTGTATCTAACATTACCTGTGTCGAAATCACCGTCCATAGAAGTAGTAAGCGGAGTTCTTTCGAAATGCTTCATACCGTTAGGAACGTCGGTTGTTAAGAAATATGCATCACCGTCTGTTAAGAAGTGATTGATTGTGTAACCTTCTGGAATCGCACCATTAGTTCTCAATGCATTGATGTCGTTATCAGCAGTTGCAGTACGCAGCTGTGTATCTAATAAACGAGTAGCAACGAATTGTAGAGCTGGTGGAATTACCAACTTACGAGGTTTAGCAGCAATCAATAGGCCTCTTTCATCGGTCCACGCTGCGATCTGAATCACTGCGTTTTCTAATGCTGTTTCGTTAAGGTCTGTTGCAACTGCCTGTACGTTACTGTTTGTACCACCTGAAACTAATGGGTGGTTAGTAACTGCACCGCCAGCGGCTGTACCAAATAGTG
>WLWF01001882.1_pt1 | contig 16120 bp, 29 predicted proteins | sample 6718331 | NCBI WGS metagenome assembly WLWF01 (sample SAMN12718692, study PRJNA515312) | sponge metagenome | isolation source: marine sponge | host: Mycale hentscheli | place: New Zealand: South Island, Marlborough, Capsize Point | collected 2003-05-01
CTGTCTATGGTGAGGCGCTCGCCAAGCGTGTTTCCGCTTTCGGTGTAAAATCGTAGACTGCTGTTCCCCGCGCCATCTCTGTACCCAGCGATGACAGAGTCGGCAGTCGCTCCGCTAGTTCCAGCAACCGACAAACCAAGCGATACAAACTGACCGTCTGCCGCTGTTGAGTAGTTTGACAGTTTCAGCGCGTTATCGTTTTGCGCGTTGGAAATAGATGTTGCTGCGCTCGCCTTTTCGACTTGCAGCGGGTTCGCTGGGTCGCAGCCCACACCCACTTGGCCGTTGGTGTCGATTGTGACAAAATTTTGGTTGTTCGCGCCTAGAATTAAGTTTTTGCTCGTCGCACCTCGGACAATAGCATCGGTAGTGCCGCCCCAAGTCAACATTCCGTAATCTGCTGCATATCCCCAATCAAGCGTGCCGTTAGAATTTATGTTTACTTTGGAGTTTGCAGAAATTTTACCGCTAGAAATTATTTCACCATCCGCAGGAGTCGCCGCGCTTGTGCCGATTCGTGCTGAGACACTGTTGAGTTGCTTGATGACGTTTGTCTGGGTGATCGTACCGTTCAGAGTGCCGTCTTGATTATTCGGGCCTCTGTCCTGAATAACTGTTGACTGTGTCGGATTAGCGTAAGCACAATCGAGATCAAGCAGCAGGTTGCTAACTAATGCAGTTGGTACATCTGCTCGATCAAAGACGTTCTTGGCCTCGTCACTGCTCAAGGCTTTTGAATATGTGCGGAGTCTGTAGACGTTGCCTTTGACTCCAAAGTTGTTTACCGGGGAACCTATCACTGTGGGTTGCCCGGAGTTGCCAACATTAGCGGAACCAGATGCTGCTATGCTTACAGAAGCAATCTCAGCACCGTTGCGGTACAGCACAGCGTTCCCGCTGCGGTCTGCACTCACTAGGTAGTGAGTTGGTTCGTTTAGATCAGGTGCAGGATCGTATCCAAAATTATATGCTGTTTCTGATGCACCTGAGTTGGTGAAAACTAGCTGAATGTTATCATTCTGAACTACATCCCAGCGGATCACCGCAGCGTCTACCGCTTGGTTCGATCCGTTTAAGTTGGAGATGAATATATCAGCGTTGACTGCGTTGGTTTCCTGCGACAGGACAAACTCGACACTAAAGTCATTAGTGCCAAACCTGTTCGCGCTGACATCAGCACAGCTAATATAACCTTGGTTGGCTAACCTTAGCCCAGCACCGTCAACTGAGTTGACTAGGTTCGTGATTATCTCACTCCCGCCACCACCTCCTCCACCGGCAGTGTTTATTATGTTAGCAATGCCCATCGTTTATTCTCCTAGCCTGCCACTCACGGCAATGTTGACCTTACCTGTGCCGCTCTTAGTGCAGAACGCTAATCCTCCAGTATAACCTGAAAACGAGATTGCTGTTCCGCTGCCATCCTCGTCAGATGTGCAGGCTGCCAGGATGCCGGTGTAGTTGCCTCCTGCTGTGGTGCAGGTGTCAGTGTCTGCATCCTTAGTCAAACGATAGAAGATCGGCACAGTGCCAACATTCTGCAAAAGCAGGAATGCCGGGGATGTCTCAGTCTTTAGCGCAGTGTTGCTTGGCACCGTGTTGCTGGTGCTGACACTTAGTTCCTCGTTTGTAGTAGCTGCAAAATTTGCAAGTGTATCATTCTGTCTCGCCATCGTTTATAACCCCCAAATCTTTTTTACTTTTTGTCGGCTGAACTCACTTCTCCAGCCTTTCTTAGAGTTTTCTTGCCGGTGGTAGCCACGCTTCATCATCTCTGTCTGAGACGGTGCTGATCGCATACCTCCGATGGCGAAACTCGTTGGCACCTCGAGCTTGGCCCAGGTGCCAGTGCCATCACTAAAATTATCGAGGTCGGAGGAGACCAAGAACTCCTTGATCTCCCCCGTCTCGTGATTCTTGAACTCAACTAGAGGCATTACTGCGCCAGTTGTATGTTGTAGTCAGTGCCATCGATATTCACCTTGAGCGTATATCCTGACACAGCAGAGTACGATCCGCTGGTTGTCTTACCAGTGAACTTGACCTTCGTGTTGTCCAGAGTGTTAATCGTCAAATCCTGAGTGACGGACTTCTGGGTTCTGCGAACATTTTTTTCTGACATATTATAATCCTCCTGCCTGATCTATTTCCTCCATCGCGGCAACCATCTCATCTCTGGACGGCGCCTCGACCTCGGTGACTGTCTCTTCCACCTCCTCCGGGTATGCTGGCTCACCGTTGACTGTCTGCATCTCGACTGTGGCAAACTCGTCACCCATCGATTCGACAGAACCGTCTATTGTGAAGCTAACAGCATCACCCACCTCGGGAGCGACCATCACGCCTTCCTCGTCTGCGACTTGCAGAGCGGTCAGCGGTATTTCTACTTTAGGCATAAAGCAAAGTAGCCAGGGAGGCTATTAACCTCCCCGGCTAAATAGATTAGGTTGCTGCTGTGTAGTTGGTGGTCGAGTAGATTTCTACCAGGTGAGAAGCTTGAAGAACTTCACAACCGTAGTAGAACTTGAACCCAACCGTGGTCAACTGAGCCAACGGATCAGACTTGTCCGGGCCTTGACTGATCATCATCTTAGGTGCGTATGCGCTCATTGTCGCAAGGTTAACACCACCGTAAGCCTGATCACCTACAACGAATGTGGAGTATTTTGCACCAGTAGCATCGTAGGTGTATTGACCTGTGGCTTGCTTAGAGATAAACGGATTTGTGGTAGTCACCACTCGTGTCCCTGCATACCTTCCAACCTCGCCACGGAACAACTGATCCGGGTCACCATACTTGCTTGCCTCCAACCAATCATCGTCGTTCATTAAGTCACGAGCGACTTCAGGTGCCATGATAGCAGTGAAGTAACCGTTGCTTGTGCGAGCGTTTTTGGAGCGAAGGTTCGTGCTGGCATCGAGGATGTCGAGCGCAGTCATCGCGTCATCAGTGCCCCCAACTGTAGCCCAAGTTGTAGCGGCACCGGCAAAACGCTTCTGCTTGCCGGTCACATCGCTTCCCAACTTATTGCGGAGAATCTCGTCAACCTTGAGCGCAGCATCCTGTCCGTTCTGGACGGTTGCCTGCTCCATGTGGTTAAACAACTCAACCGCCGAAAGCAGATCACTGATGCCCACAATTTGTCCGTACTGAGACAAGCTCACACTCACAGTTTCAAGTGAAAGTTGCTTGTACTTGCTCGTTGCCATTGCCTCGCCTTCAGTCAGTGACTCAACGTCACCTGAAGCACTTTCAGGATAGCGGAAGAACTTAACGTCCTTGCTGCCGATCTTGCTGGGGAGAGGTGCCTTATATGCGAACTGATCAAGAACGATGTTCTTGAGCGTTTGCTCCAGTAACTTCTTGTCGAAGTAAGTTTGAAGACTGTCAGATATTCCTGACGTTCCTACTTTTGTAATTGCCATCTTATTTTACTTAATTTGCGAACATGCCAACCCCGGCTTCATCTGCACTAGACATCGCCTTCAATAACTCGTCTCGCTGCCTATCAGCGGAAAGTTTATCGAATGACTCTATCTGCATCGTGCCTCCAGGTTGGCTACCGTTCAGTGTTAGTTTTTCTTCATACTCAGCGACTTGCTTTTTCAAGTCACTGACCTGTTTTTCCAGATCAGAAGATCGGTTTGCTTTTAAGTACATCGATGCAGCTTCTACTGCATCAGTGATGCCTTCCGGGTATTGAGTTAGCACAGGTTTACGTTCCAACAGTTGGCCAACCATCTTGAACAGATCACTCTCCTGATTGTTCAGGTCTTTGTGAGAGGCAGTAGCCTGTTTCCAGTTCGTATCCCACTTGGACACGAACTCGGCTTGTTGTTTTTTCTGCTCCTGCTCAGTTGCGGTTTGCCGTGCCTGCTTGGCAGCTTTTCGGGCTGCCTCAGCGTTGGCATGATCGCCCTCATCCTCGAACTCCTGAGCGATAGACTCATACTCCTCGGGTGAGTAGCGACTGGTGTTGGTGCGTTGCTGGATTTCCTCGATACTTTTCTCGTGTCCATCCTGGTACGCTTTCTTTTGAGCCTCCAACTCCTCGCGTTCTTTCTTCAAGGCAGATTTTGCCTCGTTGACTTCACGCCAGGATTTGTTGGCTCGATCCTGTGACTTCTTGGCTCGGGAGTACTTGGACTTGGGTTGTTCCTCCTCCTGTGTCTCCTCGGGCTTTTCCTCAGCCGGTTGCTCCGGTGCTTCTTCTGGGGTGTCTTCCTCCTTGGCAGACTCCTGACTAGGTTTCTCGACCTGCGGCATCGAGATGTTGTTCGCAGTTAGGTCGAACGCGCTTACATCAGCGTCAGCCAATGCGGATAGCAGTTGCTCGCGTTCTCCTGTCACCTGGCTAGGTGCTTCTGTCACTGTTTCAGACATAAATTAGTTTGCAGGCTGCCTTAGCCATTCCAGGTCATCTGTCACTCCTGTGACTGCTTCCTCCGGTTGCTGCCTCACTGTGGCTAAACCGTCTATGGTTGCCAGTGCGGCTTTGAACCCGGCAGCTTGACCTGCCTGGTAATGCAAATCTGCTGGGGCTGAGATTAGCCGGTCACAGTTTGTGATATGCAAGTTTCTCAGGTGTTGTTGTAGGTTGGTGCCTACTTCACTCCCGAGAAACTGCTGCAACTTGGCAGCGTGTTCGTTAGTCCACTCAGGTGGATCAACCCACTCCGGCACCTGCCGGAATGTTCTCCACGTTGTTAGGAATCTCCTCAGTTTGTTGAACATCTTGCTGTGCTGTTTGCGCGGCTGCCTGCTGCATTTGCGCGAATAAATTCTGTAGTTCTCCCTCAACCTGCTTGCCGGTCTTTGGGTCTTTCTCCTTCAGTGCTTCTAGGTGCTGAACAATATGCTGCTCTAGCATCTGACCTTCTGCTGGCTCGGGTGCGGCACCTGTGTCTGCTCTGCTCTGGATGTAGTTAACGACCGTCTGGATATGCACCATGTGGTCATCAGAGTCTTTGATCACCGCCGGGAAACCTAAGCGTAGGAACGTAATCTCGTTGGCTTGATCCTCGGCTTGTGTTGCCTGCTGATCCATCGGATCTTGGTACAAACGCTTGACCAGAGTCGCGTCATCCGACTCCAAGATGCTCTTGCGGAGTTGGCCCTGATTGATGAACGGATCATTCGCAAACATCTGAAATCTTGTGACTGCCTTCTGCATCAGGAGTTGCTTGTTGACTCCATCCGCACTCCCGGTTGGCTCAATGCCGTAGTTCTCGTGGAGTGCCTCCTGGGGTATCTGCTGGGCAGTATCGAGGTACCAGTAGTCCAGGCTAGTCTTGTCGTATTGCAGGAGTAGCGACCAACTCATCCGGTAGAGTTTACCTAAAGCTATGCGGAAGATTCTCATCCGCAAATCACTGCTCTGCTGGTACAAGCCACCGATAGCTTGAATCTCAGTTGCCGTCCTGCGCTCAGTGTTTTGGAGTGTTTGAGTCAGGCCAAAGTCAGGAGTAGATACTCGGTTCTGGGCCAACTCCCGCATGATGTTCATCTGAGTATCAAACGAGATCGGTGGGGCTTGGTTGGCAACCGGCTGAATGCCAAACGGCAGGATGCTGCCAGGTGTCATTCTCAGGTTGCCGGTGTTTGGCATATCCCTCTCAGCGCGGAAGAGAGGTCTGTTCGCCAACGTCATAAAATCGTTTTTGTCGTTTAAGAGTTTGGTGAGGTCAGCCTCCATCGTGGCTTGAAGCTCAACTACTCCTCGTGGACTGTAGAATCCTGGGTCTTTGATCTCGTAAGGAAACGCTACAAACGGCGGCTTACCGTGCTTGTAAGGCACCTTCATCATCGGGCGTAAATCAATCTCAGGCTGAGTTGGTGAGAACGTGCAAATGCACCACTGCCCAGTCTTCTCCTCGCGGAAGTACACCTCCCAAACAATCACCTTCTCATCATCACTGAACGTCAGACCTTCACGCTCAAAGCGAGTGTACTCGGTGTCCATATCACCGGCATCGTTGTTGTAATTGCCAGAAATCTGGCGAATGACCTCCGGGTCTTGGTTCAGGTGTTTCTGCCTGCGATATGAGTCCAACGAGTAAACGCTTATGTGACAAATTCGGTCTGCCTCCTCGATGCTCCGAGTCCAGCCCGGAACAACGAAGTGCTGAGGGTCGATACTGAAATAATTTAGCTTTTTAGCTTTGGAGTCCCACAACACCTTCATGATGCCGGTGCCACTCACCAGCATTGCGTCCACGGCACTAAGCACCTCAGTCTCCAGGTTGGTGCGTTGTTTGAGTCTGTGGTCAAACCACTGAGCGGCAGCAGTTGTGTACTCGGCTACCTGCGGTGTGGTGGGGATAAACTGAGCGATGAGGTCTGTGGCGAATAACTGCTGAAAGTAGGCAGGCTTCAGTTCGCTGATCGTAGTGTCCACCAGCGGAAAATGTACGTCGCTGGCACCGGGCCAAGGCTTGTTTCTTCTCCTCAGACCGTGGTGCCGCATTTCGTAGAACATCCGTTGCCGGGTGTCCCACACACTGCGATCTGCCAGGTCTTGAAGTACTGATGCGTTTAATGCCTCACGCGATTTCATACGGAATAATCGTCTTCTTCGTCATCCTCATCTTCGTCCTCCTCAAGCAAATAGCCCAAGGCTTGCAGTGACATCAGGCAAGAATACATCTGTAAGCCACCGATCAATGTGGCATCGTCCAGATCAAACTCATCCTGGTACCTAGCCACGAGTTTCTCGATGTCACCACAGAAGCATTCAAGTTGGCCTGAGAGCTTCATGACGCAAAAAGACGCACCGTTGTGATGCGTCTCTGCTAACTTTGGCAATTTTTTCAGGCGGTGCTGTTACTTGCCTATGCTGTTCTTCTCCAACTGTCTCTCGTACTCGACTATCTGCTCCAGTGCGTCTTCGACGAACTTCTTCGCCTGCGGTGAGGCCATGTAGGCATCTTGGAATCCACGCTCATTGTTCAGGATCAGTCTCTTCGTCGCGTCGAGTTTGATGCTGGTCGCGCATCCGCATCCTAATCCAGTCAAGCTTGTCATTAGCACGATCCTCAACATCCTGCTCAAGTTTTTGTTTATTGGCTTTTTCTCCATATCCTAGTGTTTTCTTTATGATTTCAAGTATTAATCTGATTGTCTGTAGTAAGTTCATCCTGTGTGTAGCCCCATACTTTCCCTCAGCTTGTGGTCACCTGACCACTCTGCCATCCCTGCCTCCAAGACCTCCTCCAGGTCAGGCTGCCATCTTCTCTCCCACATGTACTGATCTGAGAAGCTCGCCATAGCCATCACCAGCGCATCTGCGCGGTCAGGAGAACTAAAGCCTCGCGACTTCATCTCCTTCTTGCTCTCCAGGTTCAACTTGCCGGTTTTGCTGGTGGCAACTCGCCTGGTGGTCAACTGACTATGCAGAATCTCGCAATCTGGCAGGATCGACTCACAGCGGTCTATCTGTCTGGCAGCCTCAAACCACATCTCCGTTCCACGGTTAGTGTAGCGATCAGGATCATGCGCTCTGCCGCCTAAGTTCACCTGGTGGAGTGGCCACCCCATCTCTGCAAGCTGATGGCACATCGGCAATCCCAGCCCACCTGCATCACCAAATATCTGCTCTGGCTTCAAGCCTGCCTTCTCAAACTCCAAGGCAAACCGGGCACAACCTGCCATCGTGTTTGCCTCTCTCCAGGCAATCAGCTTGGTGATCTTGTTGCCTACTCTCATGCAGAACACAGACTCATCGCCTGCTGCTGCAAAGTCACATGCCGCCACAACCTCATGACCTTCTTTGTTGGGTGGACTATCAAGGCACTGCATCAACGTGTCCCAGGGCACCACCAAGCCTTCTCCGCTTGTCTCCTGAAACTCACCAAAGATCATTGAGCGGATCAGCGGGTGGTCTTTGCCCCACATCTCCATCTGCTCATCTACCCAACTCTGCTTGATGTGAGGACAGTCAAACGCAGTGACGGTGTGCAGCTTCCACCACTTCTGCTCCTTGCTGAAGATTTTGTAAAATTTACCAGTAGTGCCGCCCGGAGAACTCATAGCTAGAATGCGGCTTGGCTGAATCCGGGCTACTGCCTCGAATAGCGTTTCATCAATCGATTTACACTCATCGAGGCATATAAAAACATTACCGTGAAAGCCTTCAAAGCGATTTGGTGAGTCTGTAGCAAAACCTAAAATCCTGCTGCCGTTGTCCATCGTCAGGTCAGTCTGATTGATCGTCATGCCTAACCCGGCAACCTTGCTGGCTAGTGACCGTATCTGTGGCCACATCTGCTCCTTGACCTGGCGATAGACTCCTGACGTAGTGATGACTATCGAGCCAGGATAGATAAGTCCGTACCATAGCGCAGCGGGTGCGGCGATCATGGCGGTTTTGCCACTGCCGTTGGCTGCCTTCAGTGCTACTCGGGCACCTGGCTGACTCAGATCAAGCAGAACTTTCTTCTGCCAGTCGTAAAGCTTTAGCCCGAGGTACTTCTCAGTAAATACATCTGCGTCCGCATCTCTCGAGGATACTTGGGTTGTTGTTTTCGACCCAGACTGTTTTCCTGCTGACTTGCGTTCTGTCGTGTTTTGTTCTGTTTCCGACATAATCTCCTACTTGATACTTTCTGATAAAATTGCCTTCACTGTCTGTGATCTGATAAGCGGCCACCAGGTCACTCAGCGGGTGGTAGCTGAACAAGTAGAACGGACACTTGAAGCTTTTTGCCGCCCACTGCCCTGACTCCATCTTGTTCCAGGTCATTAACTCCTTCTTGTAGGTGCCAAACTTGCACTCTCTCGTCTTGATCTCTGCAACTGCCTTGATGACTCCACCACGCACAAACAGGCCGTCAAGATAGCTGTATCTCTCGTTGGTGTACACCCACGCATCGCCTGGGTGGTTAGCCAGAACGATATCCACGCACTGCTGTTCGTCTCTGTCTACTGCCACCTGTGCTTCCGCTTTCTGTTCGATCTTAGCGTCATCTCTCTGTCATCCCAGTACACCTGAAGCCTTCCTGCCGCCACCTTGGCCTCCTGCTCCGTAGGATGATCTCCCAGTGTCTCGTAAGGAAATATGCCACCACGGTTCAACCTCGTGCCAGCAGGTGCATCCTGGCCAAAGCTATTCGTCCACAAACGCCAGGTGCCATCATCGTTCTGCCTAGCAAAGACTGTCATTCAATGCTCAAGCTTCCCCACGCCCCCACTAACCCCACAAGCACTTCCGAAACTTTCTGAAAAAACTCTATTTCCACGAAAGTCTCTAACTGCTTGTGGGGCTTGTGGGGTTGTGGGGAAAATACTGTTATTCCTCCTCACTCGTCACATCCAGCCCAGTCTCATGCTCGTACTCCTCCATGCACAGCATCTGCCACTCCTCCACAAACTCATCAAACTCCTCATCTGGCTCAAAGTTCACTTGCACCCGAGTCTCCATGCCAGTAGTCGAACAAACCGCCTTTAGCCGGTACCACCTGCCGCCACGGTTGCAGGTCAGGATAAACGTATGGACTGGGGGCGGAGGTGTCATACCAGCGAAACAGGTAGGTGCCTCCAACCGTGTTTGTCCACTAAACCTAGTCCGTCCAAATACTCAGAAACTTTCCTCTCCAAGTCCTCCAAGCTGCCATCATTGCGGATCACATCACTGAACTCCTCGTAGCTATCGAGGTCAGTCTCGCTACTGTGGCTATCCTGCAAACCTGTCTCTCTCTCCACACGAAGCACATGCCCCCCGCTGCGGTTAACGTAGTCAGCCTCGTCTCTGAACCTAACATCAGTCAAAACCACCACCTGCTCCTCCATCGCCAGCAGCTTCTCCGTCATCTGCTTGATCCAGTAATCCTCGCCTTTGTAGTGCCGCCTGAACTCCACCCCCCACCACTGCAAGATTGGCCTCCACCTATCCTTGTCCACCTCGAACTGATCTGGTGATACACCCGTAGCACGAGCCACCTCCTCCCTCAGATTGTCCGCAAATGCCGCCTTGGTCGCTGTGAAGTCTTTGCTCCTCAGCCACTCCACCACCATCGCTCCGACAGTATCCTTGCCGCTGCGTTTCTTGCCGCTGATGCCGATTAGCATGACAGAAACTCCTCCACCTGCTTGATTGCTACCGGGCCAACACTCCGCAGCTTAGGCAAACGCTCAGACTCGTATGCCTCCACCAGGTCTTTGCGCGTGTAGATGCCTGCGTAGTGCAGCTTCTTCAGCAACTCCTCGGGTAGCCCAATTAGCTCGGACTGCCATGCTATCGCCTGATCTATCGATGCCATAACAGACTCCAACTGGTGCCTTGCCTCTATCAGCTTAGTGTGAGGTGTCCACTGGCGTAGGTGCGTAAACTGATCAATTAGTTCTATCATGGCTTAGTGGTAGATTGCCCCGTGTGGGAGGGTTTAGCTGGGGGTGGGGTGTGGAGATTGCTACCCCCCGGTTGTGGGGTGCCCCCACCTTCATTCTCAGCAGTATCGTCATTGCCTGGTGAGTCTGTGGTGAGTTTCGCAGCAGATGCTTCTGGTTCCTCCGTTTCAATGACATTCGCTGCGGATACAACATCCGTATTCAGCCTGGCAGACTGGAGATTCATTAGCTGATCCGCGCTGATGCTGGACTCGATCCGCTGCGTCCTGACATCAACTTTCTTGCTGGTTGCGTACTCATCGCTGAACCTGGCGCCAAGTAGCTTCATGGCCAAATGACCGTCACCGTTTGCTATGCCATCGTTGACTGTTCCCAACGCAAAAGCTTGGTACTCTGTCTCTGCTTGCAGGAGTGCTTCTCTAAAGTCAGAGTAGGTGTCTAACCACCTATAAAGCACTGACACTCCGATGCCTACCATCGCAGCGGCACGATGAGCAGGCAGCCCACTCCGCAGGTTCTTCAGAAAGCTTTCCACTCTTTCTGGAGTGTAGGTAGTTGGCCTACCGCTCTTTGCTCCTGTGCCTTTCTTCTCCAGTTGCTTCCTCCTGGCATCGAAGACACTCTTAGGCATCTGCACCGGAGCGTTGTAGAGTTCATCCAGCTTTGCCTTTCTCTCGACGATCTCATCCTCGGTTAGCTTGACCACCTTGCCAGGCACCGGAGGCTTGTTCGTTGCCTTCTTTCGTTGTGCTTTTTTAACTGCCATAAGTTTTTACTAAATTCTGCAACCGGGCCATTTGGTTCTGCTATGACAACTAAACATAAGCCGCTGAGGTAGCGGTCTTGAAGGTTGGCCCGGTTGCATAAAAGTCATCTGTTTCGCTTCTTAGCTTTTTGCCTGTTAGTCGGTTTGCTTTTGGAGTGTTTGCCTTTCCCTCTAACAGGCACCAATTGCGTTTCGTTCCAATCTCCAGGTGGCAACGTCCTCCTACCTGCTGTTTCTCTTTTGCGTAAACTCATCTGTACCTCACGTTCTGATTGTCACCCCGCTTGCTGTTGCGGCTATCTTCTTTGGCACTGGGGCTATTCAGTTTCTCCCAGTCTCTCATCTTCTTAGCGTTAGAGGCTCTTACACTCACCACGCATCCGTTCTCTATTCCTACCAGTCTTATATCTGCCACCTTATCTTTCATTGTTATATGCCTTTCTTGAGGCGTACATACACCTCAGAGACGTTTTTACTTCTCCAGAGGGTCAGCACAGCGGCCAAGTTGCTTTCGTACCTCAGAAAGCTTCCTAGCCATCTCCTGCCTCTGCTCATCTGTCAGCCTTGGCCGGGTGTCTTTCTTGGCTGCCTTCTTCTCTGCCGCGAACGGTGTAGGCTTTTCTACGCCACTCGCCAACTGTCGCAGGTGAAACTCCATCCGCTTCAGTTGCTGGTACTGCTCCCGGTCTTCTTTCCTGATCCGGTTACCTGCCACATCGTAGACTCCGTTCTCCTCCAGCATCTTCATCTGCTCACGCACCTGCTCCAGTTGGAGTTTGTAGGAGTAGGCATCTTTGCTGCTGAGTATCTTCATCTTTGCGGTATTAGCTATAATGCTACTATGCTTAATAGCTTAATAGTTAAGTATATATCTATTAAGCATTATAGCTACTATAGCTATATAGCTATATATTGCGTAATTAACACACCTAAGTGTCTGATCTTCAGTAAGTACTGAATGTAGTTTTTTCTTTTTCTTGCAGTTATTCATGGTTGTAGGTGCTTCTGAATGTATCTTTTCTGAAAAATTACAAACTGTCTTAGCTGTTGTTTGTATGCCTCTCGGGTGTCAATAAGATCGTTAACAACCTTCACAGCATTCAGCACTGAGCCATGATTTCTGTCACCCCACCACTTGCCAACTGCTGTGGAGGTGTAGCCTTCTCTCATCCCCAGATACATGCAGACACTTCTAGGCCAAACTATTTGCGGTCTACGGTCTCTAGCTTTCATCTCATCAACAGTTAAGTCCCAGTACTCACTGGCAGCCTCAGCTATTAGTCTGAGCCTTCTGTGGCTACCTGGAGGATCAGCAGGGTAGCCTTTCAAGTTAGTCTCCATAGCTCCAGTGCTGGCTTTATGTGCGTTCCGGTGGTGCTTCGTGTGGTGTATTGACTTTTCACCACCACCCACCTCACTTGCGATCTGTCCAGGTCGGCTATCATGTTCTCGATTATCCATAGTTCAGTCTCGTTACGGCATGGCTCAGAGATCGCTATTGCGCCCCGGCTCAGTGCCTCCTCCTTAGTTATTGCCTTGTCGATCAGACTCATCTTCTCTCGGTCTGTAGTTCTTACTCTCCTGCCACACCACTCTAGTTGCGTTGAAGACTTTCCAGGCCGTCTGCAACTCCGACTTTGTCCACCATCGTTCCACAACTGGCCTTGGCTCAGTGGCACTTATTACCAGGCTGAGGCAGTGCGGGTTTGGCCTCATCGTCTTGCGATATGCCGCCAGTTGCTGTGCCCAAGTTTCGTAGAACGCAGGCTTCTTCTCATCGCTCCAGCGTTGTGTCTTGTAGTCGATTAGCGTCACCCCACGCTGGTTCCTCAGTTCAGCCACCAGGTCGATTGTGCCGCCATAGCCTAGCTTCTTATTCACAACCGTCTTCTCTACTGCAATGACCTTCTTGATGTTATTCTGTGCCCACCGGATGTAAGTCTCGAGGTAAGGAAATATGTCTGGGTCTTCTGACTCATCGTAGGTGCCCAGGTTGTACATCTCTATCGCGTGGTGGACTCTGGTGCCAAAGCCAAGGATGTCTCTCTTGCCTGCTAAAGCATGACCGTGAATGCGTTTGATGTAGTCCTTCTCCGACTCTCCCTCCTCATGAGGATACTGAAGACACTGCTTCACCATCTCATCGCACTTAAACTTAGTTATTCTTGGCTTTTCGAGTAGATTAAGCACCCCAGACACACTAGGAACTAGGTTCTGCTTCCTGGCATGTCTGAGGTTTGTTTGCTTTCCGTCCGACTGCCAATGACAAGCCTCAGCCTGCATGTTGTACCAGTGCTGGCTGGGGCCTTGCTTCTCTTCTTTAGGCAGTGGGATGATCATCAGTACGGAGCGTTTTCGTTCTGTCTCTTCTCGTAGGCAGCCTTCATGCGCTCCCTAGTACCAGCACCGTCATAGTCACCTGACGGACTCAGTTCCACCTGGCCAGGCATGATGCTACTGATGTTGGCCCACTTGTCGTCGCGGTGAATGATGTTCACCAGAGCGGTCTTGCCGATGACTGACTTTGCCATGTCCGGGCCTTGCGGAGTCATCTCTAACTCGATGCCCCAAGCGTCCAAGAACGGCTTCAGGTGGCCCTGATCCGACAGTGTCGCCCCAAACAGGCGATCTATCTGGAACGGTCGCCCGTCAGCCATCTTCTTCTCCGACTCAAACACAAACCTAATTTTGGCTTGTGGCTTTCTGTCCTCGGTGGCACCTGGCACCAACCTCATCCCGGTTACCGGATCAGGCTCAATGCCGTAGGCTTCACCGCAGTCAATGACATCCACGCAGACCACGTTGTGTGTGCCTGCCGGTGCCAGTTCGTATCCTGTGCTATTTGCTATTATCATCTGTTATCTATTTGTTGTTTTTCCAAACGTGGAAATTCTCCCCAACCTGTCAAAGCCAAGAAAGCAGGTTGGGGAAGGCAGGCTGGATCGGAACGAACTAGAAACCGGGCCTGCCAAAATTCGTTTATTCTTCATCATCACCGTCTTCCTCGCAATACGGACACTCTATGCCGGTGCCTTCGTTGGTGAATGTGCGTCCACAGTCTCTACACTCGTCTTCCCACTCGCGGTAATCATCGTCGTAGTCGTAGCTCATAATTGCTCCCTAGATAGTTCTATTATTTTGTTCTTTGCCTCATCCTCAGCCTTGTCTAACTCGCTGAGAAGCGTCTTCAAAATTGCTGTCACTGTGACATCGTTGTCTTCTGCCAACTGCTTGATCGCATTGATGTCTGTTTCCCACATCCAGGCTGACAGTATTTTCTTGTTCTTAGGCCGCTCGGGTCTGCTCATTCTTCTGTTACTAAATCTGATTCTCTAATGATGCGAAACCAGTCATCCACCTGCACAACTGCCACCCAGTCGCTACCGATGCACCTGACTGCTATGTCGAAGATTCGCCGCTTGATGTCTGTCCGCTTCAGTATCTTGTCAAAGTCTGACAAAAGCAGCATGACCACCCAGGGCACGTTCTTCTTCTTATGCGGCACCACAGCTATCTGGTGCGGTTTCTTGTCTCTGTTCGCCTGCTCAATTGCGCCGCGGACATTCAGGTCTTCCACAAACTTCACCTCGTGGTGGATGCCTGGAAGGCTAGGGCAGATCACATCAGGTGCCTCTGTGCCGTCAGCGTCTCTGGCTGAATGCTGGCAGCCCCGGATAGCCTTAAAGCCTGCTTCTCTTAGCTGATCTCGCCACATGCGTTCTCCTCTCGCGCCTTTGCTCCTGCTGTTCACTTGCGCTTCTTAAACACTCTCTGCCAGAAGTTACGTTTCTTAGGTGCATCTTCCCGCTGTATCTCTGCTCTGCGTCTTGGTTGCTCCAACTCTCTGTCTGTGAACATGAAGCCGATCTCTTTGCCGTCCTGCTTCATGATGACAAACTGATAGTCTGCGTTCTCACCTAGTCGCTTCTTGGTGTTTGTGATTTGTTTTAGTTCTCCTAGATCAACTCTCATTATGTTTATCTTCCTTTTGCAAACTTCTCAAAATCCTCCACAGCAACTCTCCGCAAGCCTCCTACTCGCCTGCTTTTAAGCTTACCTCTCTCGATGTATCGCTTAACTGTCCTTGGCGTTGTAGATAGCCTCTCAGCCACCTGGATTGTGCTTAGGTAGTCTTTCACCTCAGTACCTCCAGCTTGACCTGGATCAGACCTGCGCGGGTGTCACAGAGACGAGCGAAGGCAGCTTTGCTGAGGTCTATCTCGCGACTGTACTCACCTGTCTTCTTGCACTTGGTGAACGGCCCACGATCCACGATTGTCACCACGATGAACTTCTCCTTCGTAATACTTACCTTGACCTTGGTGCCAAAAGGCAGTGTGCGGTGGGCTGCCAGTGTCGGATCGTCAGGATCGAACACTGTCTTGTTGTCGGCACATGTGTTGCCTCGGTACTTCTCTCCGTACCAACTGGCAGTGATTCTGGGTTGCTCTGCGTATGGTTGGCTCGTGACCCAGTAGAACACTGCCGCGCTTAGTATTGCTGTGATTGTCTTCATTTGGCTTTTTCGATTAATTCTTCAACGATGCTGGTCATGTCTCTCCTGGCTGACTTGGCTATCCTGACAAGTTTGTCTCGGTGCCACGGTGTCAGCTTGAAATGACACGATATCTTTTTTTGTTTTTTTGCTTCTTCTAGTTCTGTTGTCATGTGAGTGTATGTACACCTCAAATTAAGTACAGGTGGACGTACACCTGTGGGAAAAAAACTACTCAGTAGCTTTCTGTTGTTTTTTACAAGCGATCATGTCGCTGCGGAATTGCTTTAAACTAGCCTCGAGAATCTTGTTCTTCTCTGACTTTCTGGCTAACGATTTTCTCATCTCCGCATTTTTGTATTCTAATTCTAGCAACCTGACATGTGCTTCTTTGTCAATGCTTCGAGAATTGTACCCAGCGTAAAAGCCAAACACTGCTACCATCGCAATAAGTAAGTTCAGCTTTGCAGTTATTTTGCCTGTCTGCCGGTAGTGATTGTCCTTCTCCCCGTGC
>WLWF01001885.1_pt1 | contig 16091 bp, 27 predicted proteins | sample 6718331 | NCBI WGS metagenome assembly WLWF01 (sample SAMN12718692, study PRJNA515312) | sponge metagenome | isolation source: marine sponge | host: Mycale hentscheli | place: New Zealand: South Island, Marlborough, Capsize Point | collected 2003-05-01
TGTTGAGTTTAACCTTTCTACCTTTGTATTCTGCTTCTACTATCAACTCACCCCACCTAGTAAAATTAGTTAGTTGTTCCTGTATAGATTCTTTTTTACTTTTTTTACCCCATTTTTTTCCTTTACCTTTAGTTTTACAAGCGGATGGTGTAGGTCTACAAGCTGGGTATTTTTTTCTTTCTTCACCAGATTTTCTACCACAAGATTTATAACCACCTTTACCATCAGGTGCGTTACAATCCACCCAACCACCAGTACTTCCTTTTTCACCTTTTCTTTTAAACCAATCCCTTAAACTGTTTTCTGAACTAGGTTTCTTTGTTAATTTTCTTTTTTCTTCTAACTCAAAATCTTCTTTTGTTGTTGTTTTACCCCAATTGGCAGCTCCAACCTTTCTACATTTAGAAAGAGCTCCAGAAGCATAAGCTGAAGGCCAAACATCATATCTCGCTTTTACTTTATGATAACAAGCATCTTTTTTTGTTTTAGATTTCTTTTTTTTCTTTTCAGTTATTAAAACTGTTTCTCTTAAAATTTTTTTAATTAGTTCTTTCATTGTCTACTTTCTAAATAATCAATTATTGTCTTTACCATTCCAGCATCAAAAAATCTACTATCAAATTCAGCTATCATTTCATATTCTTCCTCTTTTGGTCCTTGAATGGTTATTTGTTGGGGAGAATCGTAATATAAAACATACCTAGGATAGTCGTAACCTTCTATATATTCCATTACAATTTCACCTTCTTTGTAATCTCTTCTATCTAGTTCGTCTATTTTAAACTCTTGTAATATTTTTTTGATGGTATCTTTCATAAGAATAGTTTTTAGATAAATATCTAATGCATGAAAGAATGTCTAGAATAATTTGTTGTATTAGTGTCGGGGTGGCAGGATTCGAACCTGCGGCCTCCACGTCCCAAACGTGGCGCGATAACCGGGCTACGCTACACCCCGTAATTTTTAAGGTAAAATTAAAACAATTGTTTTAACTGTTGTTCTAGTACAACTAATTGTTGTTTTAGGTTATTTACTTTTTCCTGATTCTCAGGACTGTATTTTTCATTTATGTCAACTAATCTACTTTGTTCTTCTATAGATAGTTGTGGTATAGCGTTTATTTGATTTTGGATTGTTGTATGTCTTCTTAATAGATTGTCATACAAAATTGCGTTTTGATTACTCATAATTTATTTTTTGTTTTTATGTCTGTTCTTTCTAGAACGTTTTTTACGTTTATGTGTTGAGATTTTTAATCTTTTTTTCTTCTTTGTTGTAGCCATTAATTAGGATAGTTTTTTTCTTTTCTCCCACACTTCTTTATCCAGTTTTATACCGTATAAATAATATTCTTTTATTTTTTGTTCTTTGTTAACTATAGCTGGACCTTTATTGTTGTGTGTTTTTAAAACACCTTTACATTCCATAGCGTATGTGTGGGTCCTAGACCCATCTAATTCTTCCTTAATAAATTCTCTTATTTCGTATCCTGTCATAGTTATTGTTTTTAGTACTACAAATATAGTAATAATAAAACAAATCGTCAATAAACGTTTAACTGGTTTGGAAAGTATTTATATAAAAAACCTATTATGAAAAATAATTCATTTATATTATTAAAAGAAGAAAAAGAAAGAATAAAGAAGTTATACGAAGCTACCACCGCAGCAGCATCAGGTTCATACAACCAACCAATGGGGTTTTCCGCACCAGGATTAGGTGGTGATGTAGAAGTTATAGATTTGGAAAATACCTTTATAGATGGTGACAATATTGAGGATGGTTCTGTAGAAATAAATTTAGATATTGAAGATATCACAAATCTACTTAGTGTTGGTGAAAATAAAGACACTGAGAGAATGAGACAATTACATAGAACTAACTCTGTAGTTGAGGAACAGGTGAGTGATGTGGAAATTTCACCAGAATGTTTAGAGTGTGGAACCAAATCTTTAAAAGGAGAACGAACAACACCTTTTGGGAGTATGGGTAATTATGATTATACTGATGAAGCTGAAGAAATATTATCTGCTATTATTAAAGGTATGGGTGGAAAAGAACCAAGTGTGGATGATATCGCCTCTATACTAATGAAACTAATCAGAATCCAACCTACCGATATTGGTTTTATTGCTTATAATTTATATGAAAATGGATGTTTAGACAAATGTTTAAATACCAAATTAGGAAGTGTAGATTTAGGAGGCCTTGGGGCAGAACCTGAAGGTTACATCGCAGGTTAAAAAATATAACATGTACAACTTTAACAACACAATGAGAATTTATAAGGACTCTAATCGTAGAGCTTTTGCTAGATTCATGATTGACCTCTTACAATCGGTTTACGAACCATTAAATAGATGGACAAAAATTGAGACGGAGGCTTGTAAAACTTATAGAGCAGGTGTTGTAGATTATGATGGTGATGAAATTAGTTGGTCACCCCTAAATAAAGTAGATGCCCACATATTTGTGTTAGCTTTAATCCTAAATGAACTAGAAAAAGAAGGTTTAGAACCTGTAAAAGGAGGTAAATTAGATATGGACGTACTATTAGATTCATCTGAAACCATAAAAAATGACTTTTTGAATGAAAATGGTAAATTTTATGGTGAAGTCTTAAAATTAATAGAAAGAAGTTCTGGTCCTGGAGATAAAAATGAAGAAGATGCGTTAGAATATTTAAAAAATATTGAGACAAGACCTGGAAAATGGTTAAAAATGTGTCCTGGAGATGAAAGAGATGTGTTTGGTGGTATAGATTTAATTAAAATTAATGATGATGGGTCTGAAATGACCTTCCAGGTTAAACCATTTACCCAAGTAACTAAAGATAATGGTTATGTAACTGTTAACGGTATTGGAAACTCTAAAGATTATAAGGTAGATTTTTTAGTTTTGGTTGGACAAGGTCACAGAGAGTCCTTTAAGAGATAAAATACAAGTGTATAAAAAATTAGAAACGCACGAAGCTGTTGCTCGTTTTATGTCCCAAACAGATTGTGGGATATATTTGTCTCGCGGAGAAGGTTGGAATATGGAATTGTTAGAAGCAATGGCGGTAGATAAGCCTGTTATTGCTACCAATTTTTCTGCTCATACAGAATATTGCAATAGCGATAATTCTATGCTTGTGGAAATAGACGAGTTAGAAGAAGCTACTGATGGTAAATGGTTTTTTGGAGGATCTAAATGGGCCAATATAGGACAAAACCAAATAGATCAAACTGTTGATCACATGAGAAGGTGCTATAAAGAACGCATTAAAACAAATAAATCTGGCTTAAATACAGCTAGATCATTAACGTGGTCAAATACTTCAGAGCAAATTGCTAAAATCATGCAAGCCTAAAGTTCGCTAGGTGTATATTATAATATAAAGCTTACCAAAATTTAGGAGATATTATGCCTCTGCCATCTAGAAAAGATTCGCAAAACAAAAAGGACTTTATGCAACAATGCATGGGCGATCCGAAGATGAAGAAAGAATTTACAGAAACCAAACAAAGGTTGGCTGTTTGTGTTAGGCAATCTCAAGCTTCTGATGATATGTTGGTTGAGAGGGTATGCGATCAACTGTATTATATGAGCGCCTGCTGGGATGAAGAATGGAATGAATTTACACAAGACGTTATCTTAGCTGGAGTAGAAGTTATTGATGAAGAAGGAAAGAGTCTAGGAGCAGAATATCAAGGTCGCAAAGTAACTCTTAACAAGCCTTTTTTAACCCCCAAAGGCCCAAAAAAAAGAAGTGTTTATGTAAAGAATGAAAAGGGTAATGTGGTTAAAGTAAACTTTGGTGATCCAAATATGAGGATCAAGAAGTCAGATCCTGCAAGGCGTAAGAGTTTTAGAGCAAGACATAATTGCGATAACCCCGGACCAAAATGGAAAGCCAGATATTGGTCTTGCAAAGCATGGTAATATAATGTCAGATATTCTTAAGCAAACTTTAAATTTATTTGAACTTGATTCTATACAATATGCTCAAGGCTTTGAGTATCATAATTCTGTATATAAGGTTGTAGATTTTTTTGAGTTAGGCGACCTAGATTTGTTTTCTGTAGTGCAGTCGCCACCAAAAAATTCTAGCGACATAACTAAACAAGAATTAGAAGAAATATCTAGGTTAACAAAAAACAGAACAAAAGAAGAAGAGAGGTTGGTTTATTCTATAGACTCAGACTCTATAGCTTTGCATTTAGAAGCTGTTGAGGAGTTGGGAATCAAGTTTGACTATAAAACATACAATACTTTCTACCCTGCAGTTTCTGAAATGATAGATCATCTAAAATATTTTTATAATAGAGCAAGACCTTTTCAGATAGCTGATAAATTATCTATTAACATCAATAGGATTATTACTAAAACTCATCACACACCATCATACCCTAGTGGTCACACAATGTCTGCCGTACTAGCTTCTAAAATTTTAACAGACAAATATCCTGAACATGAATCTAAATTTAACGAAATAGCCAAAACATGCGGACATGCAAGAGTTTTGCAAGGGGTTCATTATCCTTCGGACAATACAGCTAGTATTAAAATTATTAATAAAATATACCCTATAATTAAAAAGTATTTTACGGAGTAATATTCAATGAATTATAAAGAAATCTTAAACAATATTCAGAATCAAATATCTGAGAATAATACAGAAGAAAATGTCAAAGATTCCAAATTACAGGAGTATAAAAAAGATTTTTTAGACATGAACGTAGGTTCTTTAAATGCCATAATGAATCACGCTAAATCTATTTTAGAGTCTTTAGATAACGAATCCATAAAAGAAAACTTGACAGAGAGCTGGCTACAGGGTAAAATTGCAGTAACGGAGGATTACATGCGAACAATTCATGATTTTGTAAAGTATGTTCCTGCAAATGACGATGATACTAAAGCGACCAATCGACCTGGATTATGGGAAAACATTAGAAGAAAGAAACAAAGGGAAGGAGACAACTATAAACCAGCCAAACCCGGCGATCCAGACAGACCAACGCCAGAGCAACTTAAAAGAGCTCAAAAGAAAAAGAAAAAGAAAAAATAACTTATAATAAAAAGGATTTAAAAAGGATGGATAAACAATTTGACTCTTTGGACACCTATATACAATTAGCCAAAAAAACTATTTCCAAGTTTGCTCCCAAATTTTATAATGGACTAGCTGCTGAAATGCTTTCTAATGAAGATGCTATTTCTGACATAGCTACAGCTATTATGTCTGCTGATTGGAAATTTGATTCAAATAGGGTTGGCCCGACAGGACTAAAGAAAACCCAATATTCTTATAGAAACCAGTGCGTTATTTGGGCTATGAAGACTTATGTAACACATAAATATAAACAAAAAACACATTCTAGTTTGGATTTTGATATTGGAGATAAAGATAGTCTTTCCAAAACAATCGCTGACGATAAAAGTTCTAATCCTTTAGATATTATCATGGAGCAAGAAGAAAAAGATAATCTAAAACAAAATTTAAAAGATATCCTAGAGTCTGATATTTTAAACGACAAGCAAAGAAATCAGATTAAAATGTATTATTATGAAAATAAAACACTTTCTCAAATCGGTAAAGTATTTGGTGTCTCCAGAGAAGCTGTGCGTCAAAACATTAAACGTGGCTTACAAAATATTAGAAAATTAGAAAAATGTTATTGCTAATAAAAAGTATATTTAATTATATTAAGAGTATATTTGGTTCTAAAAATATATCTATCAATAATAATCATTCAAATGGCGTTTCTTTTTATATAGACTCCAAAAACCATATTATGATGAATGTAGATATAGATGATCCAGATACACTATCTTTAGATGAATTAACTGACAATGCAGAAAAAACAGCAATAATAATTACTTCGATTATCAACGGAGACATTAATGATCAAATATTAACATTCATTAAAAAGTCGTCTAAAACAATAGAGACTAGCGCTAATACAAATCTATTCTTCCAGAATGTTTTATCTTACCATGAGATGCAACAAAAAGAAAAGGTTGATAATATCAAAACCAATCTCTATGATAAAGTTGTAATTAGACCATCGGAAGCTTTTAATAGATATGTTTAATACAGAAGAACTAGATGAGAGAGAAAATATAATTGTTTGGGAAAAGTGGGTAGATCCCTATTTGCAGACTATACAAGATTCTGTGCCTACAGGAGACGAAGAGGATGAAGATTTAGAAGAAGAATATTTAGAAGATGAAGAAGACATAGAAGAATACGGATCTGTAGATAAATTAGGTAAGTTCAGAGCTATTGCAACACCTATGGGTATTATCCCGATTAATGAATCTACCGCAAGCGGCAAGATATTTAATTTTTGGGTTGGACATACTAATTTTGATATCACAAATGCTTTAGCTTTAATAATTGAAGAAACAGCAGGCGTAGAAACTTTAGATATCTTTACAAGATATAGGTTTCGTATTGGAATAGGTAAAGCTTTCCATGACTCAAAAGTTATGAGAGACATTAATTCAAGGGTATATGACTACTTAATATGACACAGATAAATAATGATTCAGATTTATACAATATACATAATTTGTGTATAGACTCAAAAAGCAGGGAGCTATTCTTGCACTCTAGTTTTGATTCAGAAGAAGAATCAGGCGTGGAGTTTAGATCTGCTATAATGTTTGAAAAAAATGTACGATATCTTAATCAAATTTCTCATGAACCTATTTTAGTACATATGCATTTACCCGGAGGTGATTGGCAAGATTGCATGGGTATAGTAGATACAATATCTACCTCTGCTTCTAAAATATTTATCCTAGCATATGGAAAAGTCGAATCTGCTAGTAGCATACTTTTTCAAGCTGCCGATCTAAGAGTGTTAATGCCGAATACTCACATGCTGATTCATTATGGTTCTTTAAGCATAGAGGATGAACATCGTGCTGCAAAGAGTAGTTTTGAGTGGAGTGAAAAAGAATCTCTAAAAATGATTAACATGTTTACTAGTAGATGTATTGACAGTCCAATAGCTAAAGAAAGAAATTGGAAAAAACATATTATTAAAAAACACATCATGACACAATTAGACAATAAAAGCGATTGGATACTAGATGCTGAAGAATCTGTATATTACGGTTTTGCTGACGGTGTATTAGGAGATAGAAAGTTTACTACGATAGAAAAACTAAAAAGCAGAAAAAGGTAATATGTATATAGAGTATTGTCTATATGACAGAACACTCAGCGAAAAAGACATATCTAAAGAAATAGAAAAAGCCCTAGATGTAGGCGTAAAAAATTTCTGTTTACTTCCCTATTCTTTAGCCTCTTTAAAAAATAGTGGTCTATTAAAAGAGATCAATGTCTCTGTACCTCTTGATTATCCTTTTGGAATTATGGATATTGATGCAAGAAAAGCTGTTCTTTCTAATTTATTAAATAAATACAAGATACAAGCCTTAGATGTTATTGCTCCTTCCAAAACACTTTCCAATAACAAATACTCTAAATTTAGAGAAGATGTTGATAATGTAAACTCAGTGTCTGAAAATTACGGATTAGATATTAGATATATATTAGAATATAGGATATTTAACTATGGAGTCCTGGCTCGATGTTGCCAAATTCTTACTGATAAAGGAATAGAAACCATTATTCCTTCTACGGGCAATATGATAGATGATATTCATGACAATATTATTGCTTGTAAATACCTAGAAAGCAAATCCAAAATTAAAACTATTTGCAGCGGTAATGTCTATCACAATAAACACCTGTCTTTATTAAAAACTAATAATATAGATAAAATCAGAGCTTTTAATATAAATACGGTCAATATGCTACAAAACTCAAATTTTTGATTTTTCTTTATATCCTCATTATGGTGTAACTTAATTATAAGCAATAGGCCTATTTGCACAACAAACCGGAGATATAAAATGAACTTATCAGACAATGTAAAACAAAACGATGGATCAGCTACTACATCTACTAGTACTGTAAATAATGCTGGTACATTTTTAGCTTTTGATAGCACAAATACCAAAATGGATTCTGTTAGCCCAGCATACGCAGGCTATCTTGGAGGTTCAGTTCCAGCTGATACCGACAATCCAAATACAGATCAAGCTTTATCAGATGGTAATTTTGCACACAACAATCAAAACCCAATAGCTAAGGGTTTGACTACAGTTCTTGGTGGAGGTGCAGTAGATAGTAGATTGCTAGGAGGATCTATGCTTGCTTATAATGACACAGATTCTTTCCATGCTGTCGAAAATATCACAACTACCAGAACTGCTACAGCTATCAGAGGTGGTCAATTCTTTATTGCTGGTAGAGCTAATGATAGATATAATTTTAATCCAGATCCTACTACAGCTACAGATGCTTTTGGTAACGATAATGCTGCTAGAGTATCTAGAGCAACTCCTGGTAATCTAGTCTTCAAACTTGGTGGGCCTTCAAGCGGTTCAAACCCTGTTGTAGACAGTTACTATTCAACTGTTGATAAAAAGACTGGCTAATTTTTAAACTTCATAACTTAATAATCAAGGACGGTGTATAGTTTATATACCGTCTTTTTTTATTGGAGATACATAATATGGCAGATCCTAATACTTTAGGTCATTTTTTTGAAAACTTTACTACACATATGGCTAGTGTTGTAATTGCACTTATTGGTTTCTGGACTACTTTCGTTCGAAATCTAGTGAGTAGAAAAGAAGTAGAAGAAATGATAAATCATCAAAGTCAATACATGAAAGACAGAGAATTTATTATGGCTAGGTTAGAGGATCATAAAGCAGATAGTGCTACATTATTTAGAGCCCTTAATAAAAATACAGAGGTAATGAGTGAACTTAAAGTTCAAATAGCAATGCTGAGTAAAACTCTTGAGGCATTGGAAAACAGAATAGAAAGAACATAATTTACAAAACTTTTAGATGGAGATAGAATAAATGGCTACTACAGATGTTGCTTTTTCAAGTGATAGTGTTAATCCCTCAGGTATGCCTAAAAACGGTAGCATGATCTTGCATGCTGGGATAAGAACAGGCAATTATGATGTAGATAATACTTACGCTACATCTGGTGTTACTGATGATCAGATAGAGGTTAAATATTCTGGTCGATTTGATGATTATGACTATTATTTACAATAGTATTTAAGGTTACTTATTATGAAAAAATCATATCAAACAAGCGAATTTTGGTTTACCATAGTTAGCTTTGTGATAAGCGGTTTATTTATAGTAGGCGTAATTGCAGAACCAGATACTAAAGACGACCTAATTAGCGTAGGAACTCATGTTGTTGAGAGTATTATCTTATTGGGTGGTCAGTTTATGGTATTTTCTAGATACTTAAACAAAAGAAAAATAGAGAAAATAGAGTTTGAAAAGACTAAGCAAAAAGAACAAGACAATTTACGCAAAGAATTGGAAGATTATGTAGGAGTAGGGAAACAACACGAAATTGTGAATATCAACACAGCAGATTTAGGAGAATTAATACAGCTTCCCCATATAGGTCCGCAACTTGCTCAAAAAATTATTGATTTCAGGAAGGATAGCGGTTTTAACGATATTAATGAATTGATTGAAATAAAAGGTATTGGAGATAATGTTTTTTTCGATATTAGAAAATATGTCACTGTATGAGGTTAAAATATGAATAGTAAAGAATTAATAGTCAAAGAATTTGATGTTTTAATTGAAAATGTAAAAACTAGTTTAGATAACGTTAAAAGGTTCGCTGTAGGCGAAGCGTGGAAAATTCTTCAGGTAGCTACGGCAAGTCTTATTCAAACAATTGAAAAATTTGGATCAGACCTAAAAGGTCCTGAAAAAAAGATTATAGCTATGGAATTATTATCTAATTTTTATGATAAAATATTTTCAGCCGTAGATATTCCTGTTGTCCCTAATATTTTAGAACCTATTATACATAAGACCGTCAAGGCATTTTTGATGGTTTTGGTAAGCGCAACAATTGATGCATTAGTTACCACATTTAGAGAAGCAGGTATTTTTCTAAAGAAAAAACTAGACGAAAATCCTTACAGTAAAGAAGTTGTAAAAGTTTCCTATGTTCCATGAAAGGTATAGATTATGAATTTTAGCCAAAGTTTTGAGGAATTTAGTAGCAGTTTAGGCCCAATGGATTTGGCTTTATATGCCGGAGTAGGTATAGTTTTGTGGGTCTTATTTAAGGATAAGCTAAGTCCTGTTCAAAAAATCGTATTAGATTTAGTAAATAAAGCAAAGTCTTCTTTAGGACAAGAGGGTAGACCTAAAGTGTCTGTGCCTTTGCCAGATAGTATGAAGAATGCTCCTGTTGAAACTCAAAATGTATTTTTTGATTTGGTTGTGTCTTGGAAGCAAACCAGAGATTTGGCAGAACTCAGCGGCTGCAAAAAAGCTGTTGAAGTAGCTGATCAAATGTTTCCTTATTTAAGTCCAACAATATGTTCGGAGGATAAAGATGCAGAATAAATTATTATTATTTGTAGGAGTCATATTAGTATTGTTCGGAGTATTCAAACCCGATCTATCTAATTTGTCTTTGCCTGTAGGTGGTAATACGGTATGTATAACATCTAATCATGTTACAGATGCTCCTGCCAACGAAGTTCTGCTAAATAAAGCTAGGGCTATTACAGAAATATTAATTGCTTCTGATGATTCTACCAGAAGAAGCGACTGCATAAAACTATCTTCTTTATACTGTGATATTGCAACATTAATAGAATTAGACGAAACAGAGTTAGTAATTGCAGACACATCAACAATTAGAGAAGTAAACAGTATTGCTGGTAAGATGTTAAGATTAGATATAAAAGATAAATATCCTAATCTTGCTGAGTTAGCTAAAGATCTTGTTGTAACCAATATTGGTGACGACGATGTGATTTTAGACGAAGAACTTAGACTTAAAGCTATAGAGGCTTTTCGAGCATTAAGCTGGGCTTTTTGGGAGGGTAGTAAATAATGCCAAGAATGACCCCAAAAAATTTATATGATGCTTATAGACAAGGATATAATGGGTGTCTGTGGGAAGAGCATGTTTTTGCAGAACTAATAGACAGTTCAAGATATGGCTATTTTAAAGATGGAGCTAAAAAAATTAAAGATAGCGGAAAAGGTAAGCTGTCAACTCCTTTTATGTCTGTATTAAAATTTGACAAAAATGCATATATAGAGAGACAAACTACAGGAGATTGTGTGTCTCACGCAACTCGAAACGCATGTGACATAACAAGAGCAGTAGAAATTGACATTAAGGGAGACAAAGAAAGTTGGATTGCTAGAGGTGCTACTGAAGCTATATATGGATGTAGAGGTCACGGTGGACAAGGAATGAGTTGTAGTCGAGCAGCTACTTTTGTTAGTCAAGCAGGCGGGATACTGGTTAGAAAAAATTATCCTGGTGTTGCTAACTTTTCTAAATACAATGGCTCTATGGGAGCCAAATGGGGCTCTAGAGGTTTGCCGGATAAAGTTATAGATAAGGCAGATGATCATCAAGTAAAAACAGTTTCCCTAATCAGAACTGTTGAAGAAGCTAGAGACGCTTTGGCTAATGGGTATGGATTAAGTGTTTGTAGTAATTATGGATTTTCCAGCAAAAGAGATAGCAAGGGATTCGCTAGAAAAAGTGGGTCCTGGAATCACGCAATGTCCTGGACGGCCTGTGACGATACTGGTAAAGAACCTGCTTTTCTTATACAAAACAGCTGGGGTAAATTTAATAGCGGAGGGCATCCAGAATGGGGTCCAATTCCAGATGGTTCTTTTTTAATACATGCCGATGTTGCAGAAGGGATGCTTCGACAAAATGGGGCTTATGCCTTTAGTGATTTTAATGGATTTCCTCCACAGAAACTTCCTGATTATGGCTTCGGAGATTATTTATGAGACTACTAGACAAGATTGCACTTAACAGTTTAATTAAAACCATTACTAGTTTTATACTAGCTATATTAAAAATGTTTGCTCCAACTAAATCTGATAGCATAACTCCCAGAGAAAGAAAACGTCCTGTTCTTGACTTTCTTAAAAAATGGATGAAATAAATTATGATCAAAATCTTACTTAGTACAACCATTAGTTTGCCTTTAATATTTGGTCAGTTTTTATTTACTAACACAGCTGATACTCCTCCTTATAGCACAACAGCTATTGTTACCTTAGTTGGGGCCAAAATAGCTGCACAAAAAGATATTGTAAAAAAATATAAAAGGAAAGATTGTCCTGTTTGTAAAGGAAAAGGCTGGTATATTAGCGGTGACGGAATAGCTAAAATAAGCTGTCAATACTGCGAATAGTACGGTGTATTTTATTTTGTAATGACCTAACACTCAAGGACTATTTGCATAATGTCAGATATACAAAAAATAAATACTGGTAAATCTATAGATCATGGTGGAGTTACAGTTAGATATCCATTTGGTGAAGGAGAAGGTCGTGACGCTAAGATATCTAGTCAGGACATCAAGACTCAAGCAAATAATTTATTAAACAAGTTTAAACCATTAAGAAGGTTTGACGCAAGGACATTCTCATCCCTCTATTCTATGTTAACAAACAAAACTTTGGGAATATATCAATCTGACTTACCGTACCCTAGCACATCTAACTTTACATTAAAATCACAATTAGACTTGGGAATAGGTGTTTTTTCTGTATTTAACGAGCATTATATTTTTAATTATAACAATTATATATACGTGTGTTGTAATAACAATAATATTAAATATATAGATGCTGATTTTAATATATCTGAAATTGATATTGGTTACAGGTGGGACCAAATCTTTTTTAAAGACAATGATACTATTTTTACCTTATTAGATAATCAGATTTATCAAATTGATTTAACAAATAATACAAGCTCTGTTTATGGAACATTAGACAGTGCAATACCATATCCTGTAGACGATATTAAATATGACAACATCAATAACAAATTTATATGTGGGTCAAGCGAAAAAATATTTATTAGCAACAATAGCTTGACCTTGCTCGCTACCTTGAACAATACAGTGCAAACTTTATTCAATAACAAAAACGGCACCTTTATAGCATCTAGACCTTTAGACGGAAATAATGTTCAAGACAATTTTCAAATAGACTTATCAGATAATTCTATCACAACATTAACAGATAACAAAAACTATTATGAACACATAGACTTGTTTTGCAACAATTACGCTAAGACTTCCGAAACGGGCAATGTCGAATTATACAGCGGTTCTACTTTACTAGGCACTATATCTCTGTTTGATGATGTATTGTCTGTAAATCAATCTACGGACACTATTGTTGTAAGAGAAAATGACAAAAGAAATGTCTATTCTTTAACAAATGCTCTTAATGGTAAACTTTCTAAACTTGTGGAGTTAGATTAATGAGTGTACTTGTTGTAGCACAAAGCGGCGTGTCGATCACCCCAACACCAACACCCAACAGGTCTGCAACCCCTACACCAACACCAAGTGTTACATCTACTCCAATAGTAGTCACTGTCACCCCAACTGCTACTTCTACAGTAACGCCCACTCCTACTATTACCAAAACACCAACCCCCACACCGACAACATCTCCTAGACCAATATCTATACTGAATCATCCAGATTCCCAAACAATAGATATAGAAGAAACACAAAGCTTAATGTTTAGGACAACTACAGATAGTAATTCTACTCATTACTATTCTTGGCAATACTCCGACAATGGGGGTTCTGATTGGAATTTTATTACAATAAGTGGTTTAGCCGTGCCGTCTAAGGAATCTAATGCAACATCATATTTATTCTTAAACAATCTTACGCCCGCTCAACACAACAATCAATACAGATGTCAGATTACTAACGGAGTATTTACTACTGAAACAAATGTGGCAACACTTACAATATTAACAGATATCAATATTACAACACAGCCCACAGGCACTACTATTTCAGGTAGTGGAACAGCAACATTTTCTATAGGTGCAGAATAATGTCAATTAATTATCAATGGCAAGTATCTAAAGATGGAGGAGATAACTACTCCAATATTAATTATACAGGAACTATTTTAAACTTAAGTGGAATCAAAAGACATCAAGACAATAATCTTTATAGATGTAGAGTCAACAGAGATGGTAGCACAAAATATAGGCACAGTAATTCCGCTAAACTTACAGTCTTTTCAGATATATCTCTTGGTAAATTACCCAGTAACATTTCTATAGATGACGGAAATCTTTCGCTGAATCCGACAGTTTCTGTAGACAATAGTGCTACTACATCTTTTCAATGGCAGTATTCTGATAATGATGGAAATAATTATTATGATCTTCCATCGAGTACAGGGTCTGGCCTGTCTTTAACAGGATTGTCTTCTATTAACAAAAACTGGCTATATAGATTAAAAGCAGATAGTTACTATTATTCAGGTATTGTCAACACAGTATTTTCAAACGCTGTCAAGACGAATATTGAAACAGATGTTCCAATTATACAAATATGGCGACAGCCGCAGCATTATTACATGGACACTCAATCTACACAAGAGACAGTAGAATTCGACGTAGTTGTATCTAGTACAGGATTAGATGCAAATGATATTCCAACTACTTTTTACAAAAATGAAATTGGAACTGTATTTGGATCAAATGGAGTTAGTTATGCTTGGGAACGAACCATAGATGACATTAATTGGGAACCTGTTTTTGATCACCCCAGCGGACAAAGTAAGTTATCCATTAGCCCTTATCTAGAAAAAGATGTATTAAATTACTATCAGACGATTGGAGCTAAATATAGAGTAAACGTATCTAAAGATGGACATACTGTTATGTCAGAGAGCGCTTCATTACTAGATGGTATTAATCTTCCAGAAACTACTAATCCTGGATATAGTTCCAAAATATATAGTATGAATCACTTTCATATTAGAACCTGCAAAGGTTTGACCTTGGGTCTTTTTAGTAATTGTCCTCAAATTCTAGAAAATAAAAATAGAAAAATTAATCTTAAACTTTTAAGCTTAGAATCTAATGGCGACAAATATGACTTAGTTCTAAATATGATCAGAGCTTCAGAGAATAACGAGACTAAACCTTATAGTATCGCTATAGAAAACGTTTCTTTGTTTAAAAATAATAGATTAGAGAAAAATGCTATAACAAACTTTAATTCATCGGAAAACAAAAAAACACCATTTACTATAAACGAATCCGCCGGAGTGCAATCCTTATCAAATAATATTTCTGCTGCTGGAGCAGGCATAGTTTATGGACAAGGCTATTGCATCAATCTGTGCAATCCTTTACACGGCAATAATTTATTGAATGCTAATTATAAAAACTTTATTAGCAATTGTATAGCTAAGTCTAGCAATAAACAATATGGTGCTATTAAAGTAGGTTTTACAACTACAGGTAGTTCGTCTGCAGATACTGATTTATTATCTAAACTTCCAACTAAAATAAAAATTCAAAACGGCAATGACGTCAGTGTAGATCTGAAAATTAGTTATGAAATTATAGGTAGTGCTAGTCCAATATCAAAACTTACATTATCCGATATAGATGTCGTAATATTAAATCAAGGATATAATTGGTCTTCTAGACAATTCACCGAAGCAGAGCAGTTAGCTTTAAAATACTATGTAAATGATGGTGGAGGATTAATTACATCAGAATGGGTTTTATGGAATGCTTATTACGGGAAATTCAATGATTTAAAAGAAGTATTTGCTGCAGAACCTAATAGATATTACAAGACAGAGAAAGAGGTTCGATATTATCAATATATTCAAGATAGTATTATCAATAATAATGTTGAAAAAGATTTTAAGTTTGGTCCTACCAATGTTGCTGGAGGAACAGAAACTACTCTAGATTCTTTTAAATCTAAAGCACAGATTTTTTATATTAAAGATCCTTTACCTATAGAAATAGGTTTAAGGGAATCAACATTTAATATTTTAGATTTATTTTTTCTTAATGCTGGTTGCATAAACGGTCTTTCAGTCATGTTGGTAGTTCCAAACTCTAAATGCTTTGAATAAGGCGCTGATAATATTATTTGACCTACCACTCTTCCGTTTTTTTTTGTATCTAC
>WLWF01001891.1_pt1 | contig 16062 bp, 24 predicted proteins | sample 6718331 | NCBI WGS metagenome assembly WLWF01 (sample SAMN12718692, study PRJNA515312) | sponge metagenome | isolation source: marine sponge | host: Mycale hentscheli | place: New Zealand: South Island, Marlborough, Capsize Point | collected 2003-05-01
AGAATCAGGGCTCAAGGACCTGGAAGAGGTATGGGGCCAGGAGGTGACGTTATACTATCCAGGACTATACGCAGGTGCAACAGACGTTGTAGGTATATTTGATGGTCAACCGGCTATCATTGATTTCAAGCAAACCAATAAACCCAAGAGACGTGAGTGGATTGAGGATTATTTTGAACAGCTGGGAGCATATTGTATGGCCCATAATTATGTCTATGGCACCAAGATCCAGTCTGGAATCATTCTAATGTGTAGTAAAGATTTTCTGTTTCAGAAGTTTGAGGTGTCTGGACGTGAATTCGTACGCTATCAACACGCATTCTTGAAGAAAGTAGACCAATATCATCAAAATTGTACCCAGGCAAAAGAGGGTCAAGATACAAAAAATGATCAAAAAGTATAGGGAATTGTACCATAATTGAGCAATCATGCCTTTGTATACCATTTTCTGTATAAAATTTAAAAAAGTTTTTTTATTTTTTTTAAAACCGGTTACAATTGGTACAAATGTTAGAATTGTTATATACCAACACTTATTCGCTGAAATTTGTATCCTGAGCCAGGTTACAATTGGATACAAAAGATACAATTTTATAAAAAACATAGTAATACCAACGATTTAAGGGACGCGCGCACATGATTTGCATTTTTAAATTTAAAAATATCTGGAGAAGGAGTATACATACCAAATGAGAAGAGCCAAGAAATCCAAATACCGTCATGTAGTTATTAAAAAGAAAAAATATTATTTTTATTCTATAACTTGGGAAGATATCACGGCTGATGGAGGCCATGCTACATCAGAAGAGTTTAATAAATTTAAACCAAGTATAATGGTAACTCAAGGTTATCTGTTTAGTAAAGATAAGAAACACGTCAGAACGTTTGCATCTTATGAACAAAATGAAGATCTATTTTCAGATCGTAATGTATTTCCTCGTAGCTGTATTGTTAAAATGGAGAAGGTTACTCTGTAGGTTCTTCTGTATACTCACCTTCAATTAGTTTTTTAGCTGCCAATCTTTCTTTGTTTATTTGTTTAAGTCTTTCAATATCTGCTAGCTTCTCATCTCTGGCCATCTTGTTAACATCTATATTATAGTTAGTATGAGAGAACATTCCTGTCGCTTTACCTTTAATGTTAAGCAGTGGTGCTATACCTTTAATTGCACCCTCTGTATTAAATTGGTCTAGTTTATTGTGAGCTAGAGCAATATCTTTAATGTATGAGCCATGACTTACTTTATAAGCCCTGTTAACTTCATTATTCTTTTGCTGATAATATGCCAATACTTTTGGATTCTTCATCAGTTTGTATGCAGATTCGTCAGCACATTTGTCTGAGTATCCTGCGTGTATTGCTGCCTCTCGTCTAGTGGTTCTACCTTCATGATATATTAGAAAGTCTACAAACCTTCTTTGCATTTCTGTAATCAATATAGGTTTAAGTGGATCAACCTTTCTTTTGACAAGATTCTGTTTGTTTTTTGCCATACTTGAATATATACATAAAATCTTATATAAACACAATATATGAAAGCAAAAGAATTAAGACAGTATTTAGATAAGTTTTTAGTATCACCGGCAGCAAAAGAAGCCAGAGTTCAGATTGAATTACCTAACGGAGAGAAATTAGACCTAATGGAAATTCAGTTGTTGGAAACTAGAATGATTGGTGATAGAGACACGCACATTTTAAATTTAAAAGGAATAAAACGAGGCGGTACTTGGAAGATGCCAAAAATTATTGGCAAGCTCTAGGAGGTTACCTTGGCAAAATTAGAGAAGGATTTGTGGCGTGAGCTTAAAGGAATTAAAAGTAAAATTAATTGGACAAGACTGGAAAACCGTAGCTTATTGGGCACTCCCGATCTATTGGGTTATAATGATCTTGGCAGGTTTTTCACTGTTGAGTTGAAGGTAACATTAGGTAACAAAATACGTTTTTCACCCCACCAAATTAGCTTTCATGTAAAGCATAATTTAAATACATTTATCCTTGTTGCTTGTACCCCGGACAAGGGGTCTTACCGCTTGTACCCTGGTGCAGGGATACTGGAGCTTGTAGACTCAGGCTTGCAGCTTGAACCCTTAGCTTGTGGCTTATCTTCTTGCGTGGGTTGGTTCGAAAGCTTGGGAGCTTGAACGCTTGCGGGCTTGTTGCCCGGATCATGCTTCGCTTCTCTCAGCTTGTAACCTTTGGCTTTTAATTCTTTAATTCTTTTTGGAGTCCAATAATACATTAATGTTTACCGTAACTGATATTAGTTACATCATGAGACCAGCATTGTCTACAGCTGCCACACTGGCCGCCCTGATCTGGGGCCGGGCAGGTCCTGCCGCTGGTAACCACGGTTGATGTATGGGGCCAGCTGCCAGAGGCTGCCTGATCAATCATGGTCATTGATAGTCTAATAATTAAATTTTTTGGACATCGCTCAAGGTGGTCCCTGATCCACGCCTCCCGGGTCGGCATCCAGTGCTGCATGCCCGGCGTTAACCTGCACACCTCAAAAATTTTGTTTAGGTGGTCCAGGTCCTGAACGTCACCGGCGTCATGCCATCTAAAAACTTTGTGTTTACTCACGGCTTGTGAGTTGATTACAACGGCCATCGCTTCCACCCAGCGCGGGTCCTTCAGGGACTCGAGCCGCTTATACTGTGAGCGCTTGATTGCCGGGAACCTGGTATAGTTGCCCTTCATGGCATAACAGCCAAAGCACACAGAGCCCGGGACCTTGGCTAGTTTGCCGCCTGTCTTGCACTCCCACGCTGGCAGGCCATAAGCAAACCCAGGCATCTTGTCAGGCTGTGACAGTGATACAATTATTTTTTTTGCTTCTTTTATTTTCATAATTCTTTCTCCTATAATATCTCATACTACAGTAATATTTTCTTGTCAAGCTTGCGGCTTGAGCTCTACAGCTTGCGGCTTGTAGCTTGTAGCCATTGGCCCTGAGCCAGTCCGCGTGTATTAACAGCACCCGGACCATTGCTGGTCCGGCTGCATTAAATTTATTTTCCGAGAAACCCATCAACAATCCATTCATGTGGCAGCCGGTCCTGGTTCCACGGCCCTTGAGGCGTTGCGGGTTTGTCTTCATCCCATACGCCCTGAACCGCAATGTGTCCAACAGTCCAGCCGGCAGCTTTGAGCGCTGTCCGCACCAGGAATTCCGGATCCAGTTCAGGCTCTTCTTTTTTTCTCCATTCTATATTTATTTTAACTTTCATACTATTTCTCCTTTTTATAACTGGCCCGCGGAAGACTCTAAAGAGTATACTTGACCGGGCCAGCAGTTAAAAGCCCAGGGGCAGACGCGTCCGCCTTGCTGGGCTCACCTGCTATATATATCCCAGCTAATCCCAGAAATCAAATAAAAAATAAAAATAATTTTCTTGACAGCTTGCAAGCTTGAGCGTACTGGGCGGGCCCACCCGCTTGAAACCTAACGCCCAACTGGGCGGGCCCACCCTATAAAAAAACAAAAATTTTTCTAGTTGTAGTTGCACACTTTTTAAAATGTGCAAATACAACCGATTTTGTTGACAGACAAAATTTGTAAATTCTTTATGTTGTCTGGGGGTACATCACACTGATAGCAACACCCCAGACTAACTTTCATTTAGTATTAAGTTTTTATAAATAATAACATAAATTACTATATAATCCCTTGCTTTTAAAATTCAATAGTATAAGTTAATTTTTATGCAAAATAATATAAACCAAAAAACCGAAAGGAATAAGATGAGTAGAATAAGACTAAATTCCGAGTATCGTAATAAGATTGCAAATCGTATGCGAGTACACTTGGAACAAGAGGACACACAAGAAAAAAAGAAATATGATGAGTTGAAAGCACAACAAATCGACAACAATGATACTGCGTGGGAAATTGCAGAAAAAATTGTTAGACGACATTATACTGAAGATGATGTTGAGAAAGCATACTACTTACAAAATAAGTTTGAAAATGTAAGTACGATTGCAAAAGATAGTTGCTTTCATTTTAATTATATGGGTACTAAAGAAGAAAGAGATTACGACAACAATGTAAAAATTGTTGACGCAACAATCGAAAAACATTTTGACTTTAGATTAAATGGTAGCATTGATACTGAAAACAATTCTTCATATTCAAGAAGTGATAATGAATATGGTTATGCTTTGTTTAGAGATGAACTAAAAGCACAAGATGATTGCAACCCAGATATTTTGATTGAACAAGAGGGTAAGAATGATAACCCACATAAAACAAAATATGTTGACAACAACAATAAATATCTTGGTGATGATGACAAAGGTTATGGCAAGGAATGGAATGAAAAATACCAATTAGATTTAATTGGTAGAGATTATTGTAGAGATAGGTCTATTGCTTGTACTGAACTAGAGTTTAAATTATTGCAAGAATGGAAATCAAGAAAAGGTCAATTTGTTGTTGCACATCATAAATGGATAACTTCAGTTTTAGACCAGATGAAAGAAATTAAAGTTGGTCTAAAAGGTTATAAATATTTAGATGAGGCTTTGGAACTTTGTACTGAACTTGGTCTTAATATTACTGACGCAGAAATAATCAGAACTAACTCTACTGGACTTGTAATTTATAATCCTAAAAATCTTGCAGAAAGAATTAAGGGTATGAAAAACAAGAATGTAGATAGGAAAGCCAAAATTGAGGCTAGATTATTATACGAAAAACAACAACAAGATAGTTTAAATTAGACTATTGCTTTCTGGGATATTTTAATATAATATCCCAGAAACAAATCAACCGAGCAAATGCTCAGAAAGTGATAAATAATGAACGCAACGCAAGACGCAAGTAATAAAGCACAAAACGATATTAATAGACAATTAATATCTTATAACGAAAAACAAAACGATCTAATCTTCGCAACAAGAAAAAGATTATATCAATTAGAAAAAATACAAAAAAGGGACATACTTTTTTTATTGGGTATGAACTTTTTAATTTGTACTGCATGTATTTTAATTGCAGTAGAGTTTGGAGGTTTGACATGGTAAATGGCGAAACTTTCCAAATTTCTTACTATGCTAAAAAGCATGGTAAGTTTATAACTAGAAATGGAAAATGGAATGACAAATGTAAATATTGGTTTTCTAAATCTTTAAAACCTCTAATAACTTATTTTGATGTTGACGCAGATAATTATAGAACTGCGTCTGGCAGTTATTGGATTAAGAGAGGGGGAACTCATGGCGACGCATAATTGGTGTCATAATCCAGATTGTCATACGATTAAAACGCAATCAAGGGTTCGTGGTTCTGGAAACAATAAAGTATTGCGAACAATTAAAATAAAAGTTGGCAGATATAATTGGAAAAATGACAACTCTCCAAATATTTGGGATTACTTTTGTAATAATAATTGTTTGTTTTCTTTTTTAGGTAAGTTTGCAAGAGAGGTTGCAAACTTAAACCCAACAACAAAACCGAGTGAAACACCTATTAAAGTCGTAAAAGAAAAATATGAAAGTAGTAGGTATAATTGGAATAGTGGTACACCAGAAAGAGTACCATACATGGCAACAAGAACCACAATACAGGAGGGCGACAATGACTAAAAAACCAGAAGTAGATTATGATAGTGATGTTGGTTATCCATATCACTTACAACCAGACATAATTAAAATGGCTTTGTTCATTCACAATGCAGAAGATGAACAAGAAAAAATAAACCGAGTTGAGTTTGGTGTTAATAAGTTTGATTATAAATTTATGGCACATGTAATGGCAATGTTAATGTTGCCTTGGTTAATGGAAACTAACATGAACTCAAATGAGTTTAAAGATTGGGTAAGCATGAGAGAGAAGAAGATGAACTAACCTAGAATATCCCATAAGGGTATGCATAAACGACATATGTTGTTATTGCATACCCCTAAAAAATATTGCTTGAGAATACTGGGTGGGCCCACCCATAGAGGTACCACACCAAACCAGCATAGCAATCGCAAAGCAAAGACCCAACACCCCCTAAACAACAAAAGGGATCCTAAGTCATACTAAAGTTGAAGATTTAGACGGTTATGCTATAAGTTTTGAAAACATATTGAAGATATGCAAAAGGAAAAAATATTACAAAAAAATTATGAGGGTCTGACCCCAGACGAAAGCGCTAAACTAATTGAACTTGAACGTAGTGTAGCATTGGACGAAGCCCGTCCAAATATTACAAAAAATTTTTTAAGTTTTGTTAAGTATGTTTGGCCAGAGTTTATAGAGGGGTCCCATCATAAAATTATTAATAAAAAATTTAACGATCTCGCTAATGGGAAAGTTAAGCGTCTGATCATTAACATGCCGCCTAGACATACAAAGTCGGAGTTTGCCTCATACTTACTCCCGGCATGGATGATTGGTAAGAATCCAAAATTAAAAATAATCCAAGCAACCCACACAGCAGACCTTGCAATTGACTTTGGACGTAAAACTAAAAACTTAGTTGATGAAAAAAATTATAGAGAACTGTTTGACACGAGACTACAAGAAGATAGTCAGGCTGCAGGGAAATGGAAAACCGAACAAGGTGGAGAATATTTTGCAGCTGGTGTTGGTGGAGCAATAACAGGTCGTGGTGCTGATCTATTAATCATTGACGATCCGCACAAAGAACAAGATGTACGTGCAGATGGTAAAGCTTTTGAGAAAGCCATGAACTGGTATACAGCTGGTCCACGTCAGCGTTTGCAACCTGGTGGGTCTATTGTAATTGTAATGACTCGTTGGTCTACTAAAGACATAACTGGTCAATTATTAAAAGCACAATCCGAAGAAGGATCTGATCAGTGGGAAGTTGTTGAATTACCAGCCCTGCTCCCTGATGGAAAACCCGTGTGGCCTGAATATTGGAAGACAGAAGAATTACTTAAGACTAAAGCATCTATACCAGTTTCTAACTGGTTAGCACAATACATGCAGCAACCAACTGCTGAAGAAGGAGCAATTTTAAAACGAGAATGGTGGCAAGACTGGGTGCACAAATATCCACCACCATTAGATTACATCGTGCAATCTTATGATACTGCGTTTACTAAAAAGACAACTTCTGACTATAGTGCAATAACCACGTGGGGAGTCTTTACGACCGAGGACCAGGGACAAAGCATAATTTTACTTAACGCGTTTAAAGATAGATATGATTTTCCAGAACTCCGGCGTGTAGCACTAGAAGAGTATATGGATTGGAAACCTGACATGGTAATTATTGAAGCCAAAGCAACCGGACTACCTCTAACCCATGAGTTAAGGCAGATGGATATCCCAGTTATTAACTTTACACCGTCAAAAGGAAATGATAAGCATACAAGATTAAACTCCGTTGCTCCGCTTTTTGAAAGTGGTAAAATATGGGCGCCTATGCACGAGCATTTTGCACAGGAGGTTGTTGAAGAATGTGCCTCTTTCCCATTTGGAGAATATGATGACTATGTGGATAGTACGACACAAGCCATTATGAGAATTAGACAGGGTGGTTTGGTTCGACATCCTGAAGATTACAAAGAAGAACCTATTGTACGGGGACACGTAAAGTATTATGGCTAAAAAAGAATTAGTAGAAAACATTGTAAAATTATATTCCAAACTAGGTGGGAATATGAGTGATGTCCTTGGTTCCCGGTCCAATGTTACTTTTCTAGGTACAGGTAAGAATCCAGAACCTTTTGTTGATATGTCTATTAACATGGAAGCAGTAGGCGCACTCGGTAAATCAAAAGTCTTAGACGAATTAAAAAGTCCTATGGGTTATCTAACGGCTGACAAACTAAACGATGTTCAAGCAGGAAAGTTATACGAAAATATGTTAAAGCTCGATGAGTTTTATAACCCTAGACAAGTCACTAACATTACGGACATGGCAACAAGGACCAGGAACCTAGATCAAGAAGGTTTAGGTGCTTTAAGAGCTAGAGGTGATTACATGACCGATGAAGGTGTAATGGCATCAGAAACTATTTTACCAATGAGAAGAGGTACTCAATTAGCAGATGATCTACCACCACCAGGTTCACGTGGCGGACCCGATGATATTGCAGCGCCGGTTGAACAAGGCTTTGCAGGATTTGAAAGAACAATTAGAGAGCTCGCTAAATCTGATCCTGAACTTGCAAAACAATTTAGAACTGTAATGACAAACAAAGGTGATGTACCGGCTAAACGTTCATCAGCTAGAGAATTTTTATTAGAAGCATTAAAAAAAGATGAAACGGATGTAGGCACAGCTGCATTTGGTAAAGTAAATTTAAACAACGTTATATCAGCAGAAGATGTAAAATATATTACTGAAGGTGGTGGTGGAATTGGTGGAGATCCAATTTTACTTGTTGAAAAATACTTTGGCCCACGAATTGCAGAAGCATTACCAGCAGGTGCAACAGGTGATGAGATTATAATATTTACAAATAGAGTTTTAGAAAATGTAACAGATGCTGCAGGATTAAAACCTGACAATCCAAGGTTTGATAGAATGACTGCAAAATTTATTGATGAGATGGCAGACGGTGGTCGAGCAGGTTTTAGATTTGGAAGATCAGCGGGCAAAGCTTTTGGTCTTATGAAAAAAGCAAAAGCTATTGAAAAATCTGTAGATGCTGGAGAAAAAATGGGATACCAAGCACTACGTGATTATGGTTTAGAGGCAGAAGACATTACAAGATTATTTAAAGAGATTGCAATGGATAAAACTATGGTTGGTCCTGAAAAAACTGCATATTTTAAAATGTTAAACCAAGTCTTAAAAAATCCAGATGACTTTCCTGATGGAATAATAGAAATTAAAAAAAGATTAGGTATGGATTTTGCCAAAGGCGGATTAGCTAAGATCCTGGAGGTCTAATGGCCGATTTAACTTTTAAGTATTTAGGTAAAACTTACGATCTACCTTCCGGATTTGCTCAAAGAGACATACCGACATTAAAAAAATTTTTAAAAAGTTTTAAAGAATGGAAATCTAAAGGTGGAACTTTAGAATCTTATTTAAGACTATCTGGTAGAGGTCTTCGTTTTGATGAACAAGAAGGAAGACTTTGGAGAAGATTAATTGATTTTGCTGAAAGCGGAGGAAAAACTGCTAGACGTGCACCATCAGATACAGGAGGCGCTAAGTATGTACAAATTTTTAATGAACTTAAATTTCCTAAAAAAGATATTGATACTCTTAAAACATTTACAAAATCAGCAAGATTTGCTGCACAAGCAAGACTTAATGCTACACCAGCAGCTGCAATTAAAAATGTTGGTGACCCTATTTTATCTGAAATTATAAGTTGGACAAATAAAAACCCAGGTGCAACTGAAGCAGATTTTTTTAAAGCGTTTAGAAAAATAGGTAGTAATGGGGATATTATTAAAAAAGTAACAACTGCGTATCAAGGTGCATTAAGAAATCTTACAAAAATAGCAAGAGGAGATGTTATTGGAAAAAACCAAGAATCAATATTTAAAACATTTAAACCAAATCAATTAGATAAATTTTCAAAAGAAGCATATAGATTATTTCCTAATCAACTTAGAAGAGGATTTGAAACTACATTAAGAGAGGTTTATAAAAACAATCCTAAAAAATTAAAGGCAGCTTTAAATAAATATAAAGAATATAGAGAATTAACTTCTGCCTTAACAAAAGAATTTAATCTTTCTGCAGAAGGAGGCATGAAAGGTTTAGGTAAAGGAGCATTTCAATTAGATCATCCAATTAGTTTTTCTGTTTTAGAAAAAACTGGTGATTTATCAAATGCAATTAGAGTTAACCCAATTACAGGAGATGTTAATCAATTTAAATTAATGTTTGATAAAAGATTAGTTACTTTAAGAAATAATATTGCTGCTGGAAAAGAAGGATCTAAATCTGCTTTTGAAGCATTACAAAGAACAAACAATAAAATCTTTGGCAAGCTTGCTGCAGATTTTGATATTAAAGATACAGGTAAACTTAAAGTTCGAGATTACGGTGCTGCAAAATTTACAGATAAAACTTTTGATCCAAGAGCAGCTTTAAAAGAAAATTTAAATTTATCTAATACATTAAGAGACACTAAATTTAATAAAGGTTTTTATAAAGACTTAAAAGAAGCAGGAGTCAATGTTGAAAGATTTGATGCTGAAAGAGCAAAATTAAATAAAGTTGATGTTAAAAAAATGTCATCTTTTATTGACGCCGCATTAGCTAACGCTAGAGCCGGCGGAGATATTTGTGAAATTGTTGGAAAAAAAGCAAGTGGTGGACCAGCGTTACAATGTGTAGATGCGGTTAATGATGCACTTGAAAAAGATCCTAAAAAATTAGCACAAAATATTAATAAGTCTAATGCAGGCGGTGCATTTAATAAAATTAAAAACTCAAGTACAAAATTTTTAATAGCGTTAAAAGAAAATCCAAATTTACTTAAAGGAAGATTTGGAACTCTTGCTGCATTAGGTGTTGGTACCATAGCCGCGGGCGCTGGAGCTGGTGCATTAGTTAAACAATTTAGAAACGATGATCCTAGCACATATCTAACTAACGATAGTCAAATGGAAGGAATGATTATTTCTGATGTTGAAGATAAAGGTAAAGAAGTTGATGACAATATTTTATTAGACAACCAGTTTAAATTAGAACTAGCCGGAGCAGCAGGATTAACTGCACCAATTGCAAAAGGTGTTTATCAAAGATCGAGATATAGCACACCACCATTATTAGAGTCTCCATTAGAATTTGACCAAGAATTAAAAACATTAAAAAGAACAATTAGACAAATAACTCATCCAAAAGGTAAAAAAGCAAAAAGAATTTCAGAAGCAGGACGAGAGGTGCTTAGAAATTCTAGAATTAGAATTAACCAAATAAATGAAGCAATGTCAGCTGCTAGAGCTGGCACAGAAGGGAAAGGTGTATTTAGATCTGCTTTTGGTTTAGAAAAAGGTGTACTTGGAAAAGGTTTATGGGCATTAGGAGCACCAGCAATACAGCTACCTGCAACTTTAGGTTATATAGCTCAAGATGTTAGAGAAGGTAAAGATGCAAGTGAGATTGCAACTAACCCATTAAATTATTTAGGTGCAGCATTTATGAATCCTTCGGTTAAAGCTTTAACAAAAGCTGGAGCATCAAGAGGACTATTAGGAATAGCATCATTAGGTTTAGCAGGAACTGCACTTGGTGCTGTTGCATTGCCTGCAATATCAATTGGTGCAGGACTAGCAACACTTGGTACATTGGGTTATCAAGGTTACAAATTATTTACTGGTAGAGACAGACCAGAGGAGGATTTTTTTAAATAATGAGCATCGTAAACGCAGCTAGATTTTTAATGAAAAAAAGTCCCGATACAAGAAGATTGTTTCGAGGAGAAGAGCCAAATAAAACAACGGAAAGTTTAATGAGTGTATTATATAGTCCAAAATTAAAAGGTAGGTTCTTTTTTGATAATCCTGTGGATGCTAACTATTATGCACGACGTGAGGGCACTTTGACTGGTAATGTTTATTCGGTAGACGTTCCACAAAAAACTGTGAACATAGGTAGAAAAGTAGCAAGGAGAAGAGAAGGACCTAATTATGGTAGTGAAGTTATTTTACCTAAAAAATTTTTACCTAAAGTAGAATTAGACTATATTCAAACTATTGCAGCTAGATTAAGGGCTACATTAGATTTTTTAAAAAACAGGGTAGCATGAAAAATAAAACACTTGTGATAAATTTACCACACGTCAAATGGAAGGAAATACCCCCTTTGAAAGGACCTGACTCACAGGGGTTGAATGTTCCCATAAAACAAGTTACAACAATAAAGAACTCGGAGAATAAAAATGGCAGATATAGACAAAGCCCTACCAAACGTAGAGACTGAAATTAAAGTACCAGGAGACGAAGAAGTTTTAGAGATGGAAAAAGAAACCATCGAAGAACAAGTTGGTCCTGATGATATAAAAGTAACACAAGAAGAAGACGGTGGAGCAACAATTAATTTTGATCCTGAAGCAGTTAATCAACCAGGAACTAACGGACATTTTGATAATTTAGCAGAACTATTACCAGAAGAAGTTTTAGGTAAACTAGGTTCTGAACTTGCAGGAAACTATAATCAATATAAATCTTCTAGAAAAGCATGGGAAGATAGTTATACAAAAGGATTAGACCTTTTAGGATTTAAATACGAAAATCCAACACAACCGTTTCAAGGAGCAAGTGGTGCAACCCACCCTGTTCTTGCTGAAGCAGTTACACAATTTCAAGCACAAGCTTACAAAGAATTATTACCAGCTACAGGCCCGGTGCACACACAAATTATTGGACTAGCAGATAGAGCTAGAGAAGAACAATCAAACAGAGTTAAAGAATTCATGAACTATCAGCTCATGGATGTGATGAAGGAGTATGAACCCGAGTTCGATCAAATGCTTTTTTATCTCCCTCTTGCCGGCTCTGCGTTCAAGAAAGTTTATTATGATGAACTACTTGGCAGAGCCGTCTCAAAATTTGTACCGGCGGATGATTTAGTTGTACCTTACACTGCAACATCTTTAGAGGATGCTGAGGCTGTTGTGCATGTAATTAAAATGTCAGAAAATGAATTAAGAAAAAAACAAGTTTCTGGTTTTTATCAAGATGTAGAATTAACACCCGGCTACAATGAAGAAACAGAAGTAGAAAAAAAAGAAAGAGAATTAGAAGGAATTAAAAAAACTAGAGACGAAGACATTTTTACTATTTTAGAAATTCATACCGACTTAGATTTAGAAGGTTTTGAAGACAAAGACTCAACAGGAGAACTAACAGGAATTAAACTTCCATACATTGTAACTCTTGAAATGGGTAACAGACAAATATTATCAATTAGAAGAAACTATCAAGCTGAAGATCCACAAAAACTTAAAATAGATTATTTTGTACATTTTAAATTTTTACCTGGATTAGGTTTTTATGGTTTTGGATTAATTCATATGATCGGTGGCTTGTCTAGAACGGCAACTACTGCTTTACGTCAATTATTAGACGCAGGTACATTAAGTAATTTACCAGCAGGATTTAAACAACGAGGAATACGAGTAAGAGATGAAGCGCAGGCAATTCAACCTGGAGAATTCAGAGATGTAGATGCACCTGGAGGAAGTATTAAGGATGCATTTATGCCATTACCATTTAAAGAACCATCACCAACTTTATTACAGTTGATGGGTATTGTGGTGCAGGCAGGGCAACGATTTGCCGCCATAGCTGACATGCAAGTCGGTGACGGCAACCAACAAGCAGCTGTTGGTACGACTATAGCTCTCTTAGAACGTGGTTCCAGAGTCATGTCAGCCATACATAAAAGACTGTATGTGGCGATGAAGTGTGAATTTCAATTATTAGCAGGAGTTTTTAAAACTTACATGCCTGCAGAGTATCCTTACGACGTAGTTGGAGGACAAAGAAATATAAAACAAACAGATTTTGATGACAAAGTAGATATTATACCTGTTGCAGACCCTAATATTTTTTCTCAATCACAAAGAATTAGTTTAGCACAGACAGAATTACAACTTGCGATGTCAAATCCGCAAATGCACAACTTGTATGAAGCATTTCATGCAATGTATTCAGCAATTGGTGTAAAAAATATTGATAAAATACTTCCACCACCACAACAACCGCAACCAATGGACCCTGCAAGTGAAAATATTCTTGCAATGAGTGGAAAACCTTTTCAAGCTTTCAAAGGACAGGACCATCAAGCCCATATTACAACCCATTTAAACTTTATGGCGACTAATATTGCTAGAAATAGTCCTCCAGTAATGGCTGCACTAGAAAAAAACATCTTTGAACACATTTCTTTGATGGCACAAGAGCAATTAGAAGTAGAATTTAAAGAAGAAATTGCAAAATTAATGCAAATGCAACAAGCAATGCAACAAAACCCAATGATGCAACAAGATCCACAACTTCAACAACAAATGATGTCAATGTCAATGAGTTTGGAGTCTAGAAAAGCTAAATTAATTGCAGAAATGACTGAAGAATTTAAAAATGAAGAAAATAAAATTATGGGTGAGTACAATGGAGACCCAATTGCTAAATTAAAAGCAAGAGAACTTGATTTAAGAGCTATGGATGACTCTGCCAAACGTGATCAAGCTCAAGAAAAAATTGATTTAGATAGATCTAAACAATTAATGGGTCAACAACAATTTGACGAAAAACTTCAACAAAATGAAGACTTAGCTGAATTAAGAGCTGATACATCGCTTACAAAACAAATGATGTCACAAGAAGCTAAAATGATGAATGATATGATGAAACAAACAGATGTTAGGATCTTGAAAGGTCCTAAAAGATAGTGTAATAAACTAATAAGGAGAAAACTATGGGAAAAGGAAAAACATTCTTTACAAAAAACAATCCAAATTATGTTGGAGAAGTTGTATCTGATACACCAAAAGCAGATGCTAACAATACTCTTTCGGTTAATGCGGATGGTTATGCAAAAGAAGTAGAAGTTAAAATTCCTCAAGGTGAGCCAACTGTAAACAAAGTTGGTGGCCAAAGAAGAATGTTAGCTTCTAAAAAATCTACTGCTAAGTGGTACTAGTATGTGGTTTTCGGCAATTAAATTAGCCGTATCTGCTGGCAGTAAAATTTATGCTAACAGACAAAAAGCAAAAGTTGCTATGTCTGATGCACAACTTTTACACGCAGAGCGTCAAGCTCGAGGTGAGGAAGCTTACCAAGGTAAATTGTTAGAAGCACGTCAAAACGACTACAAGGACGAAATCGTTTTATTAATTCTTACGTTGCCCATCTTGGTGCTCGCATATGGGGTATGGTCGGACGATCCGGCTGCTATGGAAAAAATTAAAACTTTTTTTGAGCATTTCCAGGCGCTCCCGACATGGTTTACTTCACTTTGGATACTTGTATGTGGAAGTATTTTTGGTATAAAGGGAACACAAATTTTTCGTAATGGAAAAAAATAAGGAGATAAAAAATGGCAAATAGAAGATTTAATACACAAACAACTCAACCATTAAAATCTGGTGGAAGAGCAAAGATGATGGGCGGAGGAATGTCGACTGCAAGAAAAGACATGAGATCTGGTTATTATCCATCAGACATGGGCATGGCAGGTGGTGCTATGTACAAAAAAGGTGGAAAAGTTAAAAAGAAAAAACAAGGTTACAAAGATAGAAAAGACGAGTCTATCGCAATGAGAATTCGTAAGAAAAGAACTAAAAAACAATTAAAAGCATCTAGAGATGATTCTTACGGAAGATTTGGAAGCAAAGCTAAAAAATCTGGTAAAATAAATAAATAATGATCAAAATGATTATTAAAAAAATAAAACAGTTATTCTGTAACTGCAAAACTTTTGTAAGCATAAAAGTTGAAGATGCTTACATTAGAGTTTGTGCCGTTTGCGGAAAAGCTGCAAAAAGATAAAAAGGAGAAACATATGGCAAAAAGATTTGGAATGGGAAATAAAAAAGTAATTAAAGCTAGAGATTTAGACGGAGACGGAAAAAAATCTAGTTATGAAATGGCAAGAGCTAAAGGAATGGCTAAAGGAATGGGAGCACGTTTTGAAGCTAAAAAAGGTGGTAGCGCTTATCATACAACTAAAGATGGTAGAAGAGTTAAAAAAGGACTTTACTACTACATGAACAAAAGAAAGAAAGCAGGAACTAGCAGAAAAGGTACTGGAACAGTATCTGCTAAAGCTTTAAAAAGATCAGCTAAAACTGCTAAGAAGGCATAATGCGTAAAGCTGACAATATGCCAGCAAGAAACAAGAAAAACTTCAGACCTACAAAGTCTGGAGCAGGTATGACACGAGCCGGTGTCGCTGCCTATAGAAGAAAAAATCCCGGTTCAAAACTAAAAACAGCCGTGACTGGAAAAGTAAAACCAGGATCTAAAGCTGCAAACCGACGTAAGTCGTACTGTGCAAGAAGCGCAGGCCAAATGAAACAATTTCCAAAGGCTGCAAAAGATCCTAATTCTAGACTAAGACAGGCACGTAAACGATGGAAATGTTAAATGAAAAATGCAATACTGGATGCTTTAGAAGATA
>WLWF01001892.1_pt1 | contig 16040 bp, 18 predicted proteins | sample 6718331 | NCBI WGS metagenome assembly WLWF01 (sample SAMN12718692, study PRJNA515312) | sponge metagenome | isolation source: marine sponge | host: Mycale hentscheli | place: New Zealand: South Island, Marlborough, Capsize Point | collected 2003-05-01
CAGAAGTATTTTAATCAGCTGACCAATGGGACAGCCTTCACTTCAAATACAAGTGACTTCACAACATACCTTCAAGGGAATGCAGGTGGGAAGTACAAGGCTGAAATTGAAGTTAGGGCTGCATGGTGGACAACAACAAATGAATCATCATGGTATCTTCAAGACAACTTCATAAGAAGGTCAAACAAGTCATTTGCTGATGATGGCTTCAGTGTTGGTGACAGTGTCACATGGCAAACCTTTGACACAGCTGTCACCTTTACAGGAACAGTGTCAGCAATCTATGAAGAAGCAGGGCTGTATTATATTGAATTTGGTTCAGTGTTGTCATTGACAGGCTATCAAAGTGAAGATGGATATATGAAAGGGACAAACACCCTGACAGACATCAATTTCAAGTTTGGTCTGATTCAAAATTCACAGACCACTTTCAGTGCCTTCAGTGCAATTGATGGCAATATTCAAGAATATAACTTGACAGGGGCAACAGCAACAGCACAGGCAATGGTTGCAGCAGGCACAGCAAAGACATGGCAGAATGGATCAGTCACAGTCAAGACCAATGGGACAGAAACAGTCTACACAGAAAACACCAAAGCTGATGGAAGTGGTTCAGTGCAATCAGTCACAGCACAGCTGTATGTTGTAGAACATGAATTCATCTTGCTGCCTTACTTCACAGATGGTGAACAGTCAAACATTCAAAATGTTCAAAGCCCTTCAACATGGTCATCAGGGAATGCACTGAAGTACATGTTTGAATTCACAGCTGCAAATGCTTTGAATGACCCTAACACATACAAGACAGTTCAGAATCTTGGGGTCACAGGAAATACAGGTTGGATCAATGAAAGCTTCAATGGTGGTCAAAATGATTATGCAGTCACAGCAGTGGCATACACAGACAAGCTGACAAGTGCTTCAGTTGATGGTCTTCAAGTAGACAGGGCAACCACAGTGACATGCACAGTGACAGGTGTCAACTTTGAAACTGTTGGGTCTGTTGCTGTAATGCACAGCAAGCTTCCTGAATTTGATGAATACAGGGGGGGTTCAGTTAATGGCAAGACCTATGAAACTAACTTCATATACGAAACATTAAGGTCACCAATGGATGGGTCAAATCCATCAGGTGACATCATTGAAAATTTAGATGTCAATGTAGGCAGTGTGACTTCTTTGAATGTCACATTTGATGTCAACTACAATGCAGCAGAACAAGCCCTGATTGTTGCTGAAGAAACAGAATACTTTCTTTCATTATTGATTCAAGACCATGATCTTGCAGTGACAGCTTCAAACCAAGTTATGCTGAAGCTTGATTCAGCCTTTCATGCAAAGGGTCAATTTGGTGATGACATTGATGGGCTTCTGACTTTTGATGATCTGGAAGTCTATCAACATAATGAAGACTACACTGATGCAGCAGATGGACACAGTTCTATTGAAGCCTATGTTGAAGACAAGGTGCTTTCAAAGGTTCAGTTCACAATGGATTGGACAGGGACAAAGCAACCAAAGGTGAACAAGGTCACAGGAATGATTGTAGTTGAAAATACAAATACAGGTGAATACTTCACCCTTCAAAAAGAAAGCTTCATCACAAGCAACATGCCTGTTGTGCAAGTGCACCCTTTCAACAGTGGCAAGGGGCAAGTGTTTGATCTGAATGCAACAAGGGGCTTTCAGCTTTCTGATGGGAATGAATTCAACTTTGTGAAGATCACAAACAACAGCTTTGCAACAGATCAAATCACTTATGACTTGCTGTTTGCATTTGCATTCAATTGGCAAGACTACACTGCACTATCAACTGCAAACACAGTCTTCTATGACACAACAGAAGAAAACAATGGTTTGAACTTAAACACAAGCCACTACTTTGAGAACCCAAACACCACTGACACATGGACACCAAAAATGTACTTTGACTTTGATGTGACTGACACAGCAGGTGATGCAGGGAACTTAACTACATACAGATATAAGTCTGCAAGTATGGGGGCTTTCTGGTATGACACTGACACAGTCAGCCCAAGCACTTGGACTGTTGTCAAGCAATTAAGAAACCAAGCAGACACAGACACAGGTGATGTCATTCTTACTGAAGCAGACACAAAGGTCTTCTTTGAATTTACAAGCAGCTTGGGTGATGTTGGGACAGGCTTTGTTGGAATTGTAAGAATTGAAGAATATGAAAACGGTGGGCTTCAAAGAATCTTTGAACTGTCAACCATTCAGCCTTCAATTGCAAACAATATACTGAAGCCATTATCAGGGGACACTTTTGCAAGAATAACAAAGTCACCTTCAAACACCTTGACACTTGAATGTCAAATTGATAAAAACAAGATTGATGAAAATAAACAATACCAAGTGACTGCAAGAATAATGACTTCATCTTCTGGTGAAACATATGTTTTTGAAGATGCAACAAACTATGAATTTGAAGATTCTATTGACTATGACTTTAACAACTAAATTAAAATAAAATGCCAAAATTAACAGACAGATCAGCCATATCAACAAACATCAATGAAGACCTATTGATTCATGTGGTTGATACAACAACAACAGACACTTCATACAAGGCAACACTTTCACAATTATATGCCATCTTTCCAAAGAACACAGGGGCAGGTTCAGCAGGCTATGTTGCAAGATGGACAGCTGCCAATGAATTGGGGATTGGAGTAATTCAAGATGATGGAACAAGGACAGCAATCAATGCAACCCCTGAAACTAATTCAGCAGGAAGAATGTTATACATTCAAGGTGACACAGGGGGTGGTGCTATTCACATAACAAATTCAGGGCAGACTTCAGCAGGTGGCAGATATCTTGGTGTTGAAGCAGAAATTAGTGAATCAAACGTGAGCAACACAGGGATCTATGGCTCAGCAAGTGGATCAACAGAAGCAAACATTGGTGTCATTGGAAGGGTTCTTGAATATGACACTTCAGGTGTTGGTGTGGGGTGCTATGGTTTTTTTGGAAACTTTGGTGATGCAAAAGTCACACTTGACTACACAGGAAAGCAAGGTGTTGGAATGGCAGGGACAACTGTTGCAGAAGGTGAAATTGGTGTGCTTGGAATGGTTGAATCAAGTCAGGCACAAAACGCAGTCAGTCAATATGGAATTTGGGGACAAGTTGAATTGACAGGTTCAACAACAAGTGCAAAAGATGAAGCGTATGTGTATTATTCAAAAGGGGTCAATGGCAATGGATCAGGAAACCATTCAATAAATACTGCATATCATTTATACCTTGAAGGTCATTCATCAACTGTGAACACAAATTCATGGGGAATTTATCAAGCAGGTGCTTCTGACAAGAACTACTTTGCAGGAAGTGTTGGTATAAATGATTCAAACCCTTCATCTTTTACAAGATTAAGTATTGTTTCTAAAACCACAGACGCAACAGGGCTTGATGTTGAATTTACTTCAACAGGGAATGCTTTTGGTGCACCTCAAAAAGCTATTGCAGGTTATGTAAATCCAACAGGTTCAGTAGGCACAAAGGGGCTTGTAGGGCTTAGAGCACAATGGGGTGGCAATTATGACATACTAACAAATGGAATCAGGGCTGCAATTTATAGTTCAGTGGTTTCATTTGAAAGTTCAACAAGTCTTCATTCATTAAGGGCAGATGGTGTTGAAGCAGCTGATGGTCACACAATAGACACTGCTTATGTTTGCTTTGTAGGTAGCAACAGAACAAGTGGAACAGGGGCAATCACTACTCGATATGGTATTTATCAATCAGGAGGAAGTGATTTGAATGTGTTTAAAGGAAACATTAAAGCTGATTCTTCACAAATTTGGTCAGAAGTTCAAAGCACCTTAACACCAACAGGGACAACACAAGAAATTGATTGGAATGATGGGAATGTTGCAGTCATTGATCTTGAATCAGCTTCAAGCAATGTTGCAATCACATTTGCAAACCCACAAGCAGGGGCAATGTACTTCATCAAAATAATACAAGACAGCACACTTCCATTGAATGTCACTTGGCCTGTCAATGTGAAATTCCCTTCAGGGACAGCACCAACAATTTCAACAGGTGCAAATGCAATTGATGCAGTTGCTTTGACTTGCATTTCAATTGGTGGGGTTGAAGAATATCTTGCTAATTATTCACAAGATTATCAAGCTTAAAAAAAGAACTATGCAAGGATTTCAACAACAGATGATGATGCAGGCTGACACAGGTGGTGGTCTGCCTGTCACTTCAGGTCTGATCTTTCACTTAGATGCTTCAGACAATGACAGGGTGTACAATGATGCAGGGACAACCAAAGCCACAAACAATCAGACTGTACAAGAATGGCACAGTGAAGATGGGGCTGACATCTTTGAATCATTAAGCAGTACACAGAAACCACTGTACAAAACAGGGGGGCTGAATGGATATTCAAGAATTTACTTTGATGGTTCAAATGACTTTTTGGAAGATCAGACTTGGTCTTCTGACTACGCACCTTCAGCATTAAGTATTTTCATAGTCACCACAAACTACTATGACAGTGTGTCTTTTCCTACATTTTTAGGCTTTGGGTCAGGGACAAATTCAGGGCTTTCTTTGTACTATCAGAATTCAACAAATGAAGGTGAAGCTGCTCTTGGTGATTGGTCGTTTGAATATGTTGAAGAATCTGGTGTGAACTATGCAGATAATAGTTCAAACATCATGTCTTTCAGGGGTGACTTTTTAGGAAGTGCAACAGGCTTGAAGCTTCAGATCAACAATGATGCAGAAGCAACAGATCAAGCAGGGTCTTCACCTGATTGGGGGACAAATGACAGGGCAATCATTGGGGCAAATCAATCAGGGTCAGGTGAAACAAACCATGCTGACTTTGACTTGTATGAAGTAATATACTACAACAGGGTGGTGTCTGATTCAGAAAGGGATCAAATCAAAAACTATTTGAACACAAAATATTCAATATACTAATGGCAGACAAGATTGAAATCTATGATGCAGACAATCAAGAAGATTGGGATGCAATGAATGAAAAGCTTCTGATTGCTTTGAAGCAAGTTGGTATTCTTAGACCAGATGAACACAGCTATTCAAGCAGGGGGTGGCATGATTCAGATTCAGAAAAAGTGGGTCTGATCATTGATGATAAATGGAAGGAAGAAATCATGCAAAGCTTGACACCTGAAGAAAGTGCAAAGGTCAGAATGATTTCAAGGTCAACTGACCCTTCATATTTTCATGATGAAGACAACAAATCATGATTGAAAAGCGTACAAACCAATAAATAAATCACGTAGAAAATGGCAAAGACAACAAAAGAAGGGGTGATCATTGAAAATGAAATCACTTTCACAGCTGATGAAGCAAATAATTTGATTGAGATTCTTCACATTGCAGTGAAGGCTGAAGGTTTAAATGTGTCAAAAGCATGCACACACTTTCAAGAAAAGCTTCAGTCACACTTCACTGCTGCACAAACTGAAGAAGTAAAAGAAACAGAAAAAGCAGAAGCCTAATGATTGAATTCACAGCAAGCAATGGAAGCCCAACAACTTTGGTGGGTTATTGTGACAGACTTATTGGTCAAGTGGTAAGCGTACCAACGCCACCAACAGCAAGAACTTTGTCACTTGAAGTTCCTTCTGTCTGCTGTGATTGCTTTGAAGTATTTGGCAATGGCACAGGGGTGCAGAATGACAAGACTTCTTTCCTGTTTGACAGGGGTGTTGATTCTGGAAGCATCACATTCAAGCTAAGAAAGAATGATGTTGATGTTGCTACATTAAACAGCAACACACTTGGCACATTCTATGACTTCGGAACTTGGACAACATATAGGGGGCAAAGCAATTATATTGGGTTTGTTATTGATTGGGACTTAGTGCTCACAGCACATGGGACAGGCACATACTTAGTCAGGGCAGAACATGACATCTTGGGCAATCAATGGAATATTGACAGTGATTGCTTTGAAGCACGTGTGTACAATGACCTGTATGCAGATGAATCAACTGTGTTTGAATGGACACAGAATGCAAAAATTGTGAACAGCCCAATCAACTATACAGGCATGAATTGGGTGCAATACATCAGGGTGAAAGGAATCCTTTCTGAATGGCAGCCTGAACTGACAACTGATGAAGTAATATATTCAAACTACAACAGGGTTCAAGTACAAGATGAAATTGTGAACAGCTATACTTTTGAAAGCAAGCTTGTTGAAAGCAGTGTCACCAAGCCCCTTGCATTGGACATGATGCTTGCAGGTGAAATCAAGATCACAGACTTCAATTTGTACAATCACAGAAAAGACTATATTGAATTGATTACAAGGCAGTCAGAAATTGAAGGCATTGAACAGATACCAAACACAACAAAGGCAATCATCAGATTGAAGTTTGTGGACAAATATAAAAACACAATAAAAAGGGGAATGTAATGAATAAAGAATTCATGAAACTGTGGATGCCTATTGTCATTCCATCAATCACTTCACTTATGGTCTTGGCTTTAAGTGTCAATATGCAAGATGAAAGGGACAATGCCAAGAAGCTGCTGCAAGAAGTAAAAGAAATAAAGAAGGGAATCAATGATGCAGCTGTGTCATTTGGAAAGATTGAAATCACAATTGACAACCTTGACAGAAGGATCACAAAGATTGAAGCAAAAATTGACAACTGATGCACATACAGCTGACAAGACAGAAAGATGATGGTGTTCAAACATTGGGGCTGATGACAGTCTTTGATGATGATGTCATTGTCTTCACTTGCAGCACATTGGAACTTGCATGGAATGACAACAAGAAAGGTGCTTCTTGCATACCAATAGGGACATACAGGGCAGTGAAAAGAAACAGCCCAAAATATGGTGACCACTTTCACATTCTTGATGTGCCAGACAGGTCATACATATTGATTCACCCTGCAAACTATCACACACAGCTTGAAGGCTGCATTGCTGTTGGAAGATCACACAAGCACATCAATGATGACAACAAGCTTGATGTCACATTTTCAAAGGACACAATGAAATATCTTCTTTCAATTATTGAAGAAGATGAATTCAAAATAAAAATAAAATACAACAACATGAACAAGATCAAATTGATTAAAGGGATCATTAAAGGGTTGAAGTTTGTTCTTCCTATTATAAACAAGAACAGCACCCTGAAGACATGGCAGAAGATTGCTGTGACTGTTGCAGCCATTGCTGCATTCATTGCATTGTCAGCAATTGGAATTGAATCAGATGTGATGACAGAAATCATTGAAGGAATCATTGCTGCATTTGTACAATAATTAAAAAAAAATAGTAGTGCTTTTCTACACTTGGGTGGGTGACTTTGGTTGCCTGCCCTTTTTTTATTTTCAAAAATGTGAAAAAGATGTTCTCATTTGTGAAACCTTTTTTTTATTTTCACAGTATTAATAAAAAGAAAAGCACAAAATTATGAAAAACTTAAAAGCATTAAATGAATTAACAAGTTATAGCCTTGTTACTTTTGAAGGTCATTGCATAAGTTGGAATGCAAATATTTGGACTGTCAGCAGAACCACTGAAAAAGCTATTCTAATTGATGATGAATGGATTCCAAAGTCACAGATTGTTGATATTTGTATGGTTCAAAAGAAGAAGTATGATTCAGAAGGCAATTTTGAAATTGTTACAATACCAGAATTAACTATCAGCAGTTGGTTTGATAAAATGAATAGCAATAAGCGTGTCAATGGTATTGCTTATTAATAAAAAGAAAAGCACAAGATTATGAAAAGCACAATCAATCAAATTGCAGAAGAAATCTACAATGACATTATCAATGACTTATTGCTAGAAGGTCAAGACATACCTTCAAGCTTTGAAGAATTGCATGACTACACTGATGCTAATTTTTACTTAGAACCTTACTTTGTGGATGAATTCAGCATTGAAGTATTGAATAAAATTATTGATGCAATTGACACACACTTGAAAAAGCACTAATGATGATACAAACAAACGAGAACACAAAGGTCAAGATTCTATGGAAAAAAAGATATTCTATGCTTGACAATCAGATGCAGACTGATATTGAAAAATTCTTCACTGACCCTGCAATCAAAGTCATTGACTACACATACACAGAAGACAGCTTCTTTGTGGTGTATAATGAAGGAAAAGAAACAATACTTGAAGGAAAGAAGACAGAAGAATTCTTCATTCATTTGCAGGTAATGAAGCCAAAGCTTGAAAGGAAGCTGTCAGAATTAGGCATCAAAGATTGGGAAGAAAGAAGGTCAATTGAAAATAAGATCAGATCAATCAATAGGTTGTTTGGTTCACCAACAATGGCAAGACACAGCAAGGGAATCTATGAAATGCCCTTGAAGAAGTTTGTCTTCAACAATGAACTTCCAAAATTCAGAAGTGTTGGCAGAAAAACAATTCACTATATTGACAACCTTTTAAAAGAATACATTGATGAATGCAGTCATTAAGATGATCATGAAGATCAAAAGCCCAAGCAGGTTGTTCTTGGGTGATCTGCTGATCAAAAGATCAAAACACAACTTCAGCCCTGAAGAAGTTGCTAAGATGGAAAGGGCACTGAATAATCAGAAACAAAAAATAAACACTAATTTTTTTTAATCAATAAATTTTTTAAACATGGCAAACAAGAACATGAACCCTGCATTGAATGATGACAATGCAATTATTTTATCAGCATCAAGTGGTGTTGACTTTCAACCTATTCCTGAAGGGACACACCCTGCAAGATGTGTCAGAATGGTCCACATTGGAACAGTGACACAAGAATTCAGTGGCAAGGAAAAGCAAAGAAACCTGATTCAATTATCATGGGAACTTCCTTATGAAATCATTGAAGGTGGTGAATATGATGGTCAACCAAGATTCATCAGTAATTTGTACACAGCTTCACTTGATGAAAAGGCAACACTTAGAAAGCACTTGGATGCTTGGCGTGGGAAGAAGTTCACTGAAGCTGAACTAAAAGAATTCAATCTTTCCAAGTTGATTGGTGTGGCTTGTCAGCTGACTGTGACACATGCAGAAAAGAATGGAAAGACTTATTCAAACATTGCAGGCATTGCAGGTATTCCAAAAGGGATGACTGTCCCTGATCAATTAAGTGAAGGAACAATTGTGACTGTAAATAATTACTATGAGCACAAAGAAAGTCTTTCTGACTACTTGATTGGTTTGATTGAATCATCACAAGAATTCAACACAGTACATGGGCAAACAGCAACCCAAGAACCTGCTGAAGAAGTACACACACCAGAAGATGCTAATGAAGCACTTCCTTTCTAAATTTTTATACTATGGAAACTAAAAGCCTATATCACATCAACCAAGAACAGCTTGTCTTGATGTCACAATTAGAAGAAAATGGGGGTGAACTGACCCCTGAATTGGAAGAAGCCCTGATCATTAATGCAGAAGACTTGACAATCAAGGCTGATGCTTACATGACAGTGATCAAAGGAAAAGAAGCAACCATTGAAATGCTTGACAAGGAAATCAAAAGACTGACAGCAATGAAGAAGACTGAAGACAATCAGATCAAAAGATTGAAGTCTTTCCTGTTGGATGCAGTGACTGCCTTTGGAAAATTCAACACAGACAGATTCAAGTTCAGCACCAGAAACAGTGAAGCAGTTGAAATTGAAAATGAAGAACTTCTTCCTGAAGACTATTGGGTTATCAAACAGACACCAAACAAGGCAGCCATCAAGGCAGCTTTGAAGGGTGGTGCTGAAATCAATGGGGCAACATTAAAAACAAACACATCTTTAAATGTAAGATAAATGACTTTAGAAAATTTTTATAAGCAAATGAATGCAGGGTTGGTCAATATGACCAATCTTGCTGACATTCTTGAACTTTCACATCCAACATTAAGGAACAGAAGAAAGACCAAGTCTTTCACATTGATTGAGATCATGAAGCTGATTGAAGCAGGGATCATCACAAATGACAATGAACTTGCATTTGAATGGGGCAAGAAGGTGATTGAATACTTGAATGACCATGTGGATATGAAGAACCAGACAACATATCAAATCATGTATGATGTTTTTTTGAAACAAGAACAATTTGACATCTATGGCTAGTGGACAAAAGACTTTTGACAGTGAAAAGAAAATGTACATTTTCAACAAGAACAGGGAACTTCTTGCTGTCACAGCTGAATCAAAAAGCATTGACTTTCTTTTTGACAGGGTCAGATCAGCACTGATTGATCTGGACATTCCAATATCACACAATCAGATTAGGGTCAATTACTATGGCATGAATGGAAGGATCACAGAAGACATCAGGATCAGCACCAAAAACATCAACAAGGTAATAAACAACAGGAAGCAGAACATGAATGCAAAAATCAAGTACAAGATCAAGACAGTCAAGGGATGGATCACAGCAACAATTCCCTGCACCAATCTGATTGAAAGCACCAATCTGATCAGAACAGTCAAGCAGAAGCTGCAAGACATGCACCCAAGCTGTGACATTGAAGTCTTCTACATTGAAAACTTGAATGATGACATTGGCAGAAGTTGAAGCATTCCTGAATGAGAACCAATTGCCTTCAGAAATCAAATTGAATGGTTGCCAAAAGTGCACAGATGTTCAGAAGCTTGTTTCTTCACACATCAAGACATTGAAGAATGTGAATCAAAACAACCTGACACATGCAGCAAAAAGAACATACAAACCATACTTTGAAAGACTGATGATGGTGGTGGGGCAGATCAAGAAAAAAAAGTGCTGATTACTTATAGTAAAAAAACACACTTTCTTGAATATGCTTTTGACAGAAAAACACAAAAACTTGTGCCCCTGTGCCCCTAAATTAATGAAACCCTTGACACCCTTGCTTTTGACAAGGGGCACTTCTAGGGGCAGAATAGGGGCAGAAGATAGAAAGGGGGCACTTAAACAGCAAAAATAAATGAAATGATTGTAACAATCTACAAGAACATAAGGAACACTTCAACAGGGTTTGCAAGAAATGCCCCTGTAATTTTGGAAAGAATCAGAACAGGTGAAAGCAAGAAGCTGATTGATCAGATCAGAAGACAAAAAGATAAGCAGAAAAGACAACAGCTGAAGAAAGAACTGCCTTCAATATGTTGGTCAGGGTGGTTTGAAAATAGAACAGACAAAGGATTGAAACAACATTCAGGTCTTATGTGCTTAGACTTTGATGGGTTTGAAGATGATGACACCTTGCAGACATGGAAGGACACCCTTCAGGATGATGTTCACACCTATGCCCTTTTTGTTTCGCCATCAGGGAATGGTCTGAAGGTGTTGTTCAAGATACCAGAATGCAACAAAGAAGATCACAAAAAATACTTTGATGCTATTGGTGAAAAATATGACAGCAAATACTTTGACCAAGCTTGCAGCAACATATCAAGGGTATGCTATGAAAGCCATGACCCTGACTTGTACATCAATGAAGATTCAGATGTTTGGACAAAGAAAGCAGAAGCAGCTGCATTGGAATTTGGCAATGACACACCAACACTGCTGCTGAAGAACACCAATCAGATCATTCAGAACTTGATGAGCTGGTTCAATAAGAACTATGACATGAGCACAGGCAACAGGAATCAAAATATGTTCAAGCTTGCAGCTGCCTTTTCTGACTATGGTGTCAGCATGTCTGAAGCTGAAGGTGTCTGTTTGCAATTTGAAAAGAAAGACTTCAATGAATCTGAAATTCTTGACTGTATTAAATCAGCTTACAGAAGGGGGGCTGCAAATTTCAACAGCAAATACTTTGAAGACACAAAGACCTATGAAAAGATTGAACTGAAGATCAAAGAAGGGGTTTCAATTAAAGACATCACAAAGACATTCCCTGATCACAAGAATGATGAAATTGAAGATGCCATTCATTCAATTCAGAAGATTGCTGCTTCTTCAACTTTCTGGGTGACCAATCAAAATGGAAACCTGAAGCTGAAGCCAATTGCACTGAAGCAGTTTTTGGAACAGTCAGGCTTTGGAAAATACTTCCCTTCAGGATCAGAAACACCTATCTTCATAAAGATGCAGTCAAACATTGTAGAGCACACAAGTGCACAAAGAATCAAAGACTTCATATTGAATTACCTGCTGAAGAATGTTCATGAATTTGGTCACAAGCCTTATGACTACTTTGCAATGAATCTGAAGTACACAAAAGATGACTTCCTTTCTTTGCTTGATACAATTGACATCAGCTTCAATAAAGATAATCAGTATGAATGCTTTCTGTACTATCAAAACTGTGCTCTGAAGATTGACAGACATGACATCAAAGTCATTGATTATCTTGATCTGAACGGTTACGTTTGGAAAGAACAACAAATTGAAAGGAACTTTGAAAAGGTTGATCATCATGATGCAGTGTACAGGTCATTCATTTGGAAGATTGCAGGTGAAGAAGTGGGGAACTATGACTGCATCAAGTCAGTGATTGGGTACTTATGCCACAGTTGGAAGAATTCTGGGAACAACAAAGCCATCATCATGAATGACAGGGTAATAAGTGAGAACCCAAACGGTGGTTCAGGGAAGGGTCTATTCAGTGCAGCCATTGGCAAGATCAAAAGGATGGCTGTCATAGATGGTAAAAGCTTTGACCCAAACAAGACCTTTGCCTATCAGACAGTGTCAGTTGACACACAGGTGTTGTGTTATGATGATGTCAAAAAGAATTTCAACTTTGAACTTCTATTCAGTGTCATCACAGAAGGAATCACTTTGGAAAAGAAAAACAAGGATGCAATCAAGATTCCTGTTGAAGACAGCCCAAAGATATTGGTCAACACAAACTTCACAATTGGGGGTGTTGGTGGGTCACATGAAAGAAGAAAGTTTGAAGTGGAACTTTCTGCATACTTCAATGTTAATCACACACCCTTTGAAGAATTTGGTCACATGCTGTTTGATGGATGGGATGATGATCAATGGAACAAGTTTGATTCATACATGATTCAGTGCATTCAATACTACCTTGCAAAAGGTCTTGTTCAGTATGCACATGTTAACTTGAAAGAAAGGAAGTTTATCAAAGACACCTGCTTTGAATTTTATGAATGGGCAGTTATGGACAACAGCATTGAATTTGGGATTAGACACTACAACAAAGATATGTTTGACAAGTTCCTTTCTGAAAACCCTGACTTCAAAACATGGAATCTTTCACAGCGTAGATTCACAAAATGGATTGATCTTTATGCTTTGTACATTGGAATCACACCAGAAAAGAAAAAGACACAAGGGAATAGGTGGTTCATGTTCAGTAAAAAAGACAATCAACAGGAAGATGTTGATAATGACTTGCAAGAAAATGAAGAACTGTTGCCTTTTTAATAAATTAATTTTATAATATTGAAACATGAGAACAAGAAAAGCATGGATTGCAGCCATCAAGGATGGTGATATCAAAGAAAGAATCAAATTGAATACTAATGGGAAAGCATGGGATAATGAATTCAAGAAGTACAAAACACTTGATGAAGCACATCACAGCATGTTCAATTGGCAAGAAAGCCCTGAAGGGTTGGACTATTGGTCAGACATTAATGAAGACATGAGAAACAACCCTGAAGACTTTATTCAAGTCAAGTCTTCTGAAAAGACTTTTGACAATTATTGTGAACAATTCACATTTGAAAACATTGTCAAGGTTGCACAGCCTACAACATTAGACAAGATAAGCACATCACAAGTCAGCTTGAATCTTCTTGAAAAATATACAACTTCAGACCTATATCCTGAAGACTTCAGGAAGGACATTGAAGATGTGATCAAAGACTTCACAATCTTGGTTGCACAGAAGATTGACATCATCAACAGTCATGCAAATCACCCAAAAGAAAAAGATGCACTGAAGTACAGAAGAAAGTGCAGAAGCATTGCAAAGTCACAGAAGCTTGAATTGATTGAATTGATATTAAAATTCTAATGATGAAGGGCTTACTTATAACAAACATTTTTTTGTTCTTTGGTGCTTGTCTGCTTTGCCTACATTGGGCAGGGCAGCCACAAGCATCTTCAGATCATGAATACTACAAGCACAGGTGTGAAATTCTTGAAGCAGAACTTCACAGACAGCTTGACCCTTTATACAGGCTGAAGCTGATTGCAGGCATCAAAGGTGAAGGTGCTTTGACTTGGAAAGAAAAGGTGATCAACAACATTGACACCAAAGCCTTGACAAAGCACAACCCTTTGGATGTCTGGTGCAGGGATGATGACACAGGAACATGGAACAAACCTGATTCATTTAATTAAAACACAACAACTGTCAGGGTAAGACTATAATCAACAGCTGACCACCTGAACAGCTGTGACTGTGTCTTGTCTTTTCTTGCAATACTGACAGCTTGAAGGATTAAAACTTTCTTGCAAGAAAAAGATCAAGGGCTGTCTTCTTAATGTACATAAGCCCAAAAGACACAATCAGGGAAGGGTGCAGTTTCAAGGGCTGCACCCCTATTTTTTTTTTTACAAAACAAAACAAAAACATGATACAATTGTATGAATATCAGGAAGAACTTATTCAAGGATTAAGGGCTTCATTCAAGAAAGGACACAGAAAGATTGTGCTGTGTGCACCCACAGGGGCAGGGAAGACAATCATGTTCACATACATGGTCAAGCAGCACCTTCAAAAGCAAGGAAGGGCATTGATATTGACAGACAGAATCAATCTATTGAAGCAAGCAAATGGTGCATTCAGCAAGTTTGGTCTGAAGCCTGAACTGATCACAGCTGGTTCAAAGCCTAATCTATTTGAAAGCTGTCATGTTGCAATGGTTGAAACATTATCAAGAAGGGCAAAGAAATATGAAGACTTCCTGTCATCAAGATCATTGGTGGTTGTAGATGAAGCACACAAGACTGCATTCAATAAGCTGTTTCCTTACTTATCAGAAGACTGCCTTGTGATTGGTGCAACAGCAACACCTGTCAGAAGGGGACAGCAGCCATCAATGTCTGAATTTTACACAGACATCATTCAGAAGGTTGACACCCCTGACTTGATTGGTATTGGCAGACTGTCAGCTTGCAATTCATTTGGAATGGAAGTGGACATGTCTGAAGTCAAGAAGAAGGCAGGTGAATATGACCCAAGAATGATGGGTGACATGTATGAAAAGCATGAAGTTTGGCAAGGGGTCATTGAAAATTATCACAGAATATGCCCCAAGACCAAAGCAATATGCTTTGCAGCAAATATTGATTCAGCCAAAATGCTGAAGCATGAAATGTGGAATGCAGGTCTGCCTGCAATGCTTATTCATTCAAAGCAAGATGATCAATTGAATCAAGAAATCATTGATAATTTTGCCAAGTCAAAGCCTTCAGATGGTCACATATTGATCAATGTTGGAATACTGACAGCAGGGTTTGACTGCCCTGACATTCAAACTGTGATCTTGTACAGGGCAACAACATCAGTGTCATTGTTTCTTCAGATGGTGGGAAGGGGTTCAAGGGTGACAGCCAACAAGAATGAATTCACACTGCTTGACTTTGGAAACAATGTACAAGAACATGACTTCTGGGAAGCAAGAAGAACATGGTCACTTGAAAAAGAAGAAAAGAATCTTGGGGTTGGACCAATGAAAGAATGCCCTTCTTGTGGTTCATTTATACCTGCACAGCAGATGATATGTGACACAAAAGTCATGAAGCCTGAAGATGAAGAAGAAAATGCTGAAAGACTTGATCAAGGTTTGCAGCCAATTTTGAAACCTTGTGGTCATATTTTTGTAAAAACAGAAGAAGAAAAAGAAGAAGAAGCAAGAATTGCTTTTCTTGAACCACTTTATTCAATGTCAAAGCCTGAAGCAATGTCTTATTCAAGGAAGTGCACAATCAAGGAAAAGGCATACATGGCAAAGCAGAAGCTTGTGCACCCTTATTGGATCGTGCACACCCTGACAAACATGGATGAGGTGTATGAAGTCATCAAGTACATGGGATATAAGAAAGGATGGGTCTATTTGAATAAAGATAAATTTGAAGCATTAAGGAAC
>WLWF01001894.1_pt1 | contig 16017 bp, 3 predicted proteins | sample 6718331 | NCBI WGS metagenome assembly WLWF01 (sample SAMN12718692, study PRJNA515312) | sponge metagenome | isolation source: marine sponge | host: Mycale hentscheli | place: New Zealand: South Island, Marlborough, Capsize Point | collected 2003-05-01
TACACGATAAGAAGATGCGATATCGGCCTGGGAACCTTTGCCCATTTTGTAGGCATCTATCGCACGCCGCCGGATTTCTGCTGTTGCTATACTCATGTCATGGAGTATAGATCTTCTAGCGAGGCATCTCAATCGTTAAATGCTCTAGCACCGACAGAAGAGGAATGGCCAAACAACCATCCAAGAAGTGACACATCCATGTTTCTGCACCATCCCAACCTTTCAGGGATCTCCCAAGTAATACATGCCAAGGATGAAGAGGCTCTTGCTTGAAAGATAGGGAATCTATTTCAAGTGAATAGAGGGATTCAATGTCATTGGGAATGTGTTCTATTAGATACGCGTCTTCGGTTAACGTGTAGAGATCATTTTCATGATGCTCTAACCAACCAAGAGATTCAAAGATCCGCAAAGCAATTGCTAAATAGCCTGAGTTGGCATGTAATTCTCTTGCTAAATGATGGTTGGTGAATCCATCTTTGTTTTTTTGAAGTAACGCAAAAAAACCTTTCTGACGACACGTTTAAGACGGAGCAAAAAAGTTTGACGACTGATCCGTCTTTGATAACTCGCGCCACAGAGGCTGATTTAAAGCAGACAGCGAAGAATCGTCATTCGACGAATGGGCGTAAGGGCGCTGCTCATATTCAATCATACGATCGTAAGACGAGCGATGATGCGATTGCTGTTATTGGATTATCTTGTCGCTGCGCTGGGGCCCATGGACAGGATGAGCTTTGGGAACTAGTAAGCCAGGGTCGCGATGGAATCCGAGAGGTTGAAAGGAAAGACTGGCTTAACTTTTTCGAAAAGAATTCTTCACCGAGGGTTCCTATTCATTATGGAGCGATGGAAGAACTCGAATACTTCGATTCTTTATTTTTTAATATTTCTCCTCATGAAGCTGAGTGCATGGATTCAGCACAATGCATTCTTTTGGAAGAATCTTATAAAGCACTAGAAGATGCGGGATGTTTTCGGTTTCGGTTAAAGGAACAATCAGTAGGGACATTCATCGGGGCCATGGGAGGGGCTTCCGGAGGAGAAGACGTATCCCATTTTTCCATGTTGGGTAATGACACCAGTATCTTATCTGCTCGTATTGCATACTACCTTGATTTGAAAGGACCTGCGTTGGCCATTAATACAGCATGCTCTTCTTCTTTGGTCGCGATTGATTTGGCTTGTCAAAGTTTGCAGAACCGAAAAATTGATATGGCTATTGCAGGGGGAGTTACGGTGTATACGAATCCTGGAGGTTTTGTTGCCATGAACAATGCAGGGATGCTGTCACCAACGGGAAGCTGCCGTCCGTTTGACAATGCGGCCGATGGGATTGTAGTGGGAGATGGTGTAGGGATTGTGATTTTAAAAAGATTAGAAGAAGCGGAACGGGATAATGATCGCATGTATGGAGTCATACGTGGAAGTGGAACCAATCAAGATGGTCAGACCTCTGGGATTACGGTACCGAGTTTTTTGTCGCAGCGGCAATTAGAAGAATCTGTGTATAAAAAAAGTAAAATATGCGTGGAAGATATTCAATATATAGAAGCGCATGGCACGGCTACAAAATTAGGAGATCCAATAGAGATCCATGCATTGAACGACAGCTTCCGAAAATTCACAAAAAAGAAAAAGTTTTGTGCGATTGGATCTTTAAAAGCGAATATAGGACACACTGCAGCCGCAGCAGGAGTGTTAAGTTTGATCAAGATTTTGCTAAGCCTTAAAAATAAGCAAATGGCTCCATCGATCAATTTTGATACACCGAATCAGCATATTGATTTTGAGAACAGCCCGTTTTTTGTAAACCAATCCTTACGCGATTGGCCGGTGAATTCTAAAGCATCTCGTTTGGCAGCTGTTAGTTCGCTCGGTTTTAGCGGTACCAATGAACACCTAGTCATCGAAGAATACCTCGATGAGTCCAAGGTCGAAGGTCGAAAAGTCGAAGGTACCTCTTGACCGCCCCGCTTTGATCGTTTTGTCAGCGAAAAATGAAGATCGTCTCAGAGCGTATGCCCAACATCTTATTGATTACGTCCATCCTTCGGCGTTGGACCCTCGACCTTGGACGCCATGTCTTCAAGACATGGCCTACACCCTTCAAGTAGGTCGTGAAGCCATGGAGGAACGGTTGGGAATGATTGTAACGTCTGTGGATGAACTTATAGAAAAATTAAAAACGTTTTTAGAAAATAAACATGAAGGTGATGGGATTTTTCGCGGACAGGTAAAACGGAACAAAGACACATTAGCTGTATTTACGGCCGATGAAGAATTACAGGAAGCGGTAGAGAAGTGGATTCAACGCAAGAAATTCTCTAAGTTGCTAGACCTGTGGGTTAAAGGATTAGCTTTTGATTGGAATAGGCTCTATGAGAAGAACCATCGTGCTCATATTATCAGTTTACCGACTTACCCGTTTGCTAAGAAACGCTATGGAAGGGCTTTTGGATCGAAACATCGATTAGCTCCGCCTTCTGTGGATCAGGCTATGGAAGAGGTTCCGGTTAAGGAATTGAAAGAGACGTATCCGGAAACGATTCCTTCCTGTATTGGAAATGTAAAGAAGCATTCCCTAGAAGCAGTACCCGTGGAGGTTAAAAAGTCCGAAAAGGATTTGAAAAACGGACAGCTAGAACACGAGCTTCTTATTAAACTGCTTTGGGCAAGTTTAGCATCATTAGGATTATTCAAGGAAACACATTTTAAGTTTTCCGATTTTAAAACGAAAACAAAACCGTTGAACCTGGATGAACGATGGTTTGAAGAGAGTTTAAGGATTTTAATTAAAGAGGGGTATATTCAAGAGGATGATGGAAATACCTATCGTGTAAAAGGCCCTTCTGTTGATCTTCAATTACTCTGGAATCAATGGGGCGAAGCGAAACTTGTTTGGATGCAAAATACCAGTGAAGAATCGCAAATTACTTTAGTTGAAGCCACGGTACGTGCGTTGCCAGATATTCTCAGCGGAAAGAAACACGCTACAGATGTTATGTTCCCGAACTCTTCTATGGATCTAGTAGAGGGTGTTTATAAAGGAAACCTCCTTGCCGATTATTTTAATGATGTGCTAGGCAATGCCCTTGTAGCTTATGTCCAAGAACGTCTTGCCCAAGACCCCTCAGCGCGTATTCGGCTCCTTGAAATAGGTGCAGGGACCGGAGGCACAACAGCTGGGATCTTATTAAAACTTCGTCCTTTCCAGCAGCATATTGAAGTGTATTGCTATACAGACCTTTCCAAGGCGTTTTTGATGCATGCCGAAGAAAACTATGCGCCTGAAAATTCCTATATAACAACCCAAATCTTTGATGTAGAAAAGGCCATTTGTGAACAAAACATTCGGGCTAATTATTATGATCTGGTCATTGCAACGAATGTTTTGCATGCAACAAAGAAGATCCGAAAGACAGTACGCAATGCTAAGGCCCTTTTACGGAATAAAGGGCTCATATTACTGAACGAAGTGAGTGACAAAGCCCTCTACGGTCATTTGACTTTTGCTTTACTTGAAGGATGGTGGTTGTATGAAGACGTAGAAACACGTGTACCCGGATCACCCGCTTTATATCCTCAAATGTGGAAACAAGTATTGGAGGAAGAAGGATTTCGATCCGTTTATTTCCCTGCCGAAAAAACTCATGAATTCGGCCAGCAAACGGGATCCACAAAAAATAAACACCCTCAACCCCATATAAATGAAGAGGATTTAAATGCCGATGATGCAAAAAGAAACACAGAAAACAACGACGTAACCCAACAGGCATCTTATGATTATGTAAAAGCGACCATTATAGAGAAGCTTGCCATGCTGCTAAAAATGGAAACGGCCGAAATCGATGTCGAAGACTCTTTTTCGAGTTATGGAGTCGATTCAATTCTTGGCGTCAAATTTGTTGAGACAATCAGTCAAACGTTGAAAGTGGAAATGCAAACAATCATTTTGTTTGATTATAACTCTGTTAATGAACTGACTAAATATATTTTATCTTCTTTCGAAGGAACTATTTCAGTTCCATACAACGAGAAGGATCGCGTTTATGTAAAAGACAAAGATAATCCTTTTCGGAATGCTCGTCCAAAGCCTTTGTCTAGCAAGAGCGATAATCTGGGGGCCGGCATTCAATCTGTAGAAACGAATAAGGAGGATATTAAGCGTGAACCGATTGCCATTATTGGGATGAGCGGGCGTTTTGCAAAGTCTAAGAATGTCGCTGAATTTTGGGAGCATTTAGCGCAAGGCCACGATCTAGTTGAAAAGGCTTCGCGATGGGATCTTTCAAGTCATATAGATGGAGAAAACGCTAAGGGTTTTTGTAATTATGGAAGTTTTCTTGATGATATCGACAAGTTTGATCCTTTGTTTTTCAAGATTTCAGGGGTGGAAGCAACCTATATGGATCCCCAACAAAGATTCTTTTTAGAGGAATGCTGGAAGGCATTAGAAGATGCTGGTTATGCGGGGGAAAATATTCAAGAAAAACGGTGTGGAGTTTACGTAGGGTGCGTTACAGGAGATTACTCAAGGCTGTTTTCAGAGAATCTTCCGGCTCAAGCACTTTGGAATAATTCGGATTCTCTTGTCCCAGCTCGGATTGCCTATTGCTTAAACCTAAAAGGGCCTGCTGTAGCGCTCGACACCGCTTGTTCAAGTTCTCTAGTCGCTATTCATTTGGCGTGTCAGGCATTATGGACTCGAGAAACTGAAGTCGCTTTAGCCGGAGGTGTTTTTGTTCAGTTTACCCCTGATTTTTTCATTATGGCAAACAGGGCCGGAATGCTATCACCTTCGGGGCGTTGTTATACGTTTGACGATCGAGCGGATGGGTTTATTCCGGGAGAAGGAGTAGGCGTGGTAATGCTGAAACGGCTTGATGAAGCGATTTCCGATGGAGATCACATTTATGGAGTCATACGTGGAAGTGGGATCAATCAGGACGGAAATACCAACGGAATTACGGCTCCCAGCGCTAAATCCCAGGAACGCCTGGAGCGAGAAGTTTATGAACGCTTTAAGATTCATCCTGAAACGATTCAAATGGTGGAAGCACATGGCACGGGTACCTCTCTCGGAGATCCGATTGAGTATGAAGCGCTTCGTAGAGCATTTCGTCATCACACCCAAAAAGAATCGTATTGTGCCCTTGGATCCGTGAAAACAAATATAGGACATGCTGCTCCGGCTGCTGGTATTGCCGGTGTACTCAAAGTTCTATTATCGCTTCAAAATAAGGCGATTCCACCTTCACTGAATTATAAAGACGGTAATCCCGCCATTAATCTCGATAAAAGCCCTTTCTACGTCAACACGAGGCTAAGAGATTGGACGGTGGAAGATAATGCAGTTCGTCGCGCAACAATCAGTGGGTTTGGATGGAGTGGTACCAATGCCCATATAGTGATTGAAGAGGCCCCTGAAATAGAACGACGACATTCAGAAAAACCGGGGTACTTGATCGTGACTTCAGCAAAAACAGCAGAACAATTACGTTGTCAAGTAGAAAATGTTTTAAGCTTCTTCAAACAAGCGGAGAAAATCGATCTTGGAAACGTAAGTTATACTCTTTTAATGGGCAGAAGTCATTTGGATCATCGACTTGCTTGTGTCGCGCACAATCAAAAGGAATTGATCGAATGGCTTCAAAAATGGTTGAAAAAAGGAAAACACCCATCCATCTATGTCTCAGAGTTTAATGCCAAAGAGCACAGAGAACAAGTTTCTTTGAAGCGTTATGGCAATCAATGCATTGAGGAATGTCAAACCACAGACGATCATGTTCTGTACTTAGAACATCTATCGACCCTGGCCGATTTATATATTCAGGGCTATCGTTTGAAATTCGATAAATTGTTCGGTGAAGGGTATTCAAGGGTTTCGATGCCTACTTACCCATTTGCTAAAGAACGGTATTGGGGCGCTGAAAAGGAAAACGAAACTAACGGTCAAACGAATTCAGCGATTGTCAGTAACCTTCATCCGCTTTTACATCAAAATACATCTGATTTCTCTGAACAACGTTTCAGTTCTATCTTTACAGGAACAGAATTTTTCTTAGCCGATCATGTGGTGCAAGGCCAGAAAGTGTTGCCAGGAGTGGCTTATCTCGAAATGGCAAGGGTTGCTGTAGAAGAGACGATCGGTTCCTCTGAAAAAGATCAACCGGGGGTTCAACTCAGAAACATTGTGTGGGCACAACCCATTGCAGTCAATGACCATGCCAAAGAGATCCATATTGGGCTTTTCCTCGAAGAGAACGGACAGATTCAGTATAAAGTCTACACGACCCATCCGTCGGATGGGAAATCCGCAATCCACAATCCAGAATCCGCAATCAATTCAATCGTACACAGTCAAGGGGTGGCATTGTTCGGCTCGGTAGACCAATCTCCGAAGCTCAATCTAAAAGCCTTGCAGGAAGCCTGTAATCAAAACGTTCTAGGCGTAAAGAAATGCTATAAGGTCTTTAAGACGATGGGCGTTGAGTATGGTCCGAGCCATCAGGGGATCGAGAATGTGTATATAGGAGAAGGTCAGGTCCTGGCCCGACTTTCTTTGCCGGCCTGCGTTGTTGGCACCGAAGATCAATTCGTCCTGCATCCGAGTTTGCTAGATTCAGCCCTTCAGGCTTCTATAGGATTAGCTTATGCCAACCGTGAACCGGGAACCCTAAACCCTGAACCCTTATTACCCTTTGCGCTGAAGGAACTTCAGATTTATAGACCTTGCACATCAAGCATGTGGGCCTTGATTCGATATGCGAATGAAAGTGCACCAGAATCTAAAATGCAGAAACTCGACATGGATCTGTGCGATGATCAAGGAAACGTTTGTGTGCGGATGAAGGAGTTTTCTTTTCGGGTGTTAGCAGGGGAGCTTGAATTGGGGTCTCGACAAGAGGCTGTCTCTTCTGAAAAATCTATCGAACCTGCAGTTGGTTTGACGATGATAAGTTCGGTGTGGAATCCTATTTCCATGCCAGAACAAAAGTCCTTCTTTCCAGCGCAAACCGAGCAGGTATTGATTGTAGGAGGAACCAAAAAACAAAAAAATGCTATTCAGGAAGTTTATCTGGATGCGCAACCTTTGGAGATTGATGCCGAAGAAGACGTCGAACAAATAGCGAGCCGCCTCAGCGCATTGGACCCTATAGATCATATCGTTTGGATTGCTCCCGATCGACCTTTAAACGCTTTGACAGAAGAGTCTCTTATCAAAGATCAATCCCAAGGGGTTTATCAGGTTTTCCGACTGGTGAAAGCATTGCTTGTTTCGGATTATGGGGCCAAGGAATTAGGGTGGACGGTGATCACTAGCCAGACCCAAGCCGTCTGCAAGAAGGATGTCGTGAATCCTGTACATGCGGGTATTCACGGTATCATGGGCTCTTTGGCAAAGGAATATCCCAACTGGAAGATACGTCTTCTAGATGTAGAAACCGATGCGGATTGGCCTGTTCAAGAAATGTTTATGTTGCCTGTTGATGCTCAAGGAGACGCGTTAGCTTATCGAGGGAATGAATGGTTTCATCAAGCCCTGGTTCCTGTTCGAGAATTCTCAGTAGACCAACACCCGTATCGTTAGCAAGGCGTCTATGTCGTGATCGGAGGAGCTGGAGGAATCAGCGAGGTTTGGAGCAGGTACATGATCGAAAACTACCAGGCCCAGATTATTTGGATTGGCAGACGCAAAAAGAAAAAAACGATTCAAGCCAAACTGGATGCGTTAGCCAAAATAGGCCGTGCTCCTACGTATATTCAGGCCGACGTCACGAAACTCGAATCCTTACAAAAAGCGTATGAAGAAATCAAGCAGACCCATTCTCAAATCCATGGTGTGATTCATGCGGCCATTGTCCTCTTGGACAAAAGCCTGACGAACATGGATGAAGAACGTTTCCATGCGGGGTTCTCGGCTAAGGTTGATGTGAGTGTGCGATTAGCTCAAGTATTCCAAAAAGAAGCGTTAGATTTTGTTCTATTTTTCTCTTCAATACAATCCTTTACCAAATCGCCAGGGCAAAGTAATTATGCTTCTGGGTGTACGTTTAAAGATGCTTTTGCCCACCAACTGGCTAACGAGTGGTCCTGTGCAGTGAAGGTCATAAACTGGGGATATTGGGGAAGTGTGGGAATTGTGACCGATCCTGCTTACCAAAGTCGTATGGAAAAAGCCGGTATAGGTTCCATTGAGCCTGAAGACGGAATGGACGCGTTAGTGAACCTCATTCAAGGTCCCCTCGATCAATTTGTTCTCATCAAAACCTTGCGGCCTGGAGCGATGGGGGACCTGCTTACGAAAGAATGGGTATCATTATATCCAGAAGCGATCTCCTCCTACATTGGAAGTTTAGATAAACAGTTTACAAAACAAGGAATAGCGACCCATCAGTCAGCAGCAGGAGAGCTGCACATGGGGGTGATGAAGGACCTTCTCCCTAAACTACTTTGTGGCAGCCTACAGTGCATGAGCGTATTAAAAGAAAAGAAATTTAAACGTTCAGATTTCAGAGCAAAAACAAAACTCTTGAGTCTTTATGACCGATGGCTTGAAGAAAGCCTCCAGGTTTTGAGAAGAAAGGGGTATCTTCATGATGATGGAAGTTTTGCTTCTTTCTTTGATCTTAAAGAACTATGGAAGCAATGGGATGAGGCAAAGCTTCCGTTGATGGAAGATGTTAGTCAAAAAGCACAGGTCGTTTTACTAGAGGCTTGCTTGCGTGCCCTGCCTGACATTCTTGTTGGGAAAAAACTGGCCACGGATGTCATGTTCTCAAATTCCTCTATGGAATTGGTAGGGGAGGTCTATAAAGGGAACGTTGTAGCTGATTATTATAATGAAGTGTTGTGTCATACCGTCCTAGTATATCTTCAAAAGCGGTTTGCTGATGATCCTTCTACACCCGTAAAGATTCTTGAAATAGGCGCCGGGACCGGAGGAACGACTGCTGGACTCTTGCCTCAACTTCGTCCGTTTCAGGATCAGATCCAAGAATACTGTTACACGGATCTTTCGAAAGCCTTTTTGATACACGCCGAAGAACAGTACGCACCTGGAAACCCTTATCTGACCACCCACATTTTTGATGTCAGTAAACCGCTTTCCGGACAGGGAATTCAGGGCGACCACTATGATCTGGTGATCGCGACCAATGTCTTGCACGCCACAAGAAATATACGCCAGACGCTTCGAAATGCAAAAGCAGCATTGCGGAAACATGGCTTACTTCTGATGAATGAGCTGAGCATGAGTACGCTGTTTAACCATCTGACATTTGGTTTATTGGAAGGGTGGTGGCTCTATGATGATGAGGCGCTACGCATTCCCGGCTGTCCCGGGTTAACACCAGAAACGTGGGCTAATGTGTTGGAAGAAGAAGGCTTTCATTCCACTTTTTTCCCAGCCCAAAAAGCTCATAAATGGGGACAACAGGTTATCGTGACTGAAAGCGATGGGCTCATCAGGCAACAACAAGCACTTGCATCCACAAGAAAAAGAAAAGCCCCTCAGATATCAAAAGTGTCTTCCGAATCTATTGCAACGGTTGAAATACCAACGAAAGGAAAAGTTCCAACCTCATTACGAGAAAAAAGTGTAGCCTATCTCAAAAAACTGGTTGCCTCGAGCATCAAAATATCGAGTCACCAGCTCGATCCATCGAAGCCTTTGGAAGAGTATGGACTGGATTCGATTTTAGTGGTCCAACTTACCAATACGCTGGGGAAAGTGTTTGAAGATATCAGTAGTACTTTGTTTTTCGAAGTCCAAACTTTAGATGCTTTGGTTGACCATTTAATCGAAACTCAAAAAGATATACTTATTCAGCAGGTAGGGGGTGGAGCTAATGAGGTTGAAGAACAAATAGCTCTCTCTGATGCTCCTCCTGCGTTTAAATCTATAAGTATAAAGTCTCGACGTTTTACCTCCTTGCCAGCGTCAAAAATCAAGCCTTCGACTTTACCTCAGCTAGCAATAAAACCTTCGGCTTCTCAAACGTTTAACGTTCAAGACGTGGCTATTATCGGGTTAAGCGGTCGGTATCCTCAAGCCAAGGATGTAAACGAATTTTGGAAACATTTAAAATCAGGTAAGAACTGTATTACAGAGATTCCTCAAGATCGTTGGGACTGGAAACGCTATTTTAATGAAGAAAAGGGAAAACAGGGAAGCTACTATACTCGTTGGGGCGGGTTTCTGGAAGATATCGATAAATTTGATCCTTTATTTTTTCGATTATCTCCAAGGGAAGCAGAACGGATGGATCCTCAAGCGCGTTTATTTTTAGAAGAGGCTTATGCGAGTATAGAAGATGCAGGTTACACCGGCGCTACGCTTTGTGAGAGTCGAAAAGTTGGAGTATTTGTGGGCGTGATGAACAGTACGTATGCGTCTCACCCCGGTTATTGGTCGATTGCAAATCGGATCTCCTACTTAATGAATTTTCAGGGGCCAAGCATTGCCGTGGATACCGCCTGCTCGGCTTCACTGACGGCCATTCATCTAGCTCTCGAAAGTTTGTATAGCGGCATGAGCGAATGCGCGATCGCTGGAGGGGTGAACTTAATTCTGCATCCGGTTCATTACGTAGCGCTGAGCGAAATGACAATGCTTTCTTCAGGCGATCAATGTAAGACTTTTGGTGATCAGGCCGACGGTTTTGTCGATGCAGAAGGCGTAGGCGCCATCGTTTTAAAACCGTTGCCTAAAGCCGTTGCAGATCAGGATCATATCTACGGAATTATTAAAGGAAGCATGCTAAATGCGGGTGGAAAAACCAATGGGTATACCGTGCCAAACCCGAATGCTCAATGTAGCTTGATTGCCGGAGCGTTAGAACGAGCCGGTGTTCATCCTAGAACGCTCAGTTATATAGAGGCTCACGGGACAGGCACCGTTCTTGGGGATCCCATTGAAATTTCCGGATTAACACGTGCGTTTGAGAATGTTTCAAAAGACACATCTTTCGAGGGCGAAGGAGTATCGGATAAGCAGTATTGTGCAATTGGCTCGATAAAATCGAATATGGGGCATGCGGAGAGCGCTGCGGGAATTGCGGGCTTGACGAAAGTCGTCCTTCAAATGAAATACGGACAATTGGTGCCTTCTCTGCATTCAGAGGTGCTGAATCCGAACATAAATTTTGAGAAAACTCCTTTTGTGGTTCAACAAAAGCTTGAAGACTGGAAATGCCCCATTTTTCGATTCAATGGAGAAACAAAGGAATACCCTCGAATTGCCGGGGTGTCTTCCTTTGGTGCAGGAGGAGCGAATGCGCATGTAATCATCGAGGAGCACCTCGATGAGTCCAAGGTCCAAGGTCTAAGGTCGAAGGGTCCTGTTGACCGCCTCGCTTTGATCGTTTTGTCAGCGAAGAATGAAGATCGTCTCAGAGCGTATGCCCAAAATCTTATTGATTACGTCCATCCTTCGACGTTGGACCTTCGACCTTTGACGCCACGTCTTGAAGACGTGGCCTACACTCTTCAGGTCGGTCGAGAGGCGATGGAAGAACGGTTGGGGCTAATCGTAGGATCCGCAGAGGAATTGGTAGAAAACCTCAAAGGGTTTTTAGAAGATAGAGATGATGTGGAAGACCTTTATCGTGGACAGGTCAAACGGAGTGATGACGCCCTTGCTGTTTTTACGGCTGATGAAGACTTGCAAAAAGCCATAGATGCTTGGGTTTGTAAAGGCAAATACTCTAAACTCTTGGACCTATGGGTTAAGGGAATGCTATTTGACTGGAGCAAGCTGCATGGCGAAGAAAAGCCTCGTCGAATCAGTTTGCCAACATATCCTTTTGCGAGGGAACGATATTGGATAGAACAGACAGAGGTCGGAAGTCAGAAATCATTGAAACTGCAATCTGAGAAGCAGAACTTATCTAGGATAGATTCCAATTCCGAAAAACAATGGCTTTTTATCAAAGAAGATTGGCTCCCTGAATCTATACCTGACGATGTTGATTGGAACGGTCGTTTAAAAGAATACGCGGGGAAAATGATCTATGTTTTGTCCGCTGATGAAAAAGATCAAAAAGGTCTTTGTAGTTTACTAAAGCAGTTGGAAGAATCTGCCAATCTATCAGAGCCTTTTAAAATTCAGATATTGAATCCACATAAAATGGATGAGCATTCATTTAAACAAACGCCAGATGTTGTTTTCTTTTTGGGGCCTAAGCGTAGAGAAGATCAAGAGGATCCCTCTGCTGAATCTAATGTGTCCGATGTATTTCGCTTAAGCCAATACTTAATGAAAAGTGCATGGAATGAACCCATAAAGATTTATTACATCTATGAGGGAACTCCTTCACACCCTCACTTGAACAGTGAAGCGCTTTCCGGGTTTTTGAAATCCGCCATGATGGAAAACAACCAACATGTTTGGAGATGTATCGGGATGTACGATAAAGATATTCCTGCAGCAAGGCATGAGCGCCTTCTAAAAGAGTGGCTCTTTGATCAAATGGAGATCAAGAGTCCTGTTCCATTTTTTGAGGCTCGTTATGAAGGCTCAGACCGTCTCGTCCCTCAACTCGTAGAAACGAACCTAGAACCATCATTACCCGCTACGTTTCGTCCTGATGGGACCTATATTATTACGGGGGGATTAGGTCCTGTGGGAGAATTAGTGTGTGAAGAATTAGCTAAACAACGTCAATCAACGTTGGTTATTCTATCACGGGGGGGGTGGGATAAAACCAAGCAGACAACATGTCAAAAACTCGAATCTTTAGGCTCAAAGGTTATTTATCATTCTGTAGACATTACCGATCAGGCAGCCCTTCAAAAAGTCTATACTAAAATCAAAAAAGAAGTGGGCCCCATTCATGGTGTGATTCATCTCGCTCGGTTGGTTGAAGACGAATTGATTGTGTCAAAGCCATGGGAATCTTTTGAAAGGGTGATCCAAGCGAAAGTACAGGGAACACGCTATTTGGATGAATTAACGGCGGATGAACCTTTGGACTTTTTTATGCTCTTTTCTTCAATGGCGGCATTTGGAATTCGGGGTTCTTCTGACTATGGATATTCTGCTACATTTCAAAACGTCTTTGCGCGTTGGAGGAATCAATTGCGGACTAAGGGAACACGCTCAGGATTTACCATTGCTCAATGTTGGGGCGCTTGGACGGTGGATACGTATAGCCCTAAAAATAGGGATAAAAACATCAAATCTGCTGGTCTCGATTTTATCGGTATAGAGTCTGCTTTTCCATTCATAGAGGCCTGTTGTGCTTACGATCTAGGGGGAACGAATGCGCATGTGGTTATGAGTAATCATATCGATAAACAGCAGTGCAAAACTTTGGAGGAAGATATAGATGCGTTCCCCATAATTCTTTCTGCGAAGACAAAAGAAATACTGATGGCGTATGTTCAAGACATCTATATTCACTTGAATGTCCCTTCCCATCAAACACGCTATAGATCTTTGTGTTCAGGGGATAAACAACTCCTTAAAGCCTTATCACTGACTCTCATCGGAAGAGAGCGATACCTTGATTGCAGGACCATTTTTTTGGCCAATTCATATATCTCTTTATTGGAATGTTGTAAGGACTTCTTGAGCGGGAAGAAAAATAAACATATCATTTCTAAAGATGATGTCTTCGCTCCTGAAAAGACCAATGAGTTGTTAGAGAGTTATCTTGAGAAAAGAATTGTTCGGGATCTATCTGTGTGTTGGGTGCATGGCATGGATATACCTTGGATACGTCTTTACCATGATTCAACGTATCCTAAACTCCCTCTACCCCCCGTTCCTTTTATAGGGAAGATCCATCAATTAAAGCAAAAAACAGAGCGAACTTCATTAGCACAAAGATCTGCCTCTTTACCTCCTATTGAAGAGAGAATGGTCGTAGTACAAGAGGGGGAGCTCACGTGCGTGGAATGTACGATCTATCACGGTGACTATTTTATGAATCAACATGTTGTCGAAGGGCTGCCTATTATGCCAGGAGTTGGATACTTAGCGCTTCTTACCCATATTGCTCAACGTGTTTTTAAACGCGATACGTTCACCGTTAAAAATGTGGCTTGGGTAATGCCATTTGATTTAAGCCATGAATCATCAACCATGCTTTTTGAGTTTACGGGTTCTGGGCATTTTCGCCTTCTTCAAAAAGAGCAGAAAAAGTTATGCTGTAAAGGGCAGCTTCAGTTGGATCAGCAACTAAAGACAGTCGATCTTTCCTCGCAGATAGACCGTTTGGCGATTGAAGGCCTTAGGCCTATTATTGAAAAAGAGGCGTATTGGAATTTGGCGGGTTCTTCTGGCTCAAAGCAGAGGCATGGATCCGATTTTCAGCGTTTGTCAGAAATCTATCGTGTCGACCAGACAATGCTCGGTGTTTTAGAACCGAATTTATCATCATTGCCATTGCCTGAAATTCCATTCTACGATTCTTCTTTGGGCGTTTGTAATGGGTTTGCTATTGAAAAAGCGTCTGAGTCATCGCCAGCCGTTCCATTTGCGATGGATCAATTTCATTTTTTGCATCCGATCGCTCCTGAAAAAAAAGTCTATGCCATGGCCAGAGAACGAACAGGCAAGCTGCCTCGATATGATATCTCGATTGAGGATGGAGAAGGTACTATCTATGCATTGTTTAATGGTTATTTTTGTAAGTCATTTCAAAACCTCCCCACTACGAGTTCCAGTTTAGCGGCTAAAACAAAAGAAAAACCGCAGGAACCCATTAACGCCAGAAACAATCAGCCTGAATCCGTTTCACAAAACGAGGCACATGCAAGCGGGACACCCGATCATCCTGAATCAGCAGATATAGAGACGGGAGACATAAAAGAGCTATTCACAGCTGAACTCCAAAAAAATATAGCTGATTTTTTAAAGGTTGACGTTGAAGAAGTACCCTTAGATGAAAGTTTAGAACCGCTGGGGTTGGATTCTATTGCAGTCAATGAGTTAACCGATCAGATGAGTCATCGAATGAAGATGGATATACCCCCGACAACGATGTTTGAGTATACCAATATTGAGGATATCGTTGAGTTCCTTGTGGATGAGTTTGAAGAAGAGATCTGTGCTTATATGCAGCTTAAACCCTCTTCAGGGAGTCCTTCACAAAGTACGCATGAAGTAGCCCCGGCGTTACCGACCGTGACCGTAAATGTCAAGGCGGGTGACAGCCATGGCGCAGCATCCGGAGGATCTACACCCTATCTAGAAAATAGAGGAATCAGCCCATTCCCTTCTTCCACACCTCATACTCTTTCCTCGAATTCATCTGATATAGATACGGGTGTTGCGATTGTTGGAATAGGTGGACTTTTTCCGGGGGCGAATAATGTTCGTGAGTTTTGGGACAAAATCAGAGCAGGGGATGATTTAATCACGGAATTACCTGAACCACGTCGAACATCTATATACCGTGTTTACGATCAAGAAATTAAACATTTAAAAGGACTTTATGCAGGCTTTATTGAAGATGCCGATAAATTTGATGCTGCATTTTTCAATTTGTCAGAAGAAGAAATGATGGCCATGGACCCCCAACAGCGTTTATTTTTGGAAGCCACATGGCATGCGATTGAAGATGCCGGGTATTATCCACTTTCCTTTTCCGGTCGAAAGGTAGGGGTTTATGTTGGGGCTGTGGGTAGTGAATACAGCTATTTTTTGACCGATGCTAAATCTGCGGTGTCATTGGCTTATGTGGGGACGGGCAATGCTTTATCCAGTATTGCGAACCGCACCTCATACTTTTTTGATCTGAATGGACCCAGTCAAGCAATTGAAACGGCATGTTGTAGTTCTTTATACGCCATAGACCAAGCCGTTAAAGATCTTCAGTACGGCGTTTGTGAGGCAGCGATTGCCGGTGGTGTTAATTTTATCTGTCATGCCAACGCGTTTTACATGTACCAATCCATGGATTATTTAGCGAAAGATTGGCGGTGCAAAGCATTTGCCGATGGAGGTGACGGTTGGAGTAAAGGCGAATTGTTCGCGGCCATATTTTTAAAGAAGTATGACCAAGC
>WLWF01001895.1_pt1 | contig 16010 bp, 7 predicted proteins | sample 6718331 | NCBI WGS metagenome assembly WLWF01 (sample SAMN12718692, study PRJNA515312) | sponge metagenome | isolation source: marine sponge | host: Mycale hentscheli | place: New Zealand: South Island, Marlborough, Capsize Point | collected 2003-05-01
TGGCCTCCACCGCCTCCACCTCCGCCGCCCGACCGCAGGTTCCCACCGGAGAGTACGTTAACAATGTATGTGCCGCTGCCGCCGGTCAGGGTTTCAAAGAAAAGCGCGTCTCCACCAGCCGATCCTGCCCCTGCAACCGGGGAACCGTTTGCTCCAGTAAATCCATCGACGCTGCCGCTGATATTGATCGTCAGGTCGCTATCAGCGTTCAGCGCACCGGTCCGCAGCGCGTGGCTGCTGCTGCCGCTGATCGTCACGCCACTGGCGATATTGACGATGATTGGGGTTGTATCCGTTGCTGCCGTGTATCCCGCAGCGGTTGCCAGTGTGAGGATGTTTTGTTCACTTGCACTCGACGTGATGTCGAGGACCAAGGCCGCTGTCGCGCTGTAGAAATTAGCTAAAGTAATTGCACCAGACGCCGGGACGCTTGCGTTGTTCGTGCCGACCAGACTGCCGCCCGCGTAAAACTCAGACATTGAGTTAGGTGTGGTATCGCCGAACTCAGTCGCAAGGTCTGAGAGGGAGATCGCACCTGAACCTTGCAGCGCCATCAGCTTTGTCCTTTCAGTTCGTCGATCTCCGCCTTCAAAGCCTTGATGCTTTCGATCAAAACCCCGACGAGGTTCTGGTACTTGACGCCTTTAGCCCCGCCCTCGTTGCTGGTTAGCTCCGGCAGCACGTCGAGCATTTCCTCGTAGATGACGCCCTGCGATTTCTCGCCGCTGTCCTTCCACGTCCACGACACGCCGCGCATCTTGCCGATCAGGTCGAGCGGATCAGCGATGGTTACGATGTCTGCCTTCGCCGCCGCGCTGGAGAACGCTGTCACATCTCCGGTAGCATAGACTGCGCCGCTGACGTGCAACTTGTACGACGGGCTGACGCCGATGCCGACGTTGTTGGAGGAGTCGATCTGGATCGCATCGCCATCGGCGCGGATCGCAGTTTCATTTGTTAGCGCCATCAGCTACCCCACCCGGCTGGTTGTTTCGTGATTGTCGGCGGCACCCGCTGCTTGTCGATCTGATCGTCGAGGGCGCTCTGAATTTCAGATTCGTCCGTGCCGATGGACGCCAGCACCCAGCCTTTGACCTGATCTCGCGTGACATTGTTAAACGCCACGAAGCCACCCCCCGGTGCGTCAAGGGAAGCTGACCCGTAGGCGGATGTCGTCAGCGGTTCTGCGTCATCAGAAACAGCAGTGACGCGCCAATGGACCGTCTGAATTACATCAGCGTGTCCGTCGATTTCGGCGGCGGCTACTTCGAGAGGCTCGAACGTCCATGCGTACGTGTTAGGCATTATTTACACTCCAATTCTTTAACTTTTGCGGAGAGGGTTTTCACCGCCTCGATAAGCAGGGCCACCGAGTTTTGATAAGCCACGCCGACGTGACCCCCCTCGTCGCTGGTCAGTTCAGGGATGACCTCCTTCACCTCCTCATAGATGAGGCCCACGGCCTTCTTGCCGCCTTCCTTCCACTTGAAGGAGACGCCGCGAAGCTGCTCGACCAAATCAAGCGCATTGGGGATAGTGGTGATGTCGTCTTTAGCGACGGCGCTGGAGTAAGCCGTCACGTTGCCGGTGGCGTAGATGTCGCCCGCGACGTGTAGTTTGTAGCTGGGCGTTACGCCAATGCCGACGTTGCCACTGCTGTCGATACGCATACGTTCGCTACCGTTAGTAGCAAAAGCCCAACGACCACTCGCTCCTTCAACACCAGCGATATATGTGTTGAGTGCTGAAGTTCCAGCTTCAATAACACCACCCGAGGCGAACTGAATAGAGCCGTTGACCGACAGATGCCGTGTCGGTGACGACCTACCAATACCCACGTTGCCGCTGCTGTCGATACGGAGACGTTCAGTGCCGTTCGCAGACAAAGCCATATAGTTAGACGTGTGGTCGTATATAATCTGACCCGATCCGCCGGAGTCTGTATCGCCAAAAAGAATGCGTTGGTTAGCAGTTGTGCTACCAAGGAACTGCATTCCCATATTTGCGTCAGTCGATTCGATCACAAACTCGCCGTGAGTTGTGCTGGGTGTTCCTCCAGTAGCTGCCGAGTTTCGAATGCGGGCGACAGTACTTGCAGACTTGTAAACATCTAATCTGTAGGACGGAGTTGCGCCAATACCGGCGTCGCCGCTGCTATCGATCTGCATCCTCGTTGAGCCAGCGGTCGCGAAGCCAAGCTGGTCAGCGCCGGGGCGGAACATGCCGGTGTCGGTGTCTGCGCTAAACGAGATCGACGGCGCTCCCGAGGTGCCGTCAGACGCGCCAGACAGCGAGCCAGCGGGGCCGGTGTCGCCCTGTATGCCCTGTGGACCCTGTGGGCCGGTAGCACCTGTGTCGCCGCGAGGCACTGTGAAATCGAACGTGGCGGCTGACGATGATCCTGAGTTTGTGACCGCCGCGCTAGACCCAGCGGCTCCTGTCGTCGTAGACCCCACCGCGATTGTAGCAGCGGTGCCGACATTTCCTTGGATGCCCTGTATGCCCTGTATGCCCTGTGCGCCCGTGTCGCCGCGAGGGATCGTGAACGATAGCTCGTGACCACTCACACTCACACTGGCATTGGTGCCAGCCGCGCCTGTGGTTGTTGTGCCGATAGTCGGACTGACGCCGGTCGGCAGCGTACTCATGTGCATGACTTCGATGGTGCCGGTGCCGGTCGGCGGGGCAACCGAGAAGGTCAGCGTCGTGCCACTGATCGAGTAGGTGTCTTTCTGCTGATAAATGCCAGAGATGTAGACCGACGTGTTGTTTTCGGTCGCAGGGGACTGCGACAGCGTAAAGTCGGTCTGAGATCCGGTGCCGTTAAATCTATCGACGGTCTGCGTCCCGGCGTAGGTCGCTGCCGTTACAGCAGACGCAGCCGAAGCCGTGGCGCTGTTCGCGCTCGCCGTCGCGCTGTTCGCGCTCTCCGTCGCGCTAGTGGCTGCGTTGGTGGCGTAAGTCTGGGCGTTGCTAATCTCGTTAGTCGCGGGTCCGTTCTCGAAGCCGTCGGCCGTAGTGTTAACTTGCAGGGAAGCCCCTGCTGTCAGCGTCAGGGGCAGCTCTACGTTTGTCAAAGACGACGACACGGGGAAGCGCGGGATGCGAGCGAACAGCTCTGCCTGATCCTGCACAGACTGCGTCAGCTTATCGTATGCCGTCTCCAGAACCTCCGGCTGCACGCCGCCCCGGTTCGCCAGATCCACTTCCTGCGTCAGCGGAACAGCGCGGCTGATGGTCAGCGTCTCGCCAGAGGCCGGGGCCACGACCATTTCGACAGTGCCGCCACCGTCGGCCCCTACACCGGTTACGGTGTAGTGGGTCGTGATTGTCTGAACGGTCTCGACATCAGAGCTGTCCTTCAGGGTGACGACGAGGTGATCCTCGTCGATCACCTTAAAGTCATACGCGAACGAGGTGGTCGCCCCGTTTCCGCTGTAGGGCCCAGTCCGGGCGTCTTGGTTAGATATCGTCATAAGCAGGCTCCACGTTTAGGAGGTTTATACCACGGAAAGGGTTGACATTTCTACTCTCTGCGAGCAGCCCGTTTGGGGTCGTAACCACGGACAAGGTCTGTCCAGTTCCAGTCATCGGCGTCGTCATAGTAAGCGCCAAGGCCGTCGAGGGTGCGGTTTACTTGCACAGCCGGCAGTCCGGTTAGAGCGCCGCCGAGGAGAACAAACGGGGCGTATTTCCGGGCCAGCGCCTCGTAGTCGGCTTCCTTGGCTACGACTTCCTCTTCGCCCATCTCGTTGACAATCTTCTCCAAACCCTTCAGTGACTTTGATGCGGCCTCGAAGGCGATGGTCCCAGCGCCGCCGTTGTAGCCATATCCGCTGGCCCAGCCAGCCGCTATATCGCGGACTACAGGTAGGGTGCCAAGGGCGGTGGCCGCGCTCTCCTTGGCGATATACTGCAGCATGTTCTCCTCGTCCTCGTTCTCGGGCTCCATCTCCGGAAGCTCGCCGCGAACCAGACCGGTGGCCACAGATTGCAGAGCCAGAAGAACAAACAGCCGGGTCGCTGCACGCGTTGTGGCGGCTATAGGTTTGCTGCGCACATTCTCCGAGAACTCGACGCCGGTGCCGCGAAGCACTGCGTACATGGCCGAGAAGAAGCTGTAGAACATGAGCAGCCCCTTAACGATCCCCTTGTGCCGCTGTATAGCAGCGAGATCCTTGAGTCCCCCTGCGGACTGGCTGAGGCGAACAACGCGGTCGGCGTACTTTACTGCCTTGTCTGTGTCACCGGGCTCAGCCTTCAAGGCTCGGTTGTACGCCGCAGTCCATACCGGGATGTCCACAGTGTAAAACTGAACCTGCGCGATAGCCTCCATAGAGAACCTCTGCGCAGCGGACACTTTGCCTTCCTTGCCGGCGATATTCTTCAGTACCTGAGCCACCTCCCGGTCCATATTTTTTCTGCGGGAGCGCATCTCTCCAGACACCTCCATCACAAACTGCACATGCTGAGGCTTGGCAGCGGCGGCCACGCCAGCGGCGATATCCTTCTGTACTACAGCGATGGACACCGGGCCGTAGCCCGTGTCTGCTAACAGGCGGTCCTGCCCGTTGATCAGGCCGAGGGTCTGCATAGCCAGAGTGCTGTACGAAAACCCGAGGACGGCCACTGTAGTGTTGTTGTACAGCGATTGCATACCCTTCTGGATTATATCGACCGGCGGGCTGTCGTTTCCGTTCGAGGCAAGGGCGGCAACCCATTTGACGATCTGGTCCGCGTAGGCAGGGCCAATCTTTTGTTCCAGCTCGGCGCGCACGTCCTTGTCGCCGAGTATCTTGTTTGCGTTCCTAACGGCCTCGTAGTGGGTGATGAAGTGGATGGTATTGTCCATTCCGAGGGCAAGGCGGCTGATGTCCAGATCCACCGGAGCGGCGTATCCGGTGCGCGCCTTGGTCATCGAGCTGTTCACCGTAGCCCGTCCAACCTCGGCCTGCATAAGCTCCATAGCTGTCTTCTGGCTAAGATCCGTCGACACGCCGGCGATTGTGCGGTCATACATAATCGGGAAGTATCCGCCCTTGATGTCGCCGAACTTAGTTTTGATGGTGCGCGGCTCCACGCGGTCGGGCGAGATGCCGTGCTCCCTGCGGTATATTGCCTCGACCGCAGGGTACAGTTTCTCGGCGTGCTGCCAAACGGCCTGCACGAGGTTCCACTCCTCCTGCGTTAGCTGTTCAAGAGCCGTGTCTATAAGCTGTTCGTTGATATTCCAACCTGCGCCTTTGACGTTAGTCTCGGCGTCTCCGCCCATGCCCCGGATCAGCTTGTCGAGGTTGCTCTCGTTGCCGACGTTAAGGGCAAGCATAATAAGGTTGCCCCGTGTTATCTTCATTCCGGGTCGGCCGAGCGTGCCAACGTCCACGCGCTTTCCGAAGCTCCTCCGCACTTCTTTCGGCAGCGCCTCGATAAGCTCTCCGATAAGCTGGGACACCTCGGTCTGCAAATCGTACTTTTGTGCGGCAGCTTGGTTGAAGGGTTCGTAGATTGCCTGATGCCACACGCCGAGGGGCTTACCGTCGATGGCCTCCAGCAGCGCCTCGACCTTCAAGAGCTGGGCATCCACTTGCGCAACAACAGAGGCAGCTCCGTAGAAAACGCCCTCGGCCGATACCGCCTTGCCGCGCAGTCTATTGACAGCGGCGGTGTCTCTGCCGGCAAGGGCTGATAATAGCTCGGCTTTAACCAGCGCCCTGTCCTGCTCTTCGGCCCCAACCCGGATTTTCTTAGCAGCTCGTCCCTGCTTCTCGTACCGCTTGATGGTTTCGTGTAGCTGCAGGAACCGCAGGTAGGTCATCTCGCGGGCGCTGTTCGCCGTGTTGCCACTGGTATCAAGCAGCCAAGAGGGGACATCGAGAATGGACCCGTCGGCCTTTTGCCTCTCCTCAATAAAGTCCTGCAGCGCGTTAATCTCGGCTAGGCGGCTCTGCTGCCCGGCGGATCCCTGCCCGAAGTTTACTGCGGCAAGGATGCGCGTGATGTTGTCTACATAGTCAGCCTCGATGCCGCCGAACTTTTTGCCCCGCTTCAGGAAGCTCCGCATGTAGCGGGTCTTCTTCTCGATGTCGGACTGGGCCTTAAGCGCCTCTGCGGCCATATAGTGGTTGACCAGCCTCTGGAACTGATGGCGGTAAGCCTCCACCTTGTCGCCGCGTTTGAGGGCCTCGCCGGCCAGCTTGGCGTGGCGGCCTTCGGCGGCCAAGAACCTGAACGGCCTGACCTCTGCGCTGGGAGTGTTCAGCAGCCGGTCCCGCGCATAGGCGCGGACAAACTGCTGCTTAAACGCCGGCTCGGAAGTACGCATTGCCTCAAGCTCGGCCGCGAGAACCCGGCCGGTCTTTTCGCTGTACGCGCTGGCCAGCGCCTCGGCTTCGCCGGCGCTTTCAAGGGAGCCGTGCTCCTCCTCCATCAGGGCGTCGATAGCCTCCTCGACGGACTGCTTGTACGGCTGGCGGCCAACCAGATCCAAGATCATGGCGTCGACATCTTCGTATCCGAACGCGGAGGCCACGACCGCCGGCGAGACGCCGGTGTCCTCGTAGACAGCCTTCCCGTCTACTTTCGGCATATCGTCGAGGGAGAAGCCCTCGGCCTCCAGCAGCTCTTTAAGCAGGGCGCGGTCCATCCGGTCGACGCGCTCTGCGTCGGCCAGCGTCGACCCATCGGCCAGACCCTGAGTGGTCAGGGCGTAGAGCAGTCGGTAGGCTGGCTCGGAGGCCACCTGCTGGGACGCCTCCTCTCGGAAACCTTCACGCGCTTCCTTCCACCACTGCGTACGGGCGCGTTTTAGCTCCTTGATGTGTTTGGATAGCTGGCGCGCCCTGCGTTCGTCCTTCGCCTCGGCGACCTGCTTCTGATAGGCGGCAAACTGCGTTGGCGTCATGCCGGCCTGCTCGGCCGTTGTGTACATGGCGGCCAGATTGTACTGACCCTCGATCAGCGATATCTCCTCGTCGGCCGCCAGCATGCGGTCGACGACCGCCGTGACCTCGGGAGAGAACTTAACATCGAGTTTCGCCCCGGCGAGCTTGGCATACACCGAGGAGACCCACACCCTGAACGCCGAGAAGAGGCTCGCCAGAGACAGGCTGGGGGCACGCCCGGTGGCGAAGTAGCCTTCGACACCGCGAGCGAACTGCTCGTGCATGGCAACGCTGAGATACCGCTGCATCCCCTCGCCGCGCAGGTTTCCGTCGCGTGCGTAAGCGGCGACCTGCGCCTCGCTCATCTTCTGCAGCGCGGCGACGGCGTCCTTGTCCTTTGCCTTCTTGGCGCGCCGGACAGCTTCTTCCCGCAGTTCAAGGGGGCGGCTGGCCCACCAATTCTTAACAACGCTCCAGTCGCGGTCGAACTGCCCGCCCACGGACAGCGCGTCAGCCTTGAGCTGCTCGAGCCAGAAGTGGCCGCTCTCGTGCAGGAAGGTTGTCGGGTCGGCCTTCTCGAATATTTGGAGCAGGTTGACCGGGTTGCCTTCCTGATCCGTAATCAGGTCTGAGGGGGTGAACCCTCCTCTGGCGGCTTGCTGCCCTGTGGCCTGCTGCTGGAACAAGACATCCGGGCCGCCAGTCAAGGCGGCTACGTTCGCCTGATCCTGCTCAGTTAGGCCAAGGTTTTCCAGAGCAAGTGGGCTTAGCTCCGAGATACGTTCGGCAATGGCGCGAGCGCGGGATGTAGCGCCGTCTGCTCCAGTGACGCTCGGGTCTCGTTCAATGTCTTCTGGTCGAACTTCACCCCGTCCTCCAGCATCCACCTCAGCCTGCGCCCGACTGCTACTCTCGATTGCTCGCCCATCTTCTGCAGCTCGCCCGCCGAGAACATCTGCAAGGCGACCTCCGATATATCTTTCGGTGAGACTTCCTCTGGCATTGCTATCTCCATTCCATCTTAAAACGTCACCGTCCGGGTCGAACCCGAGGTCACGCAGTATATTATAGGTGACTGACGAGGGATCCGCAACCGCCGTGGTAGCGCCGTTGTCGAGCGCATCCAGCACCGCCAGCGTCTCTCCTATCCCGTAGGTTCCGCTGTCGTTATTGACGAGGGCGGACAGTTGCACGTCGTCACCCACACGCTCCATGCCGTAATAGACATGGTGCTTCGCCAGCTTGGCGATTGATGCATCGCCTGCTTTGATAGCTGCGTTTAGCCCCTCCTTGCCAGTTGCCGTTTCCCGTAGCTTGTTAATCAAGCCGTCCGTGGCGATTTCCATGGCGTCCATGAACTCGGCAGCGCCAAGGCCCCCGTCTTTGACGGCGACACCTCCACGCGACCACCGACGGGCTACGGCGTCTGACACCATAGCTGCGTGCGTTCTGGTCTCTATACCCGGAGAGGCTAGAGGACCCATATTCTCCACGCGCTGAAGAAGCTCTGGCGTCACCTCAACAATAGGCCGAGCCAGTTCAAAAGCGCGTCGAATGTTATCCTTGTCTGCGTTCTCCGCAACGTAGTCTTGCCACAAGACCTGCCACGCAAGGGGTGTCTCGAAACGGCCAGCGACCTTACCGCGCATACCCAGAGGGAAGTCAGGATGCTGCGTAGTCTCGCCTTGGCCTAGTTCGACAAAGGTGTTTTCGGTGTCTAGCTCCAACAAGAGAACGCCGTCGCCCCACCCGGCCCCGGACAGCGACTGCTCTCTAGTGGCGTTCAAGACTTTCTGCATGTTGACGCCAGTGATAGCCGACGCCTTTTTAGACCCGGCGACTTGCATCATCTTTTTTCGGGCTTCAAACGATATGTCGTGTAGATGGTCGATGATTGCCGCAGGGTCGCTGAAGCCGGGGAAGCCATTAACACCTGTGCGAATGTTCAAATTGTCACGGTAATTTTTAGTGGCTTTCTTAAATGCCTCGTCAGTTTTGAAGTCGCCGCGCTGAGGCTCAACTAGCTCCGCGCCCTCCCACGTCTGCATCAGCTCTGTAAATGTCTGCGCGGCGTCGGCGTCAAATTTGTTTTCGGGGTTTTGCAACGCAGCCGACAGCGTCTTGAAATACGCCGTGGTAACCGTGGTGTTAGAGATGTGCATGTTAGGATCACCGAGGACGACTAGCATATGGGTCGCCTTGCCCTTGGTGATCTTGCCTTCTTTAGCCCCTGTTACACTGGCACCTCGGTTGGCCCACACCACGTCGTTCGCCCAGTTAGACGCCCGAAGAGGAAACAGCGGCCCGCCGAGCAGCGGGATCGCCACGTCCAGCTCCGCGCCCTCGATGCCCGTATACAGCGCAGCGGCGGCCGTGCGGTCCGCAACTGTCGGGAAGATACGCATACCTTCCAAGTCCTGCAGGCTAAGAACCGGAACCTGATCCAGATCGACAAGGCCGTCTACCTGAGTGAACTCCAGAACCTCACCGCCCGCGCTCTCGATGCGGGCGATAACGTCGGACTGAGCGTCGTCGAGGTTAGACGACGCATTAAGCTGCTCGTTGGCGTCGTCTTGGAACAGGAACGTGTCGGCGTCACCGAACTGGGCGTTCTTGGCGAGTACCAGCGGGCCGACCTGTATCACCTCGTCTGCAGACAGAACGGGCTGCTGGGTCTTCCGGTCGTAGAAGAATGTGTGACGCCGGGGGTCATATCCAACCTGCGTCCACGCCGGATCGTTAAGCGCAGCGTCAGCAGAGGATTTCAGCTCAGCGGGGTCGACGCTTTCCAGCGTGCCGTTGATCTGGGCGAACGGTGCCTTGCCCTTCTCCCCGCGCCCTACCTTACCGGCGGCGCGTTCAGCAGCAGCACCCGGTTCAGTAAACGTGGCGTTGGTGATGCGGGCGGCAGCCTCGTGTGCTACGGGCTTACCCTGCGGGTTGTGGATTGTCGGAACCCAGACACCCTTCTGCGTGTACGCGGGGATATCGAGGCGGAGGCCTACACCTTGACCCACGAACTCACCGCCCTTTCCAAGGCGGCCTACTTTGTTGCTGGCGAGAGCGCCTCGCATAGCAGCCTCTGTAGCAGGCTCAGGTACGCTCTCGTAGGGCAGGACGGGTTTATACTGGTCAACTACCGCCTGATACTCTGCCTGCGCTATACGGCCCTCTGAGCGGTCTCTGGCGGCCTGCTCCAGTTCAGGGATGCGGGGGTCAGCGAAACCCTGCTGCGCCTGCTCCAGCGTGCCTGTAGGCTGGACGCGGGCGCGTCCGGTGATCTGCAGGTTGTCGGCGTCGAACAGGGCGCGGGCGTCCACAGGCTGGCCGGTCTCCTCCGTCCTGCGGATAGCCCGTGTCGCGTAACGCTGAGCCGTCAGCAAGCCGAACAGGCGGCTCTTGTTGGCGTCGTACTTCCCGGTGGCTTCGAGCTGAGCGGCAACCTGATCCTGAATAGATCCCATATCCGCGTCGAGCTTGCTCAACGATGTGTCGTCCAGACCGGGCGCAAGGCGTGCTCTGGCCCGCTCCTCGATCTGCTGCTGGATCTGGTCGCCAATACCGGCCGCCTCGTACTCAGCCGCCTCCGCCGGCGTCATGCCGTTAAGGTCGAACGCCGTGTGCTCGATCAGCGCATCGAAGCCGTCCTTGCCAAGGATGTGGCGAACGAACGCCGAGGCGGTCACCTCGACAACGTCGCCCTCGGCTGCGGCCCTCTGCACGTCGGCGCGGTTCAACCCCAAAGTCTGCGCCACGTTGCCGTCCTGATCGAAGCGGTCCAGCTCGCTCGCTGTGATGTACACGGTCTCGACGCCCTCGTCGGCCAGCTTCTCGCCAAGCACGCTGGCCGCCGTGTCCAGCTTAACCACCGGGATACCAGCTATCTGGCCCTTCAATTCGGTCGAGCCTTCCAGCCATGCAGTGGCCTTGCGGGCGTCATTCCTGCGCTTTATATCCCCAGAGCCGGCCACATAAAGGTCAACCCCGACAGAGATCGGGTTCATACCAAATGCAGCTTCGGCAAGTGCCTCCTTCACATCAACCTTGCCTATGGTGGCGATGCCTGCTCCCGCCTCGAACAGGCCGTCCATTGTGCCGCTAACAAGCGTCCGCTCGGCCATCATGCCGGTCAACGACTGCGGTTTGATAACCGTGCCGCCGCGTATGTAACCAAGAGTAGCCAACTGACCGCCGGCGATAACGAGACCACGGGTTGTCCCATAATTATTAAACAGGCGTTGGGCGTCGAGGTTGTTCAGGAAGGCAGCCTGTCCATCAGTGGTGTTCAGGTCGATACCCGTCTTTTCCTTGATAAACTTTGTCCTCTGGTCGTCTACGTTAAACTTCTCCGAGAAGAACGTACCGAGGGTGCTAACAGTCATACCGGCAGACGGCCCGCCAACAGCGGTGGCGACGGCGCTGGCGGCAAGCACCGGAGCTTGCTCGGCTAGTATCTCAGTGCTGGCAGCGGAGAAGGCTAGGGGATTCTCGACAATAAGCTGCAGCAAGCCGGTAGATGCGTCGAGGAAGTTGTCAGGCAGCTCGTTGAACTTCTGCATGAACGCGCCAGCCCTGCGGCTCATGGGCAGGGTGGCCTGCGCCCTTTTTAACCCGTCGAACGCGTCTTTGAGCTGGGTATACGCCTGCTGCTCCAAGGCCGCCGCAGCTTTCTCGTTGTAGCCTCCTGATCTGTAAACATCCAGAACGGCCTCCGCGCCAGCGCCTACACCTATAAGAAGATCGATGGGGCTAGGTATAAGCGTCGCATCGCGTTTAGGCGTACCTTCTGCGCCGAAAACTTTTTCGTCGAATACGTCCGAAAAAGTCTGCCACGCGTCTCCTCGTGCGTAACCCGCCCGCGCCTTCAGCGATTGAGCAAACGAAATCAGGAGGCCGTATTTGCGGGTCGTGATGCCGCGCTCTAGAGCGTTGGTGAGGCCGGCGAGAATACCCCGATCCTGCTGGGAGACGATGGCTTCCGGTGTCCTAGTCTCGGGAGGAGCCATGATACGCATCATGGTGTTGACCGCGCCTTCGGCAGACAACATGATTGGCAGCTCGCCGCGCAGGATGGCGGCCTCCTCTGCGTCCTCGGCCATCCTGCGGCGGGTTACACTATCGAGCTGCAAAGCTCGTTCTACGCGAGGCTGCTCGACGATCTTGGATAACTGATCGTCGGATAGATCATCTACGGGAATAGCAGCTGAGCGGTTCAGATTGTACGTCGGCCCGTAGACCCCCCGCACGATCTTCTTCAGCGCGGCGCTGTTCGCGGATATATCCTCGGTAAGGTCGAAGTTCTGAAGCACTGCCCGAGACGCAGGATGTATGGTGAGGTTCTTCTCGGCTGCCGCAGTACCCGGCAGTGGAGTGCCAAACACGCTCCACTGGCGAGGAGGGGGCTGGGAGACCAGCGGCCTACCCATAAAATCTTTGCCGGGTTCAAACGGAACGCCGCCTACACCCGGAGTTTCGGGTGCGGTGCGCCCCGTAAACGCATCGAAGTCAAACTCTTTGTTAACCGGAGGGGGTGCCGCAGCGGCGGGGGGCACCATACCTTCAACCGAGGCCGTGTCTGCGGTTGTGTCAGTACTCGGGTCAGGGGCTGGCCGTCCGGCAAAAGCCTCAAAATCAAAGTTTGCCATTATTGAGAAGCCCACGCGGAAAGTAGCTGTGGTACAGTATAACCACCGAACTTACCAGTTTTCAGATCTTCTATGGCCTCAGCTACAGTGTCTTCGGTCAGTTCCTTTTTCCTTCCTTTTACTACAAAATGTTCGATGAACGCAGGAGGGAACCCAGCGTCGACAGCGAGGTTATTAAGCGCCTGCTCTGTCTCAGCGATCCTACGTAGTTCTGGCAGCGTCTGAACTCTAAGGTGCTTGGCCAGATTGTTAAGGGTGTAGTCAATGTCTGCGTCATCCATTTCCTCGCGTGCCTTGACGATCTGGTCGGGGGCCTTGCCGAACAGCAGCGCCACCGCTCTGGTATTGCCAACCTTGGCGCTTAGGGTAGCTTCATAAGGATCAAAGCCCTCGTCGAGCTTGGATTGCTCTACCGCGGCGTTTACCGTATACACGTCGCTTCGCGGGTCGAGGACAGCGCGGTCTACCGTGCGCACCTTGATCAGCGCCTCGATAACTGCCTTGCGGACATCCTCTGGGTTTACGAGCTTCCCGGCCGCAAGCGCTGCTTTTTCAACACGAGAGACAGCGTCGGTCAGACGAACACCATACTTGCTGGACGCGGCACGAGCTTCGGTGGGGGTATAACCCAAGTAGTTCCGCATCACCGTGGTCGGCGTCGATGGGTTCTTCGACTCCCGCTTGCTGATCGCAGCCTCGGCAATAGCTGCCTGATTGGTCATATCTTCATATGTATCAACGTCGAAGTACTTCTTGAGCTTACCGCCGCGAATAAGCGCGAGAGCCTGCGGCTGGTTAGTTTGGAACAGGCCAATCATCTGCTTTTCCAAACCGGGCAAATTAGCCGCGCCGCCGCCAGAAGAAATATGCGCCTGCGCCGCAGCCGTTTTGGCCACGGCTGTGGCCGTGGCCCGCTGGGTCGCGCCTGTGCTGAGGGCTAGGGCGGCCTGCGGGTTCCGGGCAAGATAGTCAGGTATCTGAGCAAGAAGGTCGGGTGTGACGGTGCCAGTAGCCAGAGCCTGAATAAGAGCATCTCCCTGAGCGCGGACCTTCTCGTTCAAGACCGCTGTCTGCGCGCTGCTGTATATCGAGAACTCTGAGGCCAGCCGGGACCGTTTCGCTGGATCTGCCTCTTGAGATATCTTGAGCTGCATATCCGCCAAGGTCGCGTCCGTCCCGTCCGACTTGACCATAGATTTACGAAGCGCGGAGAACTCCTGCCCCGCCTGTATTTTTTCGCGGAACGGCAAGATCTTCGCCTGCATGGCAGCTAGTGTCTTTGTGCCGGTGCCTGTGGCCGCCGCGTTCTCCACTAGCGTCGACGCCTGATCGAGCTTGCCCTTGCTCAACAGCTCGGTGACGATGCCGTCGACAACCTGCATCTTTGCTTCTTTAACCATAAGGTCCACACGAGCCTTGACCTTCGGGTCGGTGGACGTTGGGTTGTTTCCAGCCTGCTTGGCGAGGCCTATGTCGGGGTCCAGCACCAGCCGCTCAGCAGCAGCCAATGCTTGGTTGTACCCCTTGGCCCGAGCAACGGGGTCATTGTAGGAGGAGGCAGTGACCGCGCTGGTGACGGCGTTTGCCATAGCAGTGTTAGTCGTCTGCTCCATGACGACCTTCTTGGCGCTCTCCTCCTGCCCGGAGACAAACGCCCCGAAGTCTGTCGCGGAGTTAGTGGAGAATATCTGGTTAACGTCGTTGCTGCTGCGCAGTCGCATATCGTATTTGCCGACAATAGCCGACACGCCGCTCTTAAATTCTTCGGCGGCCCCCTGACCGGACGCACCCTTCTGAATATAGTCTATGCGCTCCTGACCAGACAGAGCGTCAATAGCGGCCTTCTGCGAAGCAGCGAAAGCGTTGACCTCGGCCTGCATCTTCTGCTGGTCGACTTTGTCGTCTGTCTTGGCCTGCGCCGTAAGTTCAGAGCTGAGCTGCCCGAGGCCTTGGCCGACCTGCTGCAAGGCGCGGCCCTGCGCAGCGCCAAACATATCGGCGCTAGTCCGAAGGTTCTGGAACGGCTGAGCGACAGCGCGGCCGCGAACAGAGCCGACCTCTTGGCCGGGGAGTGCTGGTGTCGGTATACGAGCCATATCAGTAAGACATAAAGGTTGATAAATTAGAGGTAGGTGTAGTGCTGGGGCTACTAGGGATATTCCCAAATGCCTTAGTCACCTTGCCTGCGCTAGACAAAAGAGAGCCGGCGGCGGCGAAGCCGGGGGACTGGGCTGATGCCTGAAGGCCAAACAAGCCAGCCTGAGCCTGATAATTTACGCCCTGTATCTCAGCCACACGCGCCTCCTGCTCGTAATTGTCGCGCATCTTCAGGATGTCGTATTCGCCGATCTCGGCGATGTCCTGCAGGAACAGACTGGCTGTCGTGTCGCCGGGGTCATCCACGAGCAGACCGTTGGCCGCAAGGCGTGCCCTCGCAGCCCCCTTGGTTGCCGCGACCCGCTCCCGCTGCTCTTCCTCTGCTACCTCCGCCTGCTGCCGGATGCGCGTAGCGTTCTGCTGGGCAATAGTGGAGTTGTTCTCGGCGACCTGCCTCTGGTAGTTAGCCTGAGCCTTTGCGGCCTGCGATTGCTGGTAGGCCCCGACTGCGCCAACAACTGCGCTGCCAATGGATGCTACTGCGGCGATTGTGGTAAGGGCAGCCATCAGGACAGCTCCCGCAGCATCAAGGAACCGTGGGAGTAGAACCCCAGTTTCCCAAAAAAGGTCACGGCGCGAGCGTCATTTATACCTGCGCTTATCTCCAGCTTGCAGACATACGCCCCCTGCTCCTCTGCCCAATGGATAAACTGCTTGGTGAGCCTAGCCATGGCCATACCTCCCCGCCCCTCCGGCGTTGTGTATATGAAGAGGTCTTGTGCTATCTTGATGTCGATAAACGGGTGATCGGAGACCTCGCCGATAAATATCCCAACGAGAGCTTCGTCACTGAAATAGCCCCGAGCAAAGACACTGCTCTCGCCGAGAATAGATGACAGGATAAAACGCGCCCTCTCCTCGTGCATCTTAGCGCCGGGGAACATGCTTTCGGCCGCCATAGCGTGGCCGACAGAGAGGATAGCCTCTACATCGTTTTTGGTTAGTTCGCGGATCATCAGTTACCCCCCGGAATTACTTCTGGGATAAGGGCAAGCAGCGTCATGGGTAGCGGATCTCGCTGCTGAATTACTATCTGCCCATCCTTGTTCCAGCTAGGTGACATCGTGAGATCCTTGTCGCCCGTAATCCAGTCTGGCGTCTGGCCATACTGCGCCGGTAGACCATACTTTATTTCTCGCATATGGTCCAGATCTGGACCGTACCAGCCGCCTAAAGACTGCTCGAAACGAATAGACAGGCGGCTGATTTTCTTGTTGCGGCCCTGTATGGTGTCCAGAACATTTCCGTTGTCGATACGAAGGGTCTGCATCTCGGATGTGTACGGCAAGCCAATGTGTACCCGGCTCGCCTTGTTCTGCAGGGTGAT
>WLWF01001898.1_pt1 | contig 16004 bp, 18 predicted proteins | sample 6718331 | NCBI WGS metagenome assembly WLWF01 (sample SAMN12718692, study PRJNA515312) | sponge metagenome | isolation source: marine sponge | host: Mycale hentscheli | place: New Zealand: South Island, Marlborough, Capsize Point | collected 2003-05-01
TACGTAGATTACGACCATTGATATCGTTGGGATAAAAGTCTCCCAGAATTAAGTTATTAGCAGCAGGTCCGTTTCGATCTACAGAGAATACTTTCTGCGTATCGTTGTAAATCCAGCAGAAGTCTTCATCGTCATCAAAAGTAAATGCGACCTCACCATCTGTTTCAGTGGTACCGAAGCTTACAGTTTTGTTACCTGAACGTATCGCTTTAAGCATCAAGGCGTGACGACCATCACTTGCTCGACGACTGAAGTCCAGAGCAGCTAATCCAATATCATCTTTCTGCATTACGAAGCGACCGTTCAAAGTCCCACCGTTCCTTGGCAGGAATGAACTAGTAATTGCTGCAATCTTGCTATCTACAACTTCGTTTGTTGGAAGATGCGAGATGATAGGAATAGTATTGCTAACTGTCGCCAGCTGTTGTTGAGTTGCTTTTGTATTAATAGTATTGATTAGAGCAGTATCGACACCATTTAGCGAAGTTTCTACTTCTAGGAGCTTTAACTCAAGTTCATTTCTTGAAGCATTAACCTTTTGCTCTAAAGCAGCCTTGACTTCATCTACATTGGCATTTGTGCTGAAAGATGTGAGGTCAGGGTCTGGAATCACTAACTCACTGACTGCTTCAGTAATCCTTTCACGCAGCTCTTCGTCTAACGATGTAACACTCTCTTTGACGTCATAAATATGACTTAACAGTGTACTTTCTGTTTGCTGCACAGCTGCTGTACGTTCCTCTACTTCATTATCAATCTCATTCTGCATCCGAGCTAATGCTTCTTCATACTGATATGACACACTTGTTGGTACCCACTGGCTGCTATCGCCATCTGAGTACCAGACACTTAGCTCAAGAGCATTGGTGTCATACCACATGCTGCCAGGCTGTAGTTGATCCTCTGGGGGTGGATTAGGGCCAAAGTTGATTGTGTTGTACTCAGTAGCTTCACCGACACGAAACAAAGCCCACAGGAGCCATTCGTTATAGTCTGCTTGTACGTTTTGTTCTACTAAATCTAGCGGAGGTAGAACTGATGGCCAATCTTCTGGTGTTGGAAAGTCCTCAGGAAGGATGCGTGCGCCATTTCCGCCACCGGCTGTCAGACGATATCTAAACGCTAAGGGGAGAGTAGCTGTTGTCTGCGCTGCATCTTCAACACCCTTGACTGCTTCCCATGAACCTTGGCCGGTCCATACATACATGAGTTTGTTGTATGTATCAAACCAAGTTGAACCGATTACTGGTTGCTCTTCAGGCACACCATCGTTTACATACGCAAGGCCATCACCACCATTGGTTTGCCAATACTTACCGTCGATAGCAACAAATAGTCTGCCTTGCCTTGTATCAAACCATAGGTTTCCATCTTTTGGTAGCTCAGTCCAATCACCACCAATAATAATATTATTATTATTGTCTATATTGATTTCCCAACCTGGAGGGTATTGGCCGATATCAATATTGTTGCCTTGGTTTAAACAATCTGCTAAGTCTTCAAGTGCGGCAATGATGCCAGCAAAGTTATGTGGATAGGCTTTATTGACTCCACATGATGTTACAGCAAGGACATCTTTAATAGCCGCAACTACACCACCATAGCTTTCACGCTGCTTTAAACCTAGTTTGTAATATTCACCAGGCTGAGGTTTCCAAGTCTGGTAACCATCAGCGTTATAAGTAGGAGTATCCACGCTTTTGCTTCAATGACTTTTCTCTATTGTATCTAGTTAGAATTTACTGTTAAGCACAACGTATGCGAGCTCAATGTCATCTAAGTTCAGACCTTGTGCCATTGCGAATACTATTTCTAGTGCTGTAATTCCACCACGTTTGTAAGACGCTACGAATCTATCTCCGACTTCATCCATTTCTTTTTCAAGCTTCTCTTCAAACGCAAGCCTTGATTCAAAGGTTGGATACTTGTTCGGTTCTTTCAATTTGATATGTTCAATAAACATAGAAGCAATCGAGTGCTTACATATTTTGAATGACATTCGATGTTCTCTTGACTCCCAGCTTTCAATACGACCAGCAGCTTGTATGATGCCAGTTCCAGTCAATGAATCTTGTCCTAAAACAGTTGGTAAGGGATAACGTAGTTGTCTGTTGATACGTCTGGTATTGGTGTCATCTGTCTCCTGTGGCGCACGTAAGATTGCCTGTGCATGATTAGGACAACTACAGCTATAAACAGTTGCTGGTTTCAGGGGTTCACCACTGGTAAAAATTTCATCCATCCATGGATCTACATCACTATCAATACGCATCCATGGCTCAGAGCCTGGTGCACCTAGGTCGTGGTAGTAGACGCCATCGTATGCATCTACATCTGTATGTGTAAAGCTCCAGTCTGCAAACGCTAGTGTTGCATCAGTCAGCTCTGTATACATCCGCAGCTCACTTTTAAAAGGTACAGCTCTTATCTCAACATCGGTTGAGTTTGGCACACGCTCGATTCCTAGAATTGTAAACGGTAGAACCACATATGAAAGTGAGATAATTTCTTCTTCTACTACTTGTGCTGTGACATACTGCTGCCCGAAAAATCGTTGATACAGCGACTTGTCATACCTAAAGTTTCCATTGAGTGTCAGCATGCTTGCTGTTGTTGTAGCTAACACATCAAGTGTTGTGATGTCATATAACGATGGAGGTAAATCTTCTGCACCTGGGTCAAGGATTTGCAGCTCTACGCCCATCAGCTTATCTTCAACATGTACGTCAAACGTTTGTGTATCGTCGATAAACTCTATTTTGTGAACGTCTTCTATAGGCTTTTCTCTGTAGAATTCTTTGGCGTAAACAATTTTTCCTACATATTGCTGAAGATCTTCTTCTAATACTGTTCCATCAATTGTTGCAGTGATTTCAGCTGGAGTTTCATTTGGTGTTTTACCTTTATACAAAGCTGGATGTAAATTTGAATTTAATACGTAATCAAGAGAAGCTTCTGTTGTACCGTCTGTAATTCGCTCGCCAATCATTTGTAGTAGTAGCCTACTGTCTGGTCCTGCTATACCGGATACTAATATCTCACGATTCAGTTTATTCTGTGGATACAACCTAGAGTCATTTTGTATTGCTGTTATTGTTCCTAGGTCTACGTCAGATATCGTTGTGCGCTTCATCACATAGTGATTGTTACTGTCTGAACCAGTTGTCGCAAACTTATATCCTGTAAACTCTACATCGACTTCATAGTCAGTTCCCTGATATAGCTTAGATACAATCTTTGCTTCAGTGTATTCCTGTGTGTATGGGTCGTATGTCTCTAACTTATACCAAGCAGCACGGTTGTAATATTCAAAACCTTTGCGCCACTTTACCCAGTCACTATCTAAGTCATACTTCTCAATGACACTACGATGCACTGAAGTACCATACCGCCGGTTACTAGGGTAGAAACCAGCGGCACCTTTTGCCTTACCTTTACTTATATCTCCTCTTTTCTTAAAAGCAAAGGCATTGGCACTACCAAATCCGTTTTGCTTCCTCGGCATTAGTACCAGCCGCCCTGTGCTCCAAGGATGGGACCATCTTCCACACTATTAATAGCGCCGCCACCGAGATCCTCTCGGGCAGCCCATAGGGTTCTACCTTTTGGAATATACAACGCACGGAATTGATTTTCAGTGGTACCTGTCTGTGGCATAGGAGCAAGAATCTTTGGCATTGTCTCCCATGCAGTCACGTCAGTTTTAGTCGTAGCAGATTTAAAGGTTCCAATAAAGATACCTTCATTTGGACGCAAGTAGTCTGATGAGCTGCTCATATACAGGTTAATTGTATACGGTGATGTGGATCTTGAAATCGCGTAAATGCTCTCAATAATACAACCGTCTGATTGAGTTGCATCGACAACAAGCAAGGCAGTGTTCGTACCAGCTGCATTGATTGCTCCAACAACAGCTGTATTGAGGTCAATAATGTTATGTAGAACGCGGTCAACCAGAAGCGGTTGCTTATTAGTAGAAGTAGCGGCCATAATTATGCTCTCTTTGGTTTATTGATTTTAGTAGGTGTTGAACCTGGAGTTTTTCCATTCATTGAATTCTCTGGTGCCATCTCACCTGCTGCTTGTGTGCCCTGCATTAGTGGTGGACCTGAACTGCCAGGGAAGTTACTAGGAAATGCACCTGGTGCCGGTTGCGCAGGCATACCTGACAATCCTAAGTAGGATCCAGTAGGCAATCCACGATTCTTCAGTTCATCATTCAATCGTGTTGCTTCCATTCCTTCCCAGGCTTTAGATCCCTGTGATGAGGGTGGCTGCTGCTGTATACCAAACGGCATTGAATTATTTTTCAATCCCATTGGGAAGTTTTGCTGTAAACCAGAGGGTCCTACATTAATTGGATTAAGTATTGCAGATCCCATTTGTGGATACTTTTGGGCATAATCATTGTAAATACTCTTTCCTTCAATCGGAGCACCAGATGATTGAACTACTGGATCAGGAGCATTGTTCTGTGCACCATTAGGCATTGCATTTTGGTGTGCAATCTTGAACCTGGTTGGGTCAAGGAGGTTTGCGCGTTCTCTTTTTTCTTTACTCATCTCAAGCCTCCGCATTACGATTGTTCAATCCAGGAAATCCCTGTCCGCCTTTTGCCATGTTATACAAGCGTCGATCAATTTCGCCTGTATTAAACTTATACCTGATAGCATCATTCTGCATTTCATCTGGATCTTCATGAGGCACGTTTGTGCTTGATACTTGTAGATCTACACTGCCTGTTTGATTCATTGCAGTTGGCTGGTTACCAGGACTGTCCGTATATGCAAAGGTTCCCTTACCGTGAATCAATTCACCAACAGGTGCATTTGTTGGACCTGTTGCTGTCCTTGTGCCTCGCACAGCGTCACCAAAGCCACCGTCCATTGAATCTTGTACACCTTGGATGTATGAATTCCTTTGAGACTGTGCAATCGCAGCACGCTTTTTAGACTCGTAGTCAGTATCTCTTCCATTAAAGGTAACTTTTGCAGTCCCCGGCATTACAGTCATAACTTTATTAGATTGTTGCTAAATCTATTCTACACTTAACGCCAGCTGTTAGCTAAGAAGATTCGTGAGCCTACTGCAGTATCAGCTGGGCCAGGTACGGCCATAATGAATTCAGAACCTGCTCGCTCGAATGCATAACGACGAACTTCAGGTCTACGATAGTTTGGCACATACAATGTCTCAGCTAATCTGTCTACTTCACGCAAGTAAATCTCACGGAAATACTCATCACCTTTTAGTGGGTCTGACGTATTGATTGTACGCTGAACGTCTCCACTGATGATCTCTTGCCTTGAAGGATTGAGAACTCGGCTACCACCTTCATCAAAGAAGTCATCAGGAATAGCAGCACTTGCTTTCCATGCAATGTCACAACGCTTGATGTGATAAACGATTTCGTTATACCAGAGCTCATCTGGTACAAGCGACATTGCTTCTTCTAGCCTTGCACGGTCACCAGCAGGGATTTGTGAACCTGAGTTAAATCCTAGGTGATAGCGAACTTTAGATTTTAGATACTCGTCTAACTGCATATCACACCACTGGGTTGTTGTAGATGCCTTTTAATACTGTTTGTAATTGCGCTCGATCTAGAGCATCTAGTTGTCCTTGCGCTTGGATCTTTGCAAGCAGGGCACCAGCAGGGGATTCTTGTCTTGCCATGTTCTGAAGGCCTACACCGAGGCCACCGCCAACAAGAGCTCCAACAAGTCCTCCGGCCATACGTCCTCTGGCACCAACTCCTGCTAATGCTCCAAGCACTGTGCCAGCAGTTGCGCCAACAGTCGGACCTACGACGGGATTAAGTTGACCTTCGGCGTCGGCCCTAGCCTTTGCCATCAGAATATCTTCAATACTGCTAGCCATTGCTATTACACTAATACTATTAATAGTTTAACTAATAAAGATTAGGTCATCTTCAATTAGCTGTTCCCAGTTCACACGTGGAATATTCTCTAGCTGCTTAAGGTTAGCAAACTTTTCACCACTCAGTGACATACGCATCTCTACAATCTTCTTCGCTGTAGCGTATCCAACACCAGGCAAGCGTTTCTGAATGTACTCAGCAGTTGCTGTATTCAGGTTAAGTCGTGTCTCCTCTAGTGGCACAACACGGTCAGGAGCTTTTTCTTCAGGCACTTCCAAAATAGAAGCAGTGACTTTTGCTAAGCGACCTTTACCTTGCTCATAAGGTACCAGCTGCTCAAGCGTTAGATAAGCAATGGTGCCTCCTGCATCACGCACCATCGCAAACTCTTTATCGTGCTTACTGATGAACTCAACAAGTTTACCTGTCTTTGTATCTTGGAATAGATTAGCCATTTCTTATTTTCATCTATACCCCATATTATAGGCACAAAAAAAGGCCCCCGAAGGAGCCCTTTGTTTTCTTAGTTGTATCAGTTGGTCTCAGAACCAGCTTCCACAGCATAAGGAATGTGCACGTCGTCAGCATCAGGAGCTGCATCAGGCATGAAGTAACAAACTTCAACCAAGATGGCAGAAGGTGAGTTACGGCAAGCGCCAGCAGAAGGATCGAGATGAGCAGACAGATCAGCACTGGTGACAACTTGAATTGGCACAGTGGTGTCAGGATCAGTCAGGTCGCCAGTGGATGCAGTATCAACAATGCTGAGCATTGGGTCAACCCAAGTGCCGACAGGATTGTAGAAACCAATGGTTCCTTCACGAGCTTCAGTGTCAGTCACGCCATCATTGGCGGTCAAGACTGGAGCGATTGCGCCCACGGTGCAGGTGATGGTTGTAGAACCGGGCAGAAGACCAGTTGCTGCATCACGCAGAGATTCAGCTTCACGTACGCCGGGAGCTGAGACAGCTACCTTGTATACCTTGGCACCAGCAGGGAGCTCAAAGGGACGGTCGCGACGGGGCTTGTCATCCTGACGAAGGTCGGGAGACAGGATCTTGAGGTCATACGTACCAGCCTCAAGGACGCCTTCTTCGGTGAGAACGCCGTAGTTATCGGGGTTCAGCACCAGTGCGCCTACATGACGGAAGAACACGCAGCCGGGCAGTGCAACCACACCTTGATCGCGGTATGCGTTCAGGTGAGCAACATAGTTACCGGGGAAAATTTTGTTATTCCAGGGTGTCCGTCCTTTGTCGTCAAAACTAAAAGTGTTGTTAGCCATTATTAGTTACCTCCTATCAATATACGAAAGAGTAACCAACGGTGATGAAATCCTTATTCAGGGTTTCAAAACCAGCAAAGAGACTCCAAATCATGATGATGAATCGTGAGAAGTCATCATTGTTGTTCAGAAGAATCTGTGCATTGTTTCCGCCAATACCCACACCAACTGCCTGAGGACCAAAGAAGATCATCTGTGCTGCGTCATAATCAGCTGCGGCTGCAGCGTCATCATTAATGACGAGGTTGTAGGAAGTTTCGGGAAGGTTGGTGGATTCAAACCAACGTACGCCTTCAAACAGGAAGCCAGTAGGCATAACGGGTTGACCAGCGACGAAGCCAGCTTGTCCGTATGCAGGGCCCATTCCCTGGAAGAAGTTTGCGGAAGGTCCGGTGATGGGGTTCATCGGATCAATCATGCTCTGACCGGGATAGCGAGCAATCTCGCGGAAGTCAGAGTTTTGACGCAAGTGCATCATTGCGGTTGGGTCGCAGATGCAGCGGTAGTAACCATCAGCGAAGGTAGGAACGTTGCGCTTACGCATGTCCTTAACGACTTCGAGGAGGTCGGTCTTGACATCGAACTTGGCGGATTCGCCCATTTCGTATTCAACACCAAGGGTGCCGCCAGTTGTTGAGTCAACGGAACCTTTCTCTTTACCGCCGGGCAGGTAGTAGCCACCTTGCTCGTGGGTTGCACGACCACAGGCTTCAGCTTTCAGGAGTTCGTTAGCGAACACCCGATCGCGCCAGCGACGGTAGTCGTCCAAAAGGGTCAGTGATCCAATGGACTGGTGGAAAACGTTGAGGTTACCTGTATCAAGCAGCAGACGCTGTGCAGTGATCAGGGTTTCGCGTGCCACCTTGAAGGTGGAAGGCTGAGTTGCATCGCGGGAATCTGCAGGGCCGGTGTACTCGCGGAGAGTAACCAACACTTTGTCCTTAACGATGTTGCGTGCGGAGGCGGATCCAAGTGTTTGATCAGCGGTCCGCTCACGGGACTCCTTAGTGCCGGGCTTACCCCAGAAGCGGTAACGATCAAGCTGCACTGTTTGGCCAGGCTGCTTAGAGAAATCGTGTACAACTACGGGCTCAACTGCCATCTCAATGATGTAGGCAGGATGAGGACGGTAAAGTTCTGCACCAAGAAGCTTCGGAAAATCATTATCAATCCACATAGGATCGTAACTCCGTAAGCTAAAAGGTTTATAAGTGACTTCGACTGGTCACATACATAAATATTAGTGGTAATTGTTATAGTTCTGTATATGTATCCTAAATATCTGTGGTATGACAAATGGAATTCATTAATGACAATATTTGGAAGCCTATTCATTCGCTTCCAGGCTTTGAGGCTTGCATTGAATATTACATCAATAACAAGGGACACGTCAAAAGTAATAAGGGTCGTATCGAACGTATTCTCAGGCAACGTGTGAATAAGAACGGATACGCCTATGTAAATCTGACACAACGCATTGGTCGCAAAGGGACGATTACTACGACTGTCCATAAACTTGTAGCTCTAGCTTTTCTAGATCAACCACTCGCAAGCCCTGGTAAATCTAAAGGTTGCAGTCGCATCGTGCATATTGACGGATGCAAAAGTAACAACTCAGTGTGTAATCTTAAATGGACTAAAATAGAAGAAAGTGATAACTAATCAAGATGGCTGATAGTCTAGTTCTTACCGGTACGCGGCAAGTTACCAAACACAAAGGTGACGAAATGGTGCGTTTAGACTACCCACGTGGCGGTAACACTTGGCACCTTAAGCGGTGGTGGGTTCAAGGTAACGGCACAGTGTACGTTGACTGCACAGTATTCAAAGTGACTGGTGGTGCTGGTAGTGGCTATCTTGCCATTGCGTCTAGCGCTAGCACCAACCTTCGTATTGACCACGATGGTGCATTTGGCTTTGACTTCTTCTATATCAATGAAGTTGAGCGTGCTGCTCTGTTCACTGATACTTTTGAACTTGTTGAGCACTATGTGTTCCCCAACATCTCTGGTGGCAAAGTGATGACTGTCACTCCTGCTGATGGTGCCACGATTGGTGGTGGTGGTGGTGGTGGTGGTGGCGGTGCTCCTACTGGAGTGGTAACTGCTGTTACTGTCTCTGCTGGTGGTACTGGCTATAGCGATGGCACAGGTGTTGCTGTATCCGGTGGCTCTGGTAGCGGACTGACTGTAGACATCGTTGTGACAGGTGATGCTGTTACCTCAGCTACTGTCGCATCAGGTGGTCAGGATTACATCGCAGGTGAAACCGTAACGGTCTCTGGTGGTGGCGGTGATGCCACACTGACTGTCTCTGCTTAACGATTAATAATACGAGCAATGTAACGGGTGTCTTCTACGTTCTCAGGAGACACCAGTTCATTGCCTACTAAACAGTCAACGTTATAAGGCAAGCGACGTGTATTACGTGCGTGGAAGCCAATATAGAAGAAGTCATGTAGACGTACATACATCTTGTTGTAAGGATGCTCCATACGCTCTGATGTATATAACCTGACATCTAGCCAGTCATCAACGTAGATATTACCTGTCTTTAAATTAGTAAGGTCAACGCTGACATATCCATCTGTATTAATCCGATAGCTAAACTTCAGTCTGGCTGGCCAGTAACTTTCCTCTTCTGTTAAATCTTTTCTGTAGTCAATGATTGCCATCTCATAGTAATCTGTATAACCTGGCTCTTCAGGACTAATCTTTGCGCATTCCCAAAACGGTTCTTCAAAGCACCTTAGAGTAAAGTCAAGCGGTACATCTACGTTGACTTTAATAAAACAATTCTCTGCGCCAAATAAACCTACTTCATCCTTATAGTTCAACAACCGTGGGACAACAGTAACGCGCTCCTGTATGGGCTTCTGTATCGAAGCGCCATTAGCGTAGTTTAATGACTTAGACCCAGAAAGCGTATGGGGCGCTGTGTTATCGCTTGCTCCATAGATTAAATGATTTCTAAGAATCTCTTCAGTAACATCCATCTCTATCGAGCATGCTTTAACTCTATTGTATTAAAGATACTCAGAGACTCTATTGCTACAGTTACGTAGCTCTCTCAGTGCCTTATGCTCTAGTGTCCGTACACGGTCACGGCTCATATTAAGGACCTGTCCAATGGCTGTCATTGACATGGGCTCAAGTATCTCATCGCCAATGCCGTAGCGCATACTGATGACAGCAGCTTGCATCTCAGGCAGATCAGAGATTAACTCACGCATATCTTCCTTGATGCACTGTCTCTCCAGAATCATCTCTGGTAACTGTGTCTCATCTTCAAGCAGGTCAATCAATGCCGTATCACGGTTCTCGCCAATCTTGATTTCAAGTGATGTTGGCTGACGTGCTTTACACATCAAGTCTTTAATCTCCTCGACACCTAGCTCAAGATGATCAGACAGCTGGAAGACAGATGGCATATAACCATTCATCTGACTGAGTTCACGCTGTGCTTTTTTGAGTTTGTTGAGGTTCTCAGTTACATGGATTGGAAGACGGATAGCACGGGACTTTTCAGCGATGGCTCTTGTAATACCTTGGCGAATCCACCAATAAGCATAAGTGCTAAATTTGTAGCCACGACCAGGGTCAAACTTTTCAACGCCACGGACGAGACCAATCGTTCCTTCTTGGATGATGTCCAAGAGTTCCATATTTCTCTTCGTGTACTTTTTGGCAACAGAAACCACGAGTCTGAGGTTAGCGGTAACCATCTTCTCTTTTGCTTTCTTGCCGTCTCGTAATTCACGTTTAATCTGCTTGAGTGGGACATCATGAGCTTCTGCTAAACCTTGGTCATCAAGAGACAACTCCTTACGTTGTTCTTCTAATTCCATCAATCGCTGAACCTTACGACCTAACAGAATCTCTTCGTCGTGTTCAAGTAATGGGATACGTCCAATGTCACGTAGATACGCACGAACTGAATCGCCTGAAAGTCTTGGTTGTGTCATATAATTCTTTCGCTACTTATTAATCATAGCCTCTAATTCTAGCTACGTCAATGCTTAGCCGTGCATTCTTGCATACCTAAGTGATTGATTAGGTGCTTCTTCTCTACCTTCTAATGCTTCCACTGCCATGGCTTGTGCAGCATGTTCGTTAAAGCCTTTTGACTTATAGTTGTCTTCGTATTGTTGATACTTTTCTACACTGCTTTCAAAATCTTCACCATGAGTGACCATCTCTGCTGTCATCTGATTAGCAGCCTGGTCTGGTACACCATCACTTCTAAGGTGCTTCCATATAGTCTGATAAATCTCAGGAGATACTTCTTCGCCAGCCTTGCGTAGATGCACGATATTTATTAATCAGACTATTACGATTGTAGCGACTAAGCGTTATACATGCTCCGCTCAAGCATCATCTGACCCAGTGCTGGATCCATACCTGCTGTCATTGCATTTCCTGTTGCAAGAAAGTTCTGAAACTTCCTAGCTTCTGGTGAAGACATCACGTCACCTACAGTACGCATGGCTCTTCCTGCCTGATTTGCGTAAAGAGCGTTTGATTTATACTCAGTTGCAAGCAATTGTGCTTTTGATTCTTGGTTGGACTGTGCAGCAAGCATGCTTCGCTGTTGTCCCATCTGGTTTGCAGCGCCCTGAGGAATGGCTGTTTTAATATTCTCTCCTCGGTTCTGCTCAGCTAGTCGTGCATTATTGTATGGCTGTGGATTAATACCAGGCTTATCCATTCCGCCAGCGCTATTCATCATCTGTGCGCCAGGTGGTGTTTTTGAAACCATTCCACCTAAACCACGAGCTGCAGAAGAAACTCCCAGCATTTGTTCTGATGGTTGATAATAAGGTCGCATCGTTTAATACCGTTCTATATATCTATTGTAAGGGGATTGAATAAACAATCCCCTGACAGTTATCAGCCCTCTTGGACGAGCATCTTGGCCTGCAGTGCGCCTTGTGGTGCCTGTGCCAAATACTTCCAAGCGTTCTCAGGATTGTTATCCATCATCTGACCGAAGCCACCCCAGAAGTCATTTGCCTGATTGACCTGACGACCAGGTGTAGGCATTTCCATCTCAGGACGCTGGAAGTTCTGAGGAACGTTGTTCATTTCCTGAGCACGGATCTCAGCTTCGAATTGATCGCGAGCTTGCATCTGCTGAATCTGCTGTGCTTCTTCTTGCGTAGGCGTTGGGTAAGGACCATTAGGACCATAGAAGTCATTAACGTAATCAGCAAGAACGTCTGGATCAGTGAGCATCAGGTTCATTGCTGCACGCTCTTCACCAGCTGCTTGAAGCATCAATGAGTGAGCTTGAACAGACTGAACTTGCTCAATCAATGCATCCTCTACAGCACAGGCATACTGATTAAGAAGCACGGGAGCTTCAGCACCGAAGTGCTCAAGGACTTCAAGACTAGCGTCGCTGATCTGACTTAGATACGCGTCGCTTACCGCTGCCTCTGTTTGAGGCTGCATTTGCATTGGAGCCTGGGCGGTTGAGTAGCCCTGGGTTGAAACTTGGGGACTGTAAGTCGGCTGCGCCATAGGCACCGACATTGCTTGGGGAGTTGAAGCCCAGTTGACTTGTTGAGAAGCCTGAGGCGTTGGTGTCTGGTAAGCCGAGTACGGAACCTGGGTTTGGGAGGGGCTGCTTGTATTCAAACTTGCGCTGAGTGCCTGGAACGCCTCCTGCCATGGATTGCCCTGAGGTGCCGAAGGCTGCGCTGCCTGGGCCGGTGCCTGGTAGGCCGGAATTTGTGGGGCCGGTGCCTGGGCCTGATAGGCCTGCGAGACTTGGGGCTGACTCATCCCTGATGGGGATGCCGATACGGTTGCGACGTTCGTCGGCATCGGAGAGCTTGTCTGGGGTTGGGCCGGAATCGCTTGGTTTGTAGCTTCCACTGTAACTTAACTCCTTACGTAAAAATTCTAGAGATCTATATAAGAATCCTGTGATATCAAGATTCGGGTCAGACGCCAATGGTAAATCTGGTGTCTGTGGGTGTGGCAATTGATAAAGACTGCCGAGTAATCCAATAAATTGATTTAAAGACTGTTGTGTTTGTTGTACCATCCTGAACGGATAGCCTGAAAGCATTGCTGCTCTCTCCTCGTCCGTTTTGTTTGGGAATAAGTACTTAAGTGCTTCAATAGAATCGACACCTAGTTCTTGTAGATTTCGGACGACAATACTGTTATTGAGAATGTCATCTGTACCATCTTCAAATACTTCTCCCATCCAACGCCAGCTAACTTTAGTGCTACCGTCAGGGATTAATCCAACTACTCCTGGAGGCATTTCGCCTGACTCAAGTGTAGCACGGATGTTTTCTTCTCTTTTCTGAATAAACTTCTGAATAGCTTTGGTATATTTTTCCATTGCTGCTTCATAAGCTTTTTCATCACCTTGGAATTCTTCAGGTAATGGAATCTCTGGTTTCTTTAATCCTATGGCTGCAGCATAAGATTCTTGAAACATTTTCTCCTCATGGTTAATCATTAATGCAAACAATTTACAGAGGCCATATGTAAACAACCCTTTTGCTTTTTTCTCAGCAGTAGCTGCTACACGACCGTAAAGCGTTTTGATTTCATAAGCAGTGCCAGCGGTTCCAATATCAAGGTCATCTACACCACCAAGTGCAAGCCTGATTTCAGAGCGATAGTTCTTGACGTACAGGTTCTGGTCACCTGAGACACTATCAGGTGTCATGTACTGAACACGGTCAGTTGGCTCTAGGTTTGCAATGACCCTGGGCACTTTGATTTGACCATCAATTGAACGGCCACCAAACGGTTGACTGACACGAGTGCTATGCATCGCGCCACCGTTCATAGGTGCAAAGCCTGCCTGTGAACTAATCGTTGGCTTGAAGCTATTCTCATCACCTGACTCAATCAAGTCATGACGAGGACGGCTGGATACCAGTGTTGGGTTACCAAAGAACTTGAGGTTCTTGCGAATGTTTCTGGTTAGCTCATCGTGATACAGGATCTGATGTGCGAGCCAATCGAACTCTCCATTACCTGTTGCTTCACCTGTGCAATCCATGTGATTAAACACTTCGACTGCTGGAATGAATCCTAATGAATTGGTCAGAGTCTCGGTAGCCCCTGGCATATTCATTGGCATCGAGCCGTTCTCATTATCAAACTCAATCTTCTCATCAGAGATTGTTTGTTCGATCCTGTCTTTATATACTTTCAATCGAATGTATTTCTTCTTGCCACCACGTACTGACGTGTTGTCATAAGCACCTAGACCTGCGGGTTGCTTTACCGCAAAGCTGTAGACAAGCACAATGCTTTCTAGTTCGTTGTTCTGATCTCTGTATGCTCTATAGCTATCTTTCGGGAAATAGAGCAGTTGATAATCATCACCTGATGGTCTGAAGTAAAACAGACCTTGGCCGTCGCACAGGAAGTAATCAACAATACTATCGAGTTTCATGTCGAGCATATTATGCTCACACACTTGTTTAATAAACTCTCGACGCTTACCGTATGAATCTTGCTCAGCGTAGAACTCTAGTCCTCTACGAAGCATGAACATACGCATCTGCGCTAGATGCGAAGACACGATCATGCTATCTACAGACAGGTCTCCTCTACGCTCCTTTGCTGCTGTAAGGATCTGCTGGAATTCTGTCTGTACAGTGTTAGCCATTCTTATTCTTTTTACTTACTATTAGTCTACTCGAATTTACAGCTTCATATCATCAATCCTGTCTACGTAAGGATCAGCTAATGCGTTGAAGTCTGGTTGTTCATATACACTTGGGCTGCCAGCTGGGGTCCAATTAGGTGATCCAGCAGCGTATTGATCACCAAAGACGTTCTTCTTAGCAAGAGTCGCCTTGGCTTCGCTATATAGTGGGTTGGTTCTAATCTGTTGATCGAGTGCTTGAATATTAATTGGATTAGTTTGAGCAGCATTGAAGATGTACTTGTTAGCAATTGCAGTGCCATCTCCACGACCTTTCTGTGCTTCACGTCCCATTGTCAAATATTTCCCAAAGAAATCGATACTATTCCAGCTATCACCAAATGGATCGTTATCTTTGATGGCGTTTTCTTGCTTTACTCCACGCCTAAAGTCATGACTAGTTCCTTCAAAGTTACCCATCTTTGATTCATCAGGTCTATAAGCCTTAGTTGCTTCATTTAAGTTTTGCTGAAATTCCTCACCGTATGCTTTCTTAAATCCTTCACGTCCATATGTTTCACCTGCTGGTGGGGGTGTATAGCCTCCTCCACCGCCACCACCGCCGCCGCCACCGCCGCTACTCGAAGGTGGTTTTGCATTTCGTAAAATCTGTTGATACAGCTCACCACTGGTACCACCGTTGCCCATTTTACTGGTGTCAGCATTAATCGCTTGTAAAATATCCCAATCACTTTTTCCAGACGCTTTGTCACGGTTGTAATCAGCGTGTCCGTATTTATCGGTTGAACCAAATTTGCCAGGTTCATATTCTGCGAAAGACGAAGTATTTAGACTCATTTCTACATTGACAATACCTTTTATGATTTTAACAGACTTAGTTTATACTCACTTAAAGTGTCATTGCGTTTTCGTTGTAGTCCAACTGAAGTGCACCTCTCCGTAATAGACCTCCCATCGTGAGCACCATTGAATCAACAGCGTCATCATGCTGTGAGTGACCAAAGTTTAGTAGCTCTTCTTCCAGGATATTCCACTTACGCCACTTGTTCCATATGACTTTTTTGTGCTCATATAGTCCTAGAACACCACGCAATCGTGCGAGCTTATCTCCTTTGAATCCTTTGACAGGTGAGCAATGTAAATTATGCAATGCTCGTTGCTCAAACATCACACGCTTGAAGTCTCCTTCAAATG
>WLWF01001899.1_pt1 | contig 15999 bp, 7 predicted proteins | sample 6718331 | NCBI WGS metagenome assembly WLWF01 (sample SAMN12718692, study PRJNA515312) | sponge metagenome | isolation source: marine sponge | host: Mycale hentscheli | place: New Zealand: South Island, Marlborough, Capsize Point | collected 2003-05-01
ATGGATAATTAATAATTAAAACTAAAACAATGGCTAGTAAATTTACTTTTGCGGATGCAAAAAAACAAATTAAACAATTAGAAGAAGAGTTAAAACAGAAAACAGAAGAGCTTAAACAAAAAGCTGGTAATGTTATATTAGATACGTCTGATAATGTTTTTACAAATGCAGAGTTAAAGAAGATTAGAATATTAGAACTATGGGCAGTGTTAGGTCCTATAGCTGGTATTATAATCGGATTAATATTAGGTTAATATTAGAAACAATTAAAGGGGAGCTTGCCGTAATGGTTTGCTCCCCTTTTTTTTATTCCATGTCTTCTGCTTTATAACGCAAAAACTTGTTATTTAAAAATTCATTATCATTAAGACCTGCTAAATAATTTGATAATCCACTTGCTGTGCTTGATCCTGGTGCTTCAATTTTAGTATTTTGCATTAAAGCTTCAGCATCTTTAACTGATTTATCAAAAATAGATACATCTTTTGCAGTATTATCTGGAGTTATAACAGTTGGATCTTGACCTTTTTTAAAACCACCATGAACCTCTTCAAAGTTTTTAGGCATAGTCTTAGTACCATATGGTTCTTTACCAGAAGAATCTCCACTACCTACGCCAGCTTTAGCCATATCTACAAAAAATTGTTTACCGCGCTTTCTACGTTCATCCATAAGACCAAGAGCCTCTTTTCTAGCAGCCATAGCTTTTTTATTATTTCTAGTTCCATCTGAATTATATAAAGAACCATCACCATACTCACCAAAACCTTTTTTAGCCGCTAATCTATCTGCTCTTCTATTTAATCTTTCTTCTTTATTTTCTCTTTTTCTGCTATACTTTGCATCAAGTTTTTTTACTTTTGCATCATTTGCTTGATTTTTAGCTTCATTTTTAGAAGAAGATTTTTTACCTATACCAACAGGTTCAAAACCAGGTATGCTTGATTCAGTAGTAAAATCATCATCTGATTTTTTCTTTTTACTTTGGTTTGCACCATATGCCATTCCGTAACTCATAATTAACTTACTTGTTTTTCTACTTTGTTTGCAGCAGCTTCCCAAGGTAGCTTGCTAGACCCTTCTAAATATTTCCTTCCTTTATATTCTATTTTATTACCAACTCTAGGGTGTTTATCACCTTTATAATAAACAAAATTATCATCATAATTTAACTTACCTGATTTCATATCAGCTATATGTTTTTTTTCATGAGCTATTACTTTTTCTTTTTGTTTACCTTTTAATTTAGGATCTATTTCAATAGTACCATCATTATTTGCTCTACCTAAAACTCCATTAGGTAATCCTTTGTTTAAACTAGATTTTCTTTTAGATTTATTTTTAGACTTGTTTTTAGATTTGCTTTTAGAACCTGATTTGCTTTGAGTAAATTTATTTTTAGAAACTCTAGCAGGAAATTCTACGCCAACATTATATGGTGACCATCCTAATGATAAAAATACAGATTGCCAAGCTTCAGTACTATCTTGTGAAGCAGCTCTTAAGTTTTCAACTTTTTTAAACAAACGATCAACAGGTAAATTAGTTAAACCAGATACATAATTGGCATAGGCAAAAGCCTGATAAAATGGATCATTTTTGTATTGTCTCCATGTCTCAAACTTTTGACCTTCAATTATATCACCTATCTTTTTACTAATAGGCGGAGATATAGTAAGGCCTTTTTGTATTAATCTTAAAGAGCTATCTCTTACTGTTTTACCTTCGTCTCTTCTTTGTTTTTGAGAATAATATTCCATACCCAAATTTTTAAGAGCAGACACCACAGCACCAGCATAACCCATACCTCTTAATACACCATCAACAACATTGTTTACAGCATACATTGTTTTTTTATTTTTAGATTCTTTTTCTTTTTCATCTTCATCATCGCTTCCTAATAGTAAAGAAAACAAACCTTGTTGTAAAGCTGTAAATATTAAATTTTGAGCAACACCATAATAAATTATTTTAGAAGCATTTGTTTTCCAATCACCTCTTCCGTTAACTAAATCTAAGGTTGCTTTTCTAGTTTCACGAGCATATTGCAATGGTGTATTTGCAAAAGCTAATATAATTCTACCAATATCAGATGCTTGTTGTCTAGATATTTTATCTGGCCTAGAAGATTGCTGAGCTGTTTCAGAAACTTCCTGAAGTTCTAACATAGCTTGTGAATCTGCTTCTGACTCAGACATACCTTCTTTAATTAATTCATTATATCTATTACGATACCATGTAGCTCCACCAAAAGCTATAGCATTACTATCACCCCATTGCGTAGGTTTAAAACCAAGTTCTAAAACTTTTTTGTTTAATCTTAAAAATATATTACCTGGATTAGAATCTGCAATATCAGCTAGATTAACTTCAATAGCCATACCTCCTCTTCTTTCTTTTAAAAAATCAGAGTTTAATATTTTAATATAATCTTTTCTAAACTGAGGTACATTAGCCATAGCTAATCCCATTTTAATAGGATTATTAAAATTCCAGTTCATGTAGTTAACTGTAGACAATTGCTGTAATATAGCTGATCTCATGTTAACTGCCATTATAGCTCCAACAGATTGATTAATCCAATTCATTGCAGAATTAAACTCTTTGTCTTTACCTTTTTTACGGTTTTTACCCGTTTGCATCCTTTCAAGAATATTACTAAGCGCATCAGCATAATCATTGCCATATATTTGCTTAATAAGCTTCATGTTTTGATCAGAAAATATTTGATTTTTATTATTAGTAAACTCTTGTAAAAACTCTTCTCTTTGAGCAACATTAGAAACAACAGCCATGTCAGTAGCTATACTACCGCCTAGCCATTGTTCTGGTATAGGTGGATACCCAGCATCTAATTTAGTTATTTTAGATATTTCTTCTGCATAAGCTTTTAATTCTGCATTACCCTCAACTAAAGCTATTAAATCTTGAGTATCTGCTTTATTAAGCCCTAAATCTTGACCAGCTTTATCATATAAATATGCACGCACAGCTTGTTCATTAGTATAAATATCACCTAAAACTTTTTTACTAAGTAGTTTTCTAAACTTAGAAGGTATACCAAATGATCTATAATTTTTAAATCTTTTATTTACTTCTTTAAAATCATTAGCTAGTGAAACTTTAGCTGTTGTGTATGCGCTTACACCTTGAGCAAAAGGTGTTAATAGGTTTTCTTCAAACCATTTCATTTGCTCTTCACCTAATTTACCTTTAGCTTGAAAATATTTTAATAATCCAGCAAAGTCATCAGCGCCTGGAGGTATGTATATATTATATTTACTTAAGAATTTGCCTATGCTAGATCTTTTCTTACCTCTTATAAGTGAATCCATTTCATCTTCAAGAGATCTTTGACCACTTTCTTTAGCTTGTTGTACTCTTTTAGTTACACCTAGGTTATCTAACATCCTAGACACAGCATCAACATTAGCTTTAGAGTCATCAGCAAAGAATACATCGTTATAACCTTCAGATACTTTTTCAGCAACCCACATAGCTTTAGCACCAGGTTTACCATTAGCAAGTCCACTTATGTTTTGTAGTGGTATACTTATACCTAAAGTAGATCTTAAAAATTCTTGTATAGCTTCAGCTGCTTCAGCAGGCCTAGCTGTTAAGACAAAAACATCTCTATCACCCTTAGATTCAGTAAAACGCTTAGCAAGTGTAGCCAGAGGCCCTTTACTACCATCTTTTACTTGGTTAAACTCTGAATAATCAAAAGTTGCTCCCGCTTCCTGTAACTCATTATATTGTTCAGCAAATTGCGTAGCATCTAAATTACCTTCTGTTCCATCTGGAAGCGTGTAGAGTACCTTAGAATTAGTCTTAGCTAGTGTATCATCAAAATCAAAAACTCTAGCTTTTTTCTTAGGAGCTTTGTCATTAGATCCTACTACTTTAGCTTTTCTAAGTATGTTTAATTTATCAACAATTTCATCAGTTGTTAAACCTTCTATTTCTATACCAAACTCTTTTAATAAAGCTTCGTCAGTTTTTCTTGATTGTTCTTGCACTTGAGCAACACCTTTTTCAGAAAGTATTGCTAACTTAACTTGTGCAGGATTTTTTTCATTACGTACTTCTTTAGTGTATTTAGTTACAAAGTCAGACCATTCTTTAGCAGACATGTAATCTTTAACTTTTTTATAACCATCAGCTATTGCATCAGCTAAAGCTTTACCGCCTTGATAAGCTAATTTAGTAGCTCTTAATCCACCTATAACTATATTTATTGGTACAGCACCTAAATTTGTTTGTAATGTACCTTCAGTTCCAGTAAGCTCTGTTAACTTAGCTATAGCTCTATCAATTAAGTTTTCTACTTGATCTTCTGTTTGTTCAGATATAGATTCTTGTTGTAGTTTTTTAACATCTGGTATAACAGTTCCATCAAAACCAACATTAAATTCTTCTGCTATAGTGTTGCCGTTTTTTAATATATAGTCGTTTGGATTTATACCTCCGTTTTGAATATTTGTATTTTTATTAAAATATCTAGCCCATATATTATCAGAAAGTCTAAAACCAATAGGAGTTTGGCTTTTGTATGAAAATCTTTTTCCGTCAGGTCCTATTCCAGATAACTTATTGTCATCAACATCTAATAAAGGTCCTTGAAAAAAATTATTTTTAATTAAATTAAAATTATTTTTTACTGTTCCATTGACAGCTTGTCTAAATAAATATTTAGCAACAGCCGAAGCTGGTAGCGTATGCTCTTCTGTAAATAATTTTTTTCCATTTGAATCAAATGCTAAAAAACTATTTTTTAAGGTAAAACCTATTGGAGATAGTTTCCTAATAAAATGTTGTTGCCATGATGAAGATGATTTTAATAAAGCTCCTACTAAGGCAGCTCGCTCTGTATTCAATTCTCCATTTTCTAACATAAAATCTTGTAAAGTAACAAATATATCTTCTAAAGCTATAAGCTTATTATCTTCTTGTTTTACAAAGTTTTTATCTTTAAAATCTATTGCTAATACTGGTTTTCCATTAACTTTTTTAGTATATGACGTGGATGTTTTTACAATTGCACTGTATTCTGTTTTTTCTTTTGCAAAGTTTTCTATACCTACACTGTTTATCCAAGCATCAGCCTCATTAACATTTATAAAAAATACATGTGAATCATAGTCTCTTTCTAATTTAGGTTTTTCATTTTTAGGAAGTTTTTTATATTCATCTAACTTAATCAACTTACCTGTTTCAAGAATCTTTACATAGTCACCAACAATTATTCTGTTACGAATTTTTTTATTTGCAACACTACCATCTTTATTATAACTTTTAGCTTTACTAGTGCCATTAAAATTTCTAAAAAAGCTTGCTGGTAATAATTTAGTAAGACCAGTAGAAACCAATTTATCTAAAAATTTTTCTCTTTGAGTTTTATCATTTAAATTAATGTTTTCAACACCATATTCTTTAAATACAATATCCCAACTAACATCATTTTCTCTAAAATCTTTTCTACTTCCTTCAAAAGTTTTTTGAAAAATATTTTGAATTTTATCCGCAGTTTTTTCAAATATATTTCTTTGATCATCTAATTTTTGTTGCTCAGCAAACCTTTGTCTAAACTCAGTGTCGTTTTCTAATAGATTAATAGCTTCACGTGCGCCCATAGAAACAGCTAATGCTTCAACTAAATGCATCTGTCTATCTGATCTAGTGTTTTTAGCTATATTAGGATCTGTTATATAATTTAATATACCGTCAACGCCTAATTTATTTAATGAAACTTTTTCTAAAACTCCATTAACATCTTTTAAAAAACCAGCTTCTACAAAAGGATTTATACCACCTTTACCTCTAGCTTTACGCATTGCCTCAACTGACATTGCATCGTAAAAAGCCGATGGATTTTCTTCTATAGCATTAGTTAAACCTTTATTTGTTTTAGTATCTTTTAGTCCTAGCTTTTGTTTTATATCAGTATATAAAGCATCTTTAAAAGTCTTAGCTATATCTGATTTAAATTTAGTTGCATCTACTTTTTGTTGTGTGGTTAACAAAGATCTTTTAGCAACATTTTTAATTGTTGTTAATAAATCGTTACTAATGTTCAAAGCTTTAGCTGTATTTATATTTTTAATTTCTGGTGCAACTTCTGAATCTTCTTCAGCTATAATACTTTGAACAGCATTGCTTTCTAAATCTTTATTAAAAGTTTGATTAGATATACCTTCTAAAGCTCTAGCACTTACTGCTCTTTTTCTTAATATACCTTGAACATAAGCACCTAAAGGTATAGATCTATTATATGTTCTTAATACGTCTAATAATTCTGTTTCTAAATTACTTTCATATTCAGCTTTAGTTCCTCTACGTAAATCTTGTGGTATTGCGTTGTAAACTTGATTTGAAAGTTTTTTTATAAAAGGCTTTTGTGTTTTAATTATAGCTTTAAAAGCTTTGTCTGATATTACGTTTTTACCATCTTTATCTTTTGTTATAGTGCCTTCTGTTACGCCATCATCAAAAGCTTGTTGTAAATCTTTTGACGCTTGAATACTACTTTCCTTAACGCTTTCAACACTTTCATTAACTTTAAATACTTTATTTTTAATGTCGTTATTTTTAGCGGCATACTCAGATGTTAATCTAGTAAAATCTGCTTCATATTGATTTTCTGATATTAAACCTTCATCAAGCTTAGCTTGTAAATCAATTAAATCATTATTTAATTTTTCTTGATTTGTTACTTTACTTGTAGCTGGCTTTATAATGCTTAATCGTATTTTTTCTAATTCGTTTTTATATTCTTCCGTAAATGAACCATCTTCATTTCTTATATTTTGTGTAGATTCATCAGCAACTCTAGTTAAAACTTCAGATATTTTTTGATCTGCTTGTTTTATTTTTAATTGAAAACCATCTCTAGACATTTGGTAATCAGTATTGTCTAAGCCAAATTCTTTTTGTTCTTCTAGATTTTCAATTTGTTCTTGAGCATTTGTTATTTCATCATTAGCTTTTATAACAGTATCAATATCTTTATCAGATAATTTTCTAGCAAGCTTATTACCTCTTCTTAATTCTGTTTTAAGTTGAGATTCAACAACATTAATAGCATCTTGCATGCCTTGTTTAACATCAGGATCTTTAGTCAATGCTTGTCTTTGCTTTAAAACGCCTAAGCTAAATAAAGAATTAGATGCAGTACCTTGAGTGTGAACAGGCGCATGATCTCTAATTATTCTAGCTGCTTTTCTTAATTGAGAACCACCTGTTATAAATAATCTACTTCCAATAAAAGACTGTGCTATTACCTCAGGAACTTGATCCCAAAAGTTTTCTGAAATATAATCTGTATATTCATCTCCTTTTAATTTTTTAGCTTCAGCTTGATTAATTAATTCTAAAGGAAGTTGAAAAATTTCTGTAAGAGTTTCTGCAGAAGCGCCCACAGTACCTGGCGCAGCTTTAGATGCTTTTGCTAATAATCCATTTTTACCAAATCCTGCAAGCATTGCTTTTGCATAATTTTTAGCACCTTTAGAAGCTAATTTACCAGTTAGAGCTCCACTAAGCCCTTTAACGCCAATAGTTTCTAAACCAGAAGCAGCTCCAGCTAAAAGCATAGGTGTTGCAACTTGTTCTTTATTCTCTTTAAACATTTTAGCTATGGCTTCTTCCTCAGGAAGATTAGGATATAATGCTTTAGCATTTTCTACATTAAAATCAACATAAAATTGAGGAGCTAATTGTGTAGAAAAAATAGTTCCAACTGTTGCTATAGTACCAGCTATAGGTCCACCAACTGCAGTACCAGCGGCCCCACCAATCATAGCTGGAATTGCCGATGTTAAAACGCTTGCGAATCCATTAGCCGCACCTCCAACCATACTAGCAACGTCTCCTTGTTTAGCTCCTTCTACAAAACCTTGACCTGTTGTTTTTAAATTTTTTCTTAATTTCTGTAATTCATTAAATATTTCTATTTTTTCTTTATCAAAAGCATTGTTTATTTTTGCAGCTTGTTCTTTTTTTAATTTTACCTGCTCAGGAGTGTCTAAAACATTGGCGCCTATGCCAAATCCTAAATTATTAACACCTATTTTACCAGCCTCTTCAATTGTTTGATACTTTAGAGCATTAAAATTTTCTATTGACATATTAAAAAGAGTGGGAACGTTTTCTATTATAGCATTTTTAAATGCTTCTAAACTACTTAACTTTTCTCCTTTTTCATTAACGGCTATTTTAGTTTTTTCACCTAGTAAAGATTCGTCGATCTTGCCTGTTGACTTATATTTTTCATAAGCCTTACGTTGATCCTTTTTAAAATAACCTTTATCAAATTGAAACTTAATTGATTCTATATCAAAATCTTCTTCTACAGTATTAGGTTGTGATTCCGACGAACCAAGATCCGATTGCGATTCCGTAACGACGGTTTCCGCCGTTGCAGGTGCAATCTCGTCCTCTACAACGGCTTCTGTCTTTACTTCTTCTACAAATGTATCTGGTGGTGGAGATGAAAGAAGTTCTGCTTTCTTAGCATCTACAGCAGCTTGTATATCTTCATTTGAAGCATTTTGTGCTTGCATAGAAGCAACTAAAATATCTAATTCTTGTTTTTGTTCCTCTGTTAGCATATCGTATTAGTTGTAATTAAATTGTTGTCTAACTCCTGGGTTAGCTATTTGAGCAGATCTTATCTGATTAAACTGCATTGTATTACCGCTTTGTGTATATGTAGTTCCATCTTCACTATACTGTCCTTGAATAAATCCTGAAGCTAAATCTTTAGCTTGTGTTTCTGAAAAACCTTGAGCTATAAATATTTTTTGAAGTGCAGCTTGTGCATTTTCTCCAGGATTTAATGTTATAGATTTTTTACCATCATTACCAGGCATTGATATTTTTATATAGTCTGTTGTTCCTGGTTGAGTAACCTCTCCAGTATCTTCATTAATAATAGCTTCTGCTCCAAATTCTTCAGTTTCTAATCCCATTTTACCTAATGCTTGTTTTAATTGAGGATTTAACTTAGTGTTATCATTAGGATCTGTTAACTGTAGTTCACCAGAAAATACTCCTTTGTCGTTTTGACTTAAACCTAAGTCACCCAAGTTTTCAGTAACATTTTCAAAAGCAGTAGCAAGTCTTTGATTTTCTTGAATTTGTTTAACTTCATTAGGATTACCTTTATTTACGGCACCCTGCAATTTTAATCTATTTGCTTTAAGAATTAACTCTTGATTTTCTTCAGCTAATTGAGCTTTTCTACTATTTATAAAAGTACTTTGACCCATTTCAACATACTTTTTTTCTAGTTCATATTCTAAGGCATTAGCGTAGCTTTCATTACCTACTTTATATCCAGCGTTATCATCATTGGTAGTGTTAGCTAATCGATCAACTTGTTCATTACTCATTCCAAACCAATCAACAGCTAAAGCTTTTATACCATCATTACCGGCTCCATCAGCTAATGAAGTAAAAGAATCTTTATAGGCTTCTATTAAATCTGGATTATCTGCTGTAGTCCAAAGGCCTCTGTCATATCCTTCTTTATTTAATGTTTTTAGATTTTTTCTTGGATCTGGTCCTTTTAATAATAATCTAGGCGAACTTTGATCATACTTATTTAAAGGTATACTTATATCTTTATTTTCCGTTACTGTTTTACCTTGTAACATCATGCTGTTTCCTTCCATACCTACACGAACACCGTTGTTTGGTGTTATAAGTGTATTATAATAATCTAAGGTATCTGCACTGTTAGCACCAGAAATAGTTCCATCATTAACAGCTTGCTGATAAGCATTTGCTTGATTTATAATAGTTTGTCTAGAAGCTTTTAAACTTCCAACTTCTTGAAGCAACTGAGCTTTACCCATTGCTATTTCATTTTGAGATAATCCACTAGTTTCTAATGCAGCATAAGCATCTGGAATATACGAAGCTGCTTCTTGAAAATGATTTTCTATACTATCATATCTACTATCTTGAGGTACTACAAGACCAGTATACTCTTTTAGCTTCATTTGCTGCATCGCATAATTTTCTAAAGACATCTTACGTTGACGATCTTCTTCTGCGCGCATGCGATCCATTCTAGCTCTATTCTGCCCTATGGCATCTTCAACTGCAGTACCAATTCTTTTTGAAGTGTCTGCGTAATTTCCAGTGCCATACATTTTGGCCCACTCTCCTATTGTTGCCATATTATGTGTTTTTACCTAATATTTTTCCTGCAGCTGTTTGTAATTTTCCAGCGCCAAATAAACCACCTGATGCCGCAGTTAAACCAGCGTCAAGTATACCACCTATACCACCAACTAAATCTGCTGTGGCTTGTGATCTTGCATCTTTAGCAGCTTGATATTGACCGGCTCTTCTGTTTAATATATCTTGTTGTCTACCATATTGCATAGACTGTACACTCATATCTCCTTGAGCTGCTAATTCTGATGCTCTTATATCTGTTTGAGCAGCAAATCGATCTGCAGCAACCTGTTGACCAACATTAAATTGTTGACCTTGGTTTTGTGCTGCCATATTAGCTAATGCAAATTGATTGCTAGCGCCAAATTGTTGTTGCGCAAATTGATTACGTGCAGCAACATTGGCTCTTTCCATTGCATTATCTGCACCAAACTGAGCTAACGCAAATTGATTAGCTGATTGTGCGCCAAACCTTGCGGCTTGATTTTGAGCTTGAGCTCCAAACTGTGCTGCGGTATTTTGTGCACCTACATTAAATTGACCTTGACTTAAATCAAATTGTGATGCTACGTTGCCTTGCGCTAACTGTGCTCTTTGTAATTCTGATTCACCACGAGCTCGCATCATTTCATTAGACTTAACTTGTCTATCAATATCAGCAGATATACCTGCTTTAGACTTTGCTGCGGCTGCGGCTAATGCGGTAGCTCCACCAGCTCCAGTACCTGCTTGTGCAGCAAGATCTTGAGAAGCTGCTAATGATTGATCAGCTTCTTGAGCTGCTAATTCTGCACCAGCTGTTGACACCTGAAGATTATTCATTGTGTTTGTAAGTCCTGTTGCTGCTCCTCTTGCTAAACCTGCAACATTTGTGCCTTGCGCAGTATATCCTTGTGAGTCATAACCTTGTGAGGCTCCCAATCTTGCTACTTGACCTTGTGCCGCAGGACCTAATTGACCTACTGCTGCTGACTGTGCGTTAAAAGTTCCTGGCGTATAAGATCTACCCTCAAGTCCTGCTAAAGCATTATTAAATTCAAAGCCTTCAACATTTCTTTCCGCTGTTTCAAAACCAGCTTTTGTACTTTTTTCTTCTCGGCGTCTTTTTCTACCTCCAAAAAGTGAGGCTACGCCTTTTGCTACTGCTCCCATTTAGTATTTCATTATTAATTCGTAAGACGGAGTTTCATCGCAATAATACTCCGCTTGTTTATATTTGTCTAATAACATACCTTCCTTTGCCCAAGCAAATGCGTATTTATAACCCATGTCTTCAGCAAAATCAGTTGTAAAATCTACTAAGAGTTGCAATGCATCACTTCTGTCCGTGTCTTGATAAGATTTATCACTAACTACTACAGCTGGAATCGCAGTCTTACTGTTTGTCATCCATAGCCACATGGCTGCAATAGGATCATCTCCTTTGCAAACCATAAAGCCACCTAAGCCTTGTCTTTTTTCTTCTTGTTCGTCACCTACTCTAAAAGAACCAGGTAACATATCACGAGGGAAGCCTTCGGCTTTATAAGCTTCCCACCACTTTGGTATTAAATCCCAATCGGATTCTTGTAATTTTCTTACTTGTAATTGCATATAATTTAATTTGATGAATTTACCGCTTCCGCGTTTAAAGCAAACAATTCTTTTTCTGTTGAAGCGTTTGCTGTTGGTAATGTTAATTTAACTAAAGCAAATGCACCTTTAATTCCACTTACTATTTTATTGTCTGTCTGTGTTAAAGTACCATTGACAACAATATAATTTGGTTCTGATGAACTTATCGGCGCAAAATACTTGCCTTCTTTTTCCTGAAAAGGAAATGTTACTATTGCTGCCATATTTATGCTTGATTTACTGTTATTACTTGTGGTGTTAATGTAACTCGATCGTTTGTATCTCTTATTGTAAATGTACCTGTTCTGGCAGATCCAGTATTATTAGTTGTTGCTGACAATGTAAATGAAGCGCCTGGCGTTAAAACCCTAGTACTATTTGTACCATCTAAAAGTATCCAATCAAATCCAGTATCAGGACTTGCTGTTCCATGAACATTCCACGATCCAGTTATCACAACAGAATCTCCTGCGTTATTTAATGTTTGAGGAGTTGTTGTGTTTCCCAACGTTGCCGTAGCTGGACCTATTGTTGTTATAGTAGGAGTAGCTGTTGTATTTCCTGTTAACACGGGTATTTGTATGTTTATTACTAATATACCAGCAGAAAAACCGTCTGAAGCTGAATCATTAAGAACATTGTTTACCACTGTACCTGCTGGATAACCCGCAGCACTATCGGTATAGCTAGAACTTGTTAAAACTTGAGTATTTGTACATGTATATGTTATTGTTGCAAATCTTGTTGTGTTAGCTTCAAAAGGTGAATTATAATATGCTATACTTACTTGCTCACCTGATGGTACTGCTATTGTACCTGGAGAAACAACATTACCTTGAGCCCAGTTCAACGTGTACTTAAGCGTTGCATTTCCATTTACTGTTATAACACCAGCTGTTGCTGTATTTGTAACATTAACAGGTAAAGTATATTCAACATTGTCACCTGATCTTTGATTTGTTAAAGTACCAGGATTTACACTAGCTGGAATACCTGAAGTATCTACCGTTATATTTGCGTTATCAACATAATAATTAGTAAAAGCTGCTGTTGTAAAAACAATATCATTACTTCCAGCTGTGTTAAACACTCGTGATGCGGGTGTTAACGCTGCGTTAGATATTGTATCTACCATGTTTACCGTTAGTAAAGCAACAGTAAATGCTAAACTAGCACCAGTTCCACCTATATTTAAAGTTTGTATACTATTAGAATTACCTACCGTATGCTGAACTAAAAATACTAATTGATTTTCATTTGTTATAGCTTGTGGGTTTGTTATGGTTAACGCACTTCCAGAAGCCTGAGTTAATGTTACATTGTTTACATTTGTAAATTTAAACTGTGAATTCAAAGGCTCAACAAATATAGCCCACTGTACACTCTGATTTTGCTTAGCTTGAACTGTGTTAGCTCCGTTGAAAACAGAATTAGGTGCAGCACCGTTTAACTGTAGTGTTGTTGTAAAAGATGTTGCTAACACTGGTAATATTCCTGAAGCACTTAGATCTGTTTCTATATACTCTAGCTCCCAGCCAGTATCACCTTCGTAGCTTAAGCTATTATATTGTTTTACAAGAGATGGAGCATCGTTAAATATAGGTATAACATAAGACTCTTGTGTTCCAGAATTGTAAAAATTATTTCTAGTTACATTAGCACTATGGTGTTCCCACATTTTACCACCATTAAAAGTGTAATATGTGTTATTCAAAGATAAACCACCTTCTTGTTTATAACCTCTAAAACTTGTCCATCCACCTGATCTATCATCAAATGTTACTGTTAAATATCCATCTGATGCTGTTGCTGCATTTGTATCTTCATTACTATCAAAACCTTGACCTATAATAGTTAATTCATACATGCGACTATATTCATCGTAAGATCCTATGATAGAGGTAGATTTTTTTAATGCATCTCTAAAAAAGTCACCCATACCTACTTGAGATATTTCAGTAATACCATTTTGAGATAATCTTAATACAGTACCTCTGTTTTTATCAGTAAAATATCTTGAAAAGCCAAAGCTTGCAAAAGATTGAGGATCATTTGATATTCCAAATTCACCAGCAAAAGCAGCTACTGTTCCTAAAAACTGTGTGTTACTTGTAACTGGTACTGCGCCACCTTCAGCTGAATATATAAAGTTCTTATCAATAGGCGATCTAGATACTTTATCTTCCTGAAATATTAATATTTGTGTATCATCAACAAACATTTTCTGTACAGAACCATTTAATGGATCAAGAGAGATGGTTAGACCACCCTCAGATTCATTAAATTGATTTATATAGTTAATACCAGTTCTAGAGTTTAAAAGTCCGCTAGAATGTATAAGAGTGTTGTTTCTTCTTTCTTGAGTAAAATTTTCTTGTACTACATAAGCTCTAACACCCACATCAAAAAACGGTTGATTAAATCCAGCTTTAATTCTATTTATTTCTATGTGATCATTGCCAGAACCTCCTGGATCAAACGTTAATAATATACAGTTAAAAAAATCTATATCTATAGCTGTTGCTGGAATAGCGCTAGAACCATCATCATTTAATACTCTACCACCTGTAGATGTTTCAAAAAATATATCTAACTCAGAACTAACAGGTTCTGTTTCAAAAACACATAGACCAGCTGCTACAGTATTACCAGCTTGATCTAAAGTAGTAACATTAGCTTTTCCACTTGGATTTTGTATAGATTGTACTGAGGTTAAATTAGCTTGAGGTTTTGTAACTCCAGCTTGTGGAGTATATACATTTCCTCCATTTAAATATTTAGGATAAACAGACACGTTACACGGAGATATTGTTGCTGAAGTACTTGGAGGTATTGCGGCGGTTTGATCTCTAGGTATTTTATTTATACTATCACCAAGTCTTTCTACTTCATTAGCACCATTAACTACTGAAATCCAATTATAATACTCTTGCTCACGTTGTTTTACAACAACTCTATATGAATATGCCCAAGATGGTATTTGACTTGTGTCTGAAAATACTATTCTTAAAGCATTAAAAGCAGTTGTTGAAGATGCGTTTCCAGTGTTTGGATCTATAAAAACAGTATCAATACCAGAACTAGAAAGTATAACAGGTGATTGTCTTCCAAAATTATCTGCTAAAACAATACCAACTTGATATGTTCTTCTTGATTTAACTGATTGATTTACTAAAATAGAATTTCTAGCAGAAGTCTCGCCTGTTCTTTCAACACTAAAAGCTATATTAGGTATATCAAAGTTTTGTAAAAAATTACCGTAAACTAATCTACCACCAGCAACTTCTTGTGCTTTAGCTTTAATAGGCACAGCATCATAAACTCTAGTAAGTTGATCACCTGGTAAAGTTCTAAATGGATCTGTTGAAGAATATGTAAAGTTCACAAAAGGCTCTGTTGTTACCTCTTGATCATCAACAACATATAAAGTGCCAGATCCTGATTCTTTATATATTAATTCAACACTTGTAATACCATATCCAGTTGGTGTAGGTATTTGTAATTGTACTTGGTTTATTGCATTAACAAAAGTTTCTATTTCACCAAAATTTGACAATGAAGAACTTATTGTATCAGTTTCATTTAGTCTTGAAAAAAGTATAGGTGAAAAAGGTGCTAATACACTATATTCACTATCTTCAAATTGCCACCTGTATGAAAACCTAATAAATTTATCTTCCATAAATGTAGAAGATATGCTAGCTTCTCTAGTAGCAGCAACAAGAGTTGGTGATTCATATGGAGTAAACTTAGCTACAGATATTAAATTATCTATATTTGAACTTGATGTATAATAAGAAGTATTATTTCTTGCCGTTACTACATTTATTTTTCTAGGATAATTTCTGTTGTCAGTCCAAAATAAAAGATCATCAACTATGTTTATACCTGTTATAGGAAAGTTTTGATGTAAATTTAATTGTTGTGAAACAATTAATGCTGTAAGTTGTTTTGTTTTTTGATCATATTCAAATAAACCATGTTGACCTGTGTTAGTCTCATTGTATATTGAATTTGTTGTAACAAGAAAATATACTTTTTCTGTTCCAGTATCAGCAACTTGACCTATACACTTACCATTAGCAAGTCCGCTTTGTGCTACTAATTCATTACCTAATAAATTTTCAACAGCACCAACATCTGAGCTTTCTGATTGCCCGATATTAATATTAAAACCTTCTCGATATTCACCGGCAGGTA
>WLWF01001901.1_pt1 | contig 15976 bp, 20 predicted proteins | sample 6718331 | NCBI WGS metagenome assembly WLWF01 (sample SAMN12718692, study PRJNA515312) | sponge metagenome | isolation source: marine sponge | host: Mycale hentscheli | place: New Zealand: South Island, Marlborough, Capsize Point | collected 2003-05-01
ATAAGGGAGTCCGCTCACCTCGTTTATAGGCCGTAGCCCATAAGGGGTAGCTGTAGTAGCCATCTGTATCTCCTAATTATCCTTTACCGAAAGTAACCTTAGAAGTCCGTTCATTGAACATAGGCATCCTAGGGTCAGACTCTCGCATTAAATTATTGTCTACAGAACGTATTTGCGCTTCATTAGTTTCTTTATAATAAGCACTACGTTCCTCAACAAGTTCTTTTGGAGCTTTGCAAAGCATTAAACCGCCCATAACAATATTGTCTTTAAAGCGATCATTCTCAATACTCACCAAATGAATCTCAGGGTGATCTGAGGCTTTACACGGCTCCCAACCTTCTCGTAACTTAGAAGAAACATTAGTAGGATCAGCTTGACCATTGGTAGAAACACGAACCCAATGAAAAGTGTAACCATCTTGCGGGATAGGGTCAGGTAAAAGCTCTGGCCTTTTCCACGCAGGTTTATGTACTTTCTTTTCTTTGGTATCTAGTTCTCTATCTAATCTATTTTCCATTACTTCTGCTCCCTCATTAATTCAGCTGCCTGTTTGGCGTAATCTTCCAGAGGTACTCCAAGACGTTTCGCTAAAGCCACTTGTGTTTGCGATAATGTAACCTTGTTAGGTTTCGTGCTCCGCGTAGCGGGTGCAACCACATTACTTTGTTTGCGTTGTGCGGAGGGTTGTTCACCGTCCCCATCAAAGTTACTTGGAAAAACTTCTCGCATACGAGAATTAATCTTCTCGTAGTATTCTTCACTTCGCGGGTCTATCCCGTTTTTCTTAAGTTTGGAATCTAAACCTAAAGCGAACGCTGTCATTTCATCGTCCGAACCAAACCAAGTGTTTTTTTCAGCCCAATCTTGCGCCCGTGGATCTTTAGTTGGTTGTGCGGGCTCAACATTGTTTTGCGGTACTTTTATATCATTTTCAGGGGTTTGTAAAGGTTGTCGTTTAAAATTAGTAACTTTGTCGTCCCTAATTTTAGCAGTCGTAATAGCTTCTTGTGCCGCTACAATAGCATCTGTATCACCAGATTCGTATGCATCTTTGTATTGTCTTTTGGCAGCAAGCATTTCCGCTTCAACCGCTACTTTAGCTTGCTTAAGCATGGCTTCTTGGCTTCGATCTACTCGACTTTTAAGTTCTTTATTCTCTTCAAATAAAGGTTTAGATATTCTCGTAAGTTCTGCTAGTTGCCTTTCAGCAGCTTCTTTAGCCCGCCGTTCGTCATGGGTAGCTTTGTTTAGTTGCCCAATTCGTTTTTTTACGGATTTAGAATAACTTTCTAGCTCTTCATCATCTACTTCTTTAAAGTTAGTAGAAGGGACCTTGCCTTTATCTCTTTCAGGCGTGTCATCCACTACTTCAATTTCTACTTCAGGTTTTTTCTCTTGAGGCGTAGATTTTATTTCTTCCCTACCAACCGCACCCTCCACCTCTATGTCCATTGTTTTTTCTGGGGCTTCGACTTCTATTTCAGCCGCAGCGTCTACCTTGTCAGGGTCAGGAAACTCGTATTCTACTTTCTGGATAGGCATAAGTTACTCCTTAGTTTGCGCGAGATATTACACTCGGGTCATCAACGACAGCTTCAATAGAATCATCATTCATCAAACGATACTCTTGTTTGCCGACTTTAAAACGTGTGCCGGTATTAGCCCGAAACATTACATAGTCGCCTTGTTTACACCAAGGGCCAGTAGGGAATCGTTCTTTATCTGCATACGCTTGCTCTCCCATGTCCAGCACCAACCCTATCGTAGACAGGATGTACTCTTCATGGAGTGTCTTTGCAGCTTTAGCTATTCCACCCGCAAAAGTTTCTTCTACGTTAGGTAGCGCAATAAGTACTCTGTATCCCACAGGCTTGGGGATAAGGGCATCTAAGTCTTTCTGTGCTGCATCTTCCTCTTCTATCTTTTCCTGGCGTTTCATTTCTAACGCTGTCATTTCAGTCATGTTGGTTTTCCATATGGATACGCGAGAGGTCATTTATTTCTCGTAATGCGGTGTCCAGACCCCGAAGCACACCACACACTTCTCTATAAGCGGCGTAGTCTTTAGCTGCACCGGATTGTATAAAGTCTTCGCTAGACCGTTTCTGGTCTGTAATCTTTTCTACTAATACTTCAAAGACAGTCTTTGCCATTATCTATCCTCTCGGTCATCGCGGTAGGCTTCAGACGCATCACGATGCGCTTCTGCTCTAGTTCGTTTTTCTTCGCTGGCAGCTTTGTTGATATCCAGAATAGCTTTTGTTTCTGCTATGTCGTTCTTAGCCTCGGCCTGTTCATTCTGTGAAGCTATACGACTTGCTTCCAGTACCGCTGTGGTCTGTGCTTTCTGTTTATCCAGATCAAGCCGTTCCTGATCCATAACAACATCTGCTGCATCTTTAGCGGCTTTACGCTGCGCATCTTGCTCCTTGATTGCCAACTCTCGTTGTGCCATCTGGAACACAGGGTCTTGTGCTTTTTGTTGTGCCGCAGCTTGCTGTGCATCGGCTTGTTTTTGCTGAGTTAACTGCTGTCCTGCTGTAGCCATAAGACTTGCTAACTGAGCTGCTTGTTCTTCAGGCAACTCGGCGTTAGGCACAGGTAAAGGTGCACCAATCTTCTCTTCCATCTGTTGTCTGTAAAGGAAGGCCATGTGTTCCGCTATGTGCGCCTTCAGAGCTGCCACAGTTTGTTGCCCTGTAGGAGTTTGTCCTAGCATTGCTGCTATTTGCGGGTCAGCAAGGAAAGCTTCGTGTACCGCAATGTGTGCTTTATGATCTTGAAATATAAAGGCTTTTATTGGACTACCGTTAAGTGCATCCATGTTCTCACTAACTGGATCAGTCGGCTTTTCATCATCCTCAGTTGGTACAAGTTTGTCTGCGTTCTTAATCCCTAAGACCTCGATCATCTGCCGGTGCAGTTGGGGTAGGTCATAGATTTGTGGGGTAGCCTGTGCCATCTGGAGTACGGTTTGGTATTGCACAACTCGTTGTGCCATCGTACTACTGTTGGGGTCGCTGACAGGAATTACTTCCACCGTGGCATAGTCGGCTTGGCGGGCGCGAGGTGTACCACGGTCAGGCTCATAACCGTACTCTAGTGGTGCGTACTCAGCCATAATCGCTCTGAGCAGTTTAAACTCCTGCTTCATTGCGTAGTGGACACGGGATTGAACCGCAGCCATTGGCTTGAGAGTGCGCTCCAACAGAGCGAGAGTTGTTCCGACAGGCGCATTTGCGCTCATATCAGAGATATTCATGTCCGAAATAGCCCCTAATCTGCGGCCTTCTTCGGTTATCTTGTCTAATAAGGCCAATAACGTCTGGCTTGGCTCTTTATAGGGTAATGGCAGGATATTCTCGCGGATTGACCCGCTGGGTACGTCCACATCACGGAATTCACCCGGCCCGATGGGGGTATCGCCCGTAGTTACCCGCATTCCACGGGATTTAAGGCCACCCGGTAGGTTAGATAGCGTACCTGCGTCCACTAATTGACGGATAAGTGACGTTCCCGCCCGCGCATAGCCACCAATAATGTGAATTAGGCCCAATCCATAGAAGCCAAACCCTGGAACGTACACATAATGGACAAAATGCTGGCGTTTTAGCATCAATGGGTCGTCAGGATTCCAGTTTCTGCGTACCGCAAGGACTGTTCCCGTACCTTTTTCTATACTAATCACGTAAGGCTTGGCAATTTGCAGGGAATCGTCGTTTTTATCTGCCCCATCTACCTCATCAATGACAATATCTGCGTGTATTTCGTACACCGCGTAGCGGTCATCAGTAGTTAGGGAGATTCCAGCCTGTTCAGCCTTGGCTTCTTCGATATCTGTGGTGAAAGACACCGGGTCACCGAGGTCTACTTCCCGATAAAACCCTGCATCTTGCAGTTTTACCATCTCATTCTTAGTCTTACGCATCACATGAGTGACACGCTCTGCTGATTCCAGATTAGACGCACCGTAAGGCACAATCATATCTTCCGCTGGAATGTAAATAGCTATCTGCCGCCCTAAGTTAGGGTCGAAATAAACTTTCTTAAACGCCGATCCAGCCAACCCTAGGCTGTACAGCATACGTTCATGCTCTGGCCTGTACTCCACCATCACATCAGTCAGCTCGTAGTTCATATCGGTTTTAACGCGCAGAGCTGCGTCTTCCTTATCCTTGGTCATCTCACCCAGTATCTGAGTTTTCACAGGGCCAGCCGCTGGGAATGTCTCACTCATGGCTTCTGCTTGAAATCTTATCGCTGCTTCTGCTAGTACTGTGCTATACACACCACAGGCATTTTCCCAAGGCTCAGTCCTGTCTTCATAACTAAACCCTAAAACCTCTAAACCTTTTACATAAGTCTCAGCCCAGTCACGGCGTGACCCTATGTCCCCGTCCACCGCACCTACCAAATCACCTGACAACTCATTTAGTTGACCGTCATCTAGGTATTCTGCCAGGTTTGCTTCAAACGGTGCATTGGCAATGTCCGAGTCTTCCATGTCTGGAACCAGTGTTATCTCTACGCCGCCGTCTTCCAGAGTCGTTATCTCTGGTTCGATAGCAATTTCTAACTGCTCCACTACATCAACTTCTTCGCCCAAGGGGGCTGCAAATAAACTTTTCTCAATAGCCATAATTATATTCCTTCCATCACGCCCCATTTGTTTAACGGACAGCTTGCCTTTTTGAAGAATACTTTAGCGGGCATCAAGCACCCGCATTGTTTGCACCTATTAAGTTTAGGCGTAAGCTCCGGGCAACCTTTGCAAGTAGCTAGTCTACCCAATGCTTGTTGCTTCACTTCACTGCTAAACAACGGTAAGTTCTTGGTTATCCAGTCTCTTGACGTTTGGTCTAACACTAGTAATACCCGCCCCTACGCTGCTTAAAGTATTCTATTTCTTCTGCTTCATCTGAAGGTAGCCGTATGAACCCACCCTTCCTATACCGCATCAGTGCCAGTGACACAGAGTCCACATAGTCATCATGCTCCCCTGAAGGGAACGCTGCAACCTCATCAATAACCTCTTCAGCCCAGCGCCGGTTGGGTGCCCATACCATACCAGAGGCAAACAGATCAGACACCGCGTTTAAGCGCGTTATCTTATCGTTCCCTTTTGTAGGCGTAAACTCCTGCACGGGTATACCCATTGCTCGTAGCTCATAGATCAACGGAGAGCCTGATGCCTTCTTCTCCACAATCAACGTATCCGGTTGCCACTCCGTGTACTGTTCAATAGCCGCTTTCTTCAGTGACGGGAACTCCATCCTGTCCCTAAACGCATTGAGCAATATCAAGTTAGCTTGCTCTATCCCTGCATCATCAGCCTGGTAGAACACTCCCCAGGTAGTACAGGCTGAGTAGTCAGCGCGGTTGTTCTTCTCAAACGCCGTATCCCAAGCCATCAGTAAAAACTCACAGGCTGGAGGTTCTTCCTCTTCCCACTCGTTCCACCACTCACGTTTCACAATAGCCGACGTTTCGGATGTCGGGTTCTGCTGGTACTGCGCCATCCACTTGGAGTTTGGTAGTTCTTCCCGTAGGGACTCCAACTCTTTGCGTTCCCAAAACTCAGGCCACAGCGGATTCCCACTAGGCATAAGTGCAGGAAATTCAATGACTTCCCACTCATCCCCACCACGCTCCGCTGCCGCTTTCAACACTTTAGCAGTCAGGTCACGCAGGCTCCATCGGGTCATTACCACCACGATAGCCCCACCAGGCTGTAGTCTTTGCCGTGGCCCTGATGTGTACCACTCGTAAGTCTTGTCGTAGATGTCCGGGTTTATCTCAGCCAGTGCTGCTTCTTGTTCCGAGTGCGGGTCATCAATAATCAATAAGTCCGCGCCCTTACCAGTAACCGCACCGCCCACACCAATCGCAAAGTAATCCCCGCCTTTACTGGTGTTCCAGCGTCCTGCTGCCTTACTGTCTACCGATAGGTGTAAATCAGGGAAGATGGCATGGTACGCATCCTGGTCTACCAAGTTCCTAACCTTACGACCAAACCCTACCGCAAGTTCTGCGGTATGCGAGGTCTGGATGACTTTCTTGTGCGGATACTGCCCCAGAAACCACGCAGGTAATAAGTAACTAGCAAACTCAGACTTAGTATGACGAGGAGGCATATTAACAATGAGACGCTTACACTCACCACGAGCCACACGCTCAAACGCTTCAGCCATCTTGCCATGATGTTTCCCGCTAATAAACGTAGGCCACATTTGTTTTACAAACTCAATGAACTTCGTTTCTGCTTTCTTCTTTTGCTTTAACTTTGCTAGGTGTTCTAACTCCGCTAGTAACCTTTCCTGCTCTGGTTGGGAAAGCAGCGGAAGTATTGAGGGTATATCCCTCAAGTTAATATCTCTAAAAGGCGAGGCAGAACTATTTGTCATCTAGCTCTATAACCCCTAATTCTTCGTCTAATTCCTCACGCATCTTCTGATGGTTTAACCTACCGAACTCTTCGTCTATAGGCATTACATCTACTACAGTAGCGTTAAGGAGGTTCTTAACCTTCTCCTTAATTGCCTTCTCCAGCTCCTCTGGACTCTTGTAGTTAATAGTAATCTCACTTCGTTCTGTGAAGATACCTATATCACTGTGCTTACCAAGAAGCTCTAAAGCCTTTAGCTCGTAACGCGGGTCACCGCAGTCAGCTATCTCCATCAACTTATTTGTTATAGCAGCCCTGGCCTCTGCTGCATCCATAGCAAGCTGCTGGCCATATGTGCGTAAGAATGCAGCCGCAGCAAATGCTGTGGTCTGGTTTGTAAGGTTTGAAGGTTTCTTTGCTTCCGCTACTGCGCGGAGTAATTCCTTTTCGCGTTCAGCATCCCCCTCCGTAACGTCCAAAGGTGCGCCAAGTGATTCTTGTAACTCTGCTGTGTTTCCAGCTACCGCTATCTCTTCCAGAAGAGTCGCAGGTTTCTCCTCTGCTAAATCATAGGGGACGGGATGATCCTTTGTAGGTTCTATCTGTACTACAGACATGGCGCAGGTATCCAATACCGGTTTTGCGAAGTGTATCACAGGTATACCCCCTGTATTCAAGGGGTGGTAGGGGACTCCAAAGGGGGGTGTTTCTATGTGGGAAGGGGTGGGGTGCGAACCGGACGGGTGTAGGAAAAAGGGGGTGGGGGTACGTCTTGCGACCACCCTATATTTAGTGTGTTGTAAGTCATTGATTTTATTAGAGTTAGCTTTTAGGAGTTGTCAGAGTGTTTCATATTTTGAGCATATTAGTAAGTAGAGGTGGCCAGCTACTGGATAACTGAAAAAGGGGGGTACCCCAGGGGTACCCTCATTAGACTGAGCGAAGCGAATAAAGAGTACCCTCGACTTGTCGAGTCATTAGACCGAGCGAAGCGAGGAAATTTTTTTCAGGACAAAAAAAACCCCAGTATAACTGGGGCTTGGTTGGTTGGTTGGTTGGTTAAGCTTTTTTTGGTGGGGTCTTTGGGGCTGGCCAACGTGGGTTATCTCTTAATCTTTTATCGTTAGCCTTCAAAGCTTCAGACTTTCGTTTCTTGGTATAGCACGCATTGTGTGGGTTCATTCTCATTCTAATGTTCTCCAGTAATGAGGCCCAGATTGTCTGGGCCTCTGGGGTTAATGGTTATGACGTTTCCTTTGCTTTATAAGGTCGTCCGATTTTCTCCAGTGCCATCTTAAGAAACTCACCCGCTCCAGATAGGTTCTCGATATCATCTTCTGACATCTTGTACTGCTCTCTATATACTCCGAGTTTTGCTTCGCTGCACTCAGCCCACGCATTGATTAATGGGATCAATTCCTTTTCGCCCCGCTCGAAGGGATGTCGTTCTCTGCTTGGGTTGCCGCCGTTTGGTTTAGTCTCTGGCACTCCTTCGGCCAGTATGCGCCCCGCGTTCTTAACCTCCTTAACAAATTGTGCAGGGTTAGAGTGATTACGATCTCTCGCGGTCTTAACTATAGCTTTTCTCAATGGTTCAAAAGCGGCACCCGCTGTGCCCTTTTTGTCAGTGGATACTGAGTTATACCAGTCGGGGTAATCTGCGCCTATTTCCATATTGACCTTAATCGCTGTCGTTCTGGTCGCCCCGCTCTTGGCCCTCTCCGTCCCGCACGCGGCTGTAACAATTGCAGTTATGTGCATATCCTCAATATCGGCTTTAATGACATCGACGGGTGCGTCTGCATACTTCGCGAATGTCTCAGTGCTGATAACGGCGCTCTGAACATCGATCTCGCTAGGGCCTGTTGAAGTTAATTTATTAAGTATATCCATCTTTATAATCTCCGAAATGTGCTCTGGCTGCGCACGGAATTTGGGCCAGTTCGGACAGTATACATACCTCCCTTATATATACTCGGATATGCGTAGACAAATAATTATTTTATTTTGAGCCTATAAGATTCTTATAGGGTGCCGACTTTTAATCAGCCTCTGGCTGATGATAGTAATCTAGGTGGTGCGCGGCCCTTGCATTTACTGGGCTGTAGGCTACGGGTAGCTTTCAACCATGATGATAGTATCCAAGCGGTGCTAGGATAAAAATTAAAACGTACTACAATGATACGTATTTCTTGTAATGTTACACGCTCTGTTATGCTGTAAGCTATTGATATGCTTAGACAAAACACATTGTTACGAATGTTACGCGTTAAAATGACTAAATGGATTTAAGAGTCTTTATTTAGGCTCTTACGCGTAATGCGCACAAAAAGAAAAAAACGCTGCCTTTTATTTAAATTTACGTAACAGTATAACAATATAAAACAAACACCCCCACACCCCCCACGTTATCTATAGTTTAATATGTACTACGCTGTTACACACCCACTTAACGCCGGTACAACATTACCCCCGTTTGTATAACATTACGAAACCTCTCAGCACCTCGTTTGTAATTCCGACAAAAACGTAGTACAATGTTACAATGATTTTATGTCTGGGAAACAAGCAACGTCGTCAACCTATAAGATTCTTATACCATGACGAACATAAAATCATACATCACGACCACATAAGAAACTTATACACTCAGGAGAACGGTATGGCTCGATGTATACAATGTGATAAACCCTACTCACCCGCACGCTACCTATTAGGCAAGCTCACTTGTCTAACGTGCGGTGAACAAGCAGCGCGACAGACTAAGCATACTGTAGCACCCCTAAACAAAAGCAATTACATGCTGCTACTACCCGAAGAACTCAAGCAACTCAACCCCAAGCGAACAACCTAGACTATCTAGGTTAAGGAGAACGACAATGAAAGATAAAACAATAAAGATTGGTGATTTTACTAAACAAGAAACGGATTATCTCAGCGAGTTAATTATAGAAAAACTTAATGAGCAAGGGATAACCGCTCAAAGTTTCGCGTTTGATATTGAGGTGGACTATATAGAGGAGGACGACAATGCCCAGTTACCACGAGTCTATTACCATAGTTGGATAACAGGCCCACAAGGTGCAAGGTTTGAAATCTTCAAAAGTAATCATTCGACTGAGGTAATTAATAAAACCAAGTCACGCCTACACTATGATCAAGATGTTGTAAAAATCTATGTAGTTGATGGTGAACCAGAGGACTACGACCATAAGAAAGAACGGTTGGAATTTTATGACATAGAGGAGGGCGACAATGGATAAGAAAGACTTAAACATTCATGACCCGCACGAACAGTACACATGGGCAGAGGACAAGCTGCCCCGATGGGTGGCTGTACTAAAAGTATTGGGATTCATTTGTGGTGTTGTTGGTACGCTTGCTATGTTTTATTTTTTCACTGGCGTAATGCTGCAACTAGAGGGGTAGAACATGGCTATACGTAAACCAATACGACATCGCAAGTACCAAGTGCATGAGGCAATACGCGAGTGGAACAAGCAGCTTTCCGCGCTTAGTTACTATGATAAGAAAGTTAGAAACGCATTGCTGCACAATGACATAACGCCTGAGCAGGTTGAGTACCTGCGCGTAGCACTAAGGGAATTGTACAAGTCTGCCAACGAGACGTATGAGTTGTTGGTTAAGAAGTACAAGAATGAATGGTCAGGAGGCCGAAGATTAACCAACCAATTACGTAGACCAAACTAACTAGGAGAGCGATATGAGTAAGGATAAGGAGTTGAGCGATCTACTTGCAGAGTATGACCCTGATACCCTGCGGGAGTGGGTGAACAAGCAAGATAGGATGCAGAGTAAACCCACACCGAAAGTAGGGCTTGTGGTATTGCGCAAGACCAATGACAAGCCAGTAAAGAATGGAGATGTTGTGTATAACAGAGAAGGAGCACGCTACTACATAGACTCCATGAGTAGAGGCGGTATGTCATGCGTCTCTATGTGTGAACGGAAGTATATGTCGCGTGGTACGCACCATGACTTTGGGTGCTATGTAAAAGGTACAAGCGTGCACGATGAAGGATACAACGGCATGGCCAAGACCAAGCAGCAACTACGTGACTACTGGGAAAGTAGTCTGATAATTAAACAGTGAGTCTCACGACCACATAAGAAACTTATACAATCAGGAGAACGAGAATGTCAGAAGATCAAAACAAGCCCCTTTACACTTCACTAGCAGGCGCAGTAAAGCTAATAGCCAACGTGCCAAACGTAAGATACTTACTACGTGGCGAACCTGGAGTTGGTAAAAGCGCAATTCGTAAAGCACTCAAGCGCCTACTAGGTTACCCCGAAGCAATCATTGACTGCGCTAACCTATCACTGGGTGACTTGGCAATACCTGTGCCCAACCATGACGATGGGACAATCAACTGGTATCACAATGCGCGGTTCAAACTACAGCTAGGCGAACCCGTTATCATAACCCTAGACGAGCTACTCAAAGCGGGTGAAGAAGAGATGAATATGCTTCACCCTATGTTGGAGGTAGATAACCCACGACTGGGTGATATAGCCGTGCCCGAAGGTAGCATTATCTTTGCTACCAGTAACCTAGACTCCGATGGTGTAGGCGATCAACTAGCAGAGCATACGCGCCAACGCATAGTGGAGTTGATTATACGCAAGCCCAACGCAGAGGAATGGTTGAGGTGGGCAGCGCAGAACAACATCAACCCTACCATGCGTGCGTGGGTGGATCGTTACCCATACGCGCTTGACTCTTACGTTGATGGCAACGTCAACGAATTCAACCTAGACCCAACCAAACCCAATCGCAACGTGGTGTCGCCGCGTGTGTTTGAAATATCGTCTAGGCTGATGGATCAACGTGAAGCTATAGACGATGACGAGGCATTGCTTAGTGCTTTATGTGGTGCGGGCGGTAGGCCATTTGGTGAGAGCGTAATGTCTTTTCTTCATTACCAAGACAAGATGCCTAAGTTTCAGACTATTGTGAATGATCCACACAATGCCCCACTACCTACTGAAGTAGGCGCACTGGCCGTACTTGTGTACGGGTTGGTTAGTCGCACTACCAAGGACAACTTCAGTACGTTAATGGACTATGTGGATCGTATTCCAGACCCTGAATGGGCATGTGTGTACTGCCTCAACATCGCACACTCAGAAGAAAAGCAGAACATTGCTTTCACTGATGACCGCTACTGCAAATGGCTAGAAGAAAATGAGGACATACTGTAATGGCTAGACTAACCACAGAGCGTAGGTTTACAGCTATCAGGCTAGGCGTTATGCGTAGCACTCAGTTTGTACAACTGACGGGTCTATTGATGTATGGCAAGCATGAGATTGTCGATGATATACCGACAGCGTGTACCAACGGGGTAGATGAGAAGTACGGGCGTGCTTGGATAGAGCATTGGAGTGACAAGGTTGTTGCATTTACTATCGTGCATGAAAACCTACACAAAGCAGGGCGGCACTTGTGTATCTACCATAGGCTATATGAGAAGGATCAGAAGATTGCCAACCACGCGTGTGACTATTGGAACAATGCCAAGATACAAGAGGCAGACCCTAACAACGAGGTCACCGAGTTTCCATACGGTGATGACGGGAAGTTACTCATACTCTACGACCCGAAATACATAGGATGGGATATCAAGCGTATCTTCTATGACCTCTACCACAAGAAGCAAGAGGAGGGACAAGGCCAAGGTGGTGAAGGTGAAGGTGAAGGTGAAGGTGATATGCAATCTTTCGATGAGCATGACTGGGAGGGTGCGAACCAAAACCCTACTGAGACTGCACAACAAAAGAGGGACATTGACCACGCCATAAGACAGGGCACATACGCGGCACGCCAACACGGTAAAGGCGGTGGCACTGATGTGCTTGGACTCAATGCGTTGGTAGCACCCAAAATTGCATGGGAGCAAGAGCTTAAGGTGTTCTGGTCTAGCAGCGTGAGAAAGAAAACCAAGAGCACATGGTCACGACCCAACAGGCGATACCTACCTCAGAACATTATCTTACCTTCACGCAAGGGGGAAGGTATCAACGAGGTGGTGTATGCACGCGATACATCGGGGTCTATGCAATGGAAGAACAGACTGACGAGGGTAACCTCAGAGGTCATAGCCTTGGCAAAGCTTGTGCAGATTGAGCGTATCCATTTCATTGATTGGGATGGAGAGGTTGAACGGCATGAGATATATACCAGTAAAGAGTTGGACAAGGCCGACATGACGCTCAATCCGTCAGGTGGTGGCGGCACTGACCCAACGTGTGTTTCTGATTACTTGAGTGAGCACAACATCAAACCCGATTGCATCATCATGGCAACGGACGGTGAAGTGGGAGCATGGGGTACGTGGGACGCACCGTTACTGTGGGTAATTACAAACTCAAACCCTATCGTTGCACCGGTAGGCAAATCAATTCAAGTGGAGGATGACTAATGAAAGGGATAATAAAACTAGGATGGAAGGAATACGTGTTGGACTTGGAAGATGCAATGGAGCTACTCACTAAGGTGAAGAGTGCCGAGAGGTTTGAAGAGTAGACAAACCGAAAGACTAAAGAGGTTACCTACCATGTGTGGGATGAGGGAGCTGAAAGCGTGCGTATGAACCTAGATACCATAACGGATCAAGGCTACCGCGTAGCTAAGTTGTTAGGCCAAAACAAAGAAAGTTAAGCGACACTATAAGAAACTTATACACTCAGGAGAACGATATGTTTGGACAGATGACAGACTTACCTTTTCTATGCACGTATGAAGACGCGCTAGAACATTACAAAAGTATAAAACCTATCAGAGGTAGTTGGCCCGAAGTACGCCCTATCTGTAAGACTGCGAATGGTAGACGCAAGAAGCACATGGAGATACTGACTACTAAAGTAAATGGAGTGAACGTAGTAGCGTGCCGTCTCTACGATACTGATGTGGTTACTTTCTGGGAAACTGGAGAAGTTTGGTTTTACACAAATGGGTATGCCACCAACTCGACGCACGACTTCGCTGACAAAATATTATCACCGGGATGGCAAGGTTCTATTGATATACGCACGCGTGATGGGAAGACGGAAGTAACAGTGGCAGGGAATGAAGCGGTCAGGTTGGACGGGAGTGTCCCATTGCAGTTACGTTGGGACAAGGAAGAGCAGAAGTGGGAGTTTGCTAATAAACCCAAACAGTATGGGTACTACTTGAGACGCGGAGTTATGGGTATGCGCCGCAAGGAGGTTGAACCTTTTACCAAATACTGTTTGGGGTTAGCAAAACTAATTGATAACAGTACTTGGACTGAGATGGCACGTTTCAGGAACGCTCCCCAGTGGGCTACTGATGAGACAAAACACAAAATGAAACAGCACGAAGCCCTGTTTGCAGAGATGGATGCAATAACTTCTGTGGAGGTACTACATACTAGAATGTGGGCAGGACGAGAGGGTTGGGCTGCGGCTGCACATTTCATCATCCACCAAGCGCCGACAACTCCCGCTACCGTAAGAAAGAAAATAGATGCGGTGTTGAAGTACGTGCATTTTGAAACTGTGTTTGAGGCCAGGGAAACATTTAAACCGGCACGTAACAAAAACGAGAAGTACGAAGAGTGTAACAACCATAAGCTTAAGAACCTATAAGATTCTTATACAATCAGGAGAACGATATGAGTATTCACAGTAGAGCAGTATTAGTAGAACTAAACATTTCTACATGGACAGCAAACAAACTGGACAGGATTAAAACTGACCAGATATTGCACGATAGCAGAGCAGGGCATAAGTCAGGAAAGTTTCACAAGAACTTGATGGCGGGTACATCCCTAGTCAAAGACTTATCAGACTTTGCCGCACAGGTTAGAACGTGGAACACAAAACAAACTTTGCCTTGGCAAGATCGGGGGCCACGTTTTGTACCTACTAGCATGTACCTAGACTACAAAAAACAAATCAACCAGAAGCGCACCCACTTCTGGAATAGCGTTGATACTGTAGCGCAAGGTTACGAAACCTGTAAACAAACTGCGCGTTACCACTTAGGCGACTTGTACAACCCTGATGATTACCCCGATGCTGAAGAAGTAAGAGCTAAGTATGGGTGGCATTTTAATACTACGCCTGTGCCTAAGTCTGGGCATTTCATGGTAGATGTCCCTGCGGAAGAACTGGCAGAGATGCAAGAGTCATGTGATGACAGGGTAAACACGCGTCTCAAAGAAGCCATGCAAGAAGCGTGGGATAGGTTGCATAGTATGTGCGCGGATATGAGTAAGAAGCTGACAGAGAATGAAGATGATAAGAAGAAGAGGTGGCATGACTCTTTCATTAGTAATCCTCTGGAGTTATGTGCTTTGCTCTCTCACTTAAACATAACGGGTGACCCTGAACTAGAGCGTGCACGGAAGCAGCTTGAACGCACTATGCAATACGCAGACATCGATGCACTAAAAGATTCTCCTTCAACACGAGAAGCATTGAAGCGTAACGTAGATTCAATCATCGAAGAATTTGAGTGGTAGGAGTGTACTAATGGACGAACACGCGGCTAATGAAGGCAAGATACTAGCTATGCAGTCTAAAATGGTAAACGAAAGTATAGACATAGACTTCAGGTTTAAGAGTATCTGCAAGCAAGAAACAATAAAGAGCGCAATAATAGAAATGCTTCCTGAAATACTGGACAAAGTGTGGGATGACCCTTGGCCTAGTTTTTATAGGAAGGCGGTAGGTGAACTAAGGAAGCGCTACGCAAAGCAGAGTATCCATAAGACAGTAATTGATGTGGGAAACTCTATGGAAGGCCACAACAGCACGCTCCCTAAACATGGCTATGGTATATGGGTCAGTAGCGGGGGGTGTGGGGTCAAAGACTTTGCTCATAACCGGAGGAAGCCAAAGACATACGACACTGTACCTTTGGAGTTTCGTGCTTATGTAGGCATGTTGAAACTGCTAGACAATGGTGGGTTCGTAAAAGACGTAGGCTATCGGGTGAGCAAAAATTACTTTTTTGTTTGTAAGGAGAAACAAAATGACGAGTAAAGCTATGGTAAAAATAAACGTGCGCTTACCCGCGTATGTGGTAGAACATTTTAAACAGCACGACAACTATACGGGGGCGGTTCGCGCTGCCCTTGTAAGCCATGTAAATAAAATCAATGACTTAGCGCACAATAAATTCCAACCAGGGCAACAACAAAAGGAGAACGACAATGATGAGGCTTAACAGTAAGACTGAAAAGCGCCTCTTCAACTGGGACGAGGTTAAGCATTTAACAAAAAGAGAAATGTATCACTTGTTCATAGAGTCAGGCATAACAGGTTGGAGTGGTGTGGAACGGCAAAAACAATTCCACGCTGAAGAACGTGCAAAGTGCATCCCTGATATACATAGTGGGTGGTGTGCAAGACCTAATGTTTGTTATGAGTGCGAAGATATTTTTAAGAAGCTTAAAGAGGAGAACGACGATGAAAGTTAGAATAACTTTTGATTTAAACAAAGAGGTGAGAAAAGCTATTTCGCATAATTATGGATACGAAAAACCGGCAACTCACGAGCAATGTAAAAGTTTCATTGAGCATGAAATGTACGCT
>WLWF01001905.1_pt1 | contig 15949 bp, 15 predicted proteins | sample 6718331 | NCBI WGS metagenome assembly WLWF01 (sample SAMN12718692, study PRJNA515312) | sponge metagenome | isolation source: marine sponge | host: Mycale hentscheli | place: New Zealand: South Island, Marlborough, Capsize Point | collected 2003-05-01
TTCCTTCATTTGGTAAGCCCGCTAACATTGTTAACGTACCAAACTACGGACAATCTGTAAGTGGACAGATCCAAGGACAATCTGATGCTCCAACTTTAGAATTTACGCTTAATTATGTACCAAGTGTACATAATCCAATTCAAGCGTTAGTTCAAGATGGACTAACATATGTATTTCAACTAGATGTTAAAAACGCATCTACTGGTGATAATGCTGCATTTTACGTAAAAGGACAAATAGCTTCTTTTGAAGTATCTCCAAATTTGACTGATTCAAATCAGGCAACTTTGACTTTAAGTACTTCAACTGACTATACTGGTCCATTTGCTGACGCATAATAAAAAATTTTAGGCTGGGCTTAATTGCCCAGCTTAATTAAATTGTATAGGATAAAATAATGATAAAACCATTTAATAAATATTATGTATTAAGAATAACTTCTTTACACATAAAAAAATCTATAGATACATCCATAAGAAAAACTTATGATAGATTAAAAGATGTAGAGGATAAACAACAAGTCTTTGAAACACTAGATGTGTTACATAAAATTAGAAAAATAATGGAAGACTTTGAATCGAATAATAAACATTTATATCAAAAACCTTTAGAGGAAATAAATAATGAAACATATAAAGATAATAGAACTAACGAAGAAAATACCATTTCTGAAACAGGAAGTGGAGATCAAACAACTGACAGTTAAAGGCATTAAAGACTTACAAAAAGTTTTAGATGTAAATAAAACTGATGATGTTGCTGGTTTAAAAACTTTAAGCGCTATATTTAGACAAACTATAGTTGGTGCTGAACATATGAAAGATTCAGAATTTGAAAACTTTCCAATTAAAGCATTAACTGAATTATCGCAAGAAATTCTTGCATATAACGGTTTATCGGCTAAAGATGACAAAGGTGGTGAATTGGGGAAGAAGAGCTAGCAGAATATGAAATAGCTCATCAATTAGGTGTTACATTAGATACTATTTATAATATGTCCAACAAAGAATATATGGGTTGGATAAAATATTTTAATGAAAGACCATACGGTTGGCGAGATGATCATAGAGCTGCTATATTAGCTCAAACTACTTACCAAGGTACTAAACCTCTTAGAGTAAATGAATTATTTCCTTCGTTAAAATCAATGAAAGATAATAATACACAAAAGGATCTAAAATTAGAAGCTGGCTTTAATAAATTAAAAAGTATAGCTAAAAGATCTGATTAATAGTGGGGCGGTGTAAACTGCCCACTTGGAAGGCAATTATGAGAGATATTAAAAAATTAACTGAATATAGTAATATTGCCAAAAAAAATTTAAAACAAAAAGAATTATCTAGAAACCTTAAAAAAGAAGTAAATATTGGTGCCAACGGTACACAAAGATACATTATTAAAAAAGGTATAAACAAAGGTAAATTAATATAATGGCAATAACTACGATTGGTCTAACAACTGCTTCTAAAGATCTTCAAAAAGATATTAATAAAGCAATTGAACAGGAACTTAGATCAAGAGCATTAAAAGCTTTTGCTGAAGTAAAATTAACAACTCCAGTTGATACTGGACAAGCTAGAAATAGCTGGTATATTGGATACACTGAAACATATAATAATCAAAAAACTGCACCTGCAACATCTAATGTAAATTTATTGGTTCCAAAAGATAAACCAAATAAAATTATTGTTACAAATGGTACAACATACATAGAATTCCTTAACAATGGACATTCACAACAAGCACCTACTAAATTTATAGAGGCTGCTTTTAGAAGATACTTTGATGACGTTACTGTGGAAATAACTAACGGATAAGGGAAAATGGCTGTAAAATTAGATATAATTACTAATGTTAAGGGACAGAACGGAGTAAACCAATTACAAAATGGTTTAAATAAATTAGGAAGAAATGCTCAAATAGCTTCAACAAGATTAAAACAATTACAAACTGCAGCTGCTAAATCAAGAGCAACTTTTGCAGCATTAGGAACAACTTTAAAAGTTGGTGTTGCTGCATCATTAGCTGCTGTTAGTTTTGGTCTTGGTAAATTTATAAGAGATACATTTTCTGCAGGTCAACTTACTGAATCATTACAAGTAAGATTTAAACTATTATTTAATTCTGCTACAGAGGGTGCAAAAGCATTTAAAGTATTAAATGAATTTGCTGGTAAAGTTCCTTTCTCACTAGAAGCTATTGCTGCTGGTTCTGGTAACCTAGCTGTTATTGCTAAAGATGCTAATGAATTAGCTAAAATATTAGAAATAACAGGTAATGTTGCTGCAGCTACAGGTCTTGATTTTAGACAAACTGCTGAACAAATTCAAAGAGCATTTGCTGGTGGTATAGCCGCTGCTGACGTCTTTAGGGAAAGAGGTGTTAGAGCAATGTTAGGCTTTGAAGCTGGTGCTAAAGTATCAATTGAAGATACTAGAAAAAGATTTTTTGAAGTATTTGGTAGTGGTGGTCAATTTTCTACTGCAACAAAAGAATTTGAAAAAACTTTAGAAGCACAGGTTTCATTTGTACAAGATGCTTATTTTAGATTTAGACAAGCCGCTGCTCAACCTTTATTTGAAGGTGTTAAAGCACAATTAGTTGCTTTAGTTGGTAATTTTAAAAGAAATGATACTCAATTAAAAGAATTAGCAAAAACTGTTGGTACTAATTTAGCACAAGCATTTAAAAATATTGAAGGTGCAATTAGGTTTGTATCTAAAAATATAGATTTATTAGTTACTGGATTTAAAGTATTTATTGGATTAAAAGTAGCTACATTTGTAGCAGGTATTGCTTCACAATTTGTAATAATGGCTACAGCTATTAAAGGTGCAACAATTAGTTTAGCTGCTTTAAATGTAGCATTAAGAGCCAATGTAGTTGGTATTGTTATAACTGCAATTCAAGTAGGTGTTGTAGCATTTATTGCATTTAATGATGCTATAATGAAAGTTGTAAAAACAATTAAAGACTTTTTTATAAAGAAAATGAAAGAGGCTCAATTAGCTGTTCTTAATTTTATTTCTAAATTAAAAATATTTCCAAAACAATCTAAAGAAGCGGCAGAAGCTGCAAAAGAAATAGCTGCAGAATTAGAAAAAATGAAAATAGAAGCTAATGAAGTTGTTGCTTCTTACACAAAATTAACTAGAAAACAAAAAGAATTATTTTCAGGAACAAAAACTACACCAAGAGCTGAAAGGGATCCTAGATCAAGACCTAATTTTGGTGCTGCAAGTGATCCTGATTTTTTAAAAAAGCAATCAGATATAGCTGCATTAAATGAACGAATATTTACAATGAATAGAGATTTTATTCGTGATCAAGCTAAAATTAATGCTAATCAAACAACATATAGAGATTTATTACATGCATCTGGTATTGAAGCTAAATTAATTTCAGATACAATTAGTACAGGATTTTTAGATGGATTAAGACAAGGTAACTCATTATTAGAAATTAGTAAAAATTTATTTAAAAGTGTTGCACAAACAATAGCTGAAACAATTATAAAGAAAACTATTGAATTACAAATAGAAAAATTATTTGAATTTCTTGGTACTAAAAAACTTTTAGTTGAAAAACAAATTACTGCAGAAAAAGCTCAACAATTAGCTTTTGCTACTGCAACTGCTGCTGTTAGTGGTGGATCAAGTAGTAGTTTATTATCATTTTTTAAATTTAATAAAGGTGGAGTTGTACCAGGTGGTGCACCTTATAATGATAGAATACCTGCATTGTTAACACCAGGAGAAACTGTTATACCTAGGGGTGAATCAGCTGGCTCAATAATAAATAATAATACAATTAATGTAAGTGGTAATGTTGATCAAAGGGCAATAGATCAAATTAGAGCTGTTATAACATCAAGTCCGTCACATGTTGGTGGAGCTAATAAAACCTATGATAGAAATACTGCCGGTTTAAGTATGAGGAGAAAATAATGTCAAAAATATTTGAATATACAAATGATGTATCATTAAATAGATCAGCAAGAGTTAGAAGATCAATATCTAATTCAGGTTATGCTAGACAAGAAAGAGGCAGTCCGACATTTTATTCTATGCAATTAAGTTTACCATTATTAACTAAAACAAAATATGATGAAGTTGAAGCTGAATTATTAGGTTTAGAAGATGGTATTGATTTTAAAACAACTAGTATACCATCAATTATTAATTTAACTTTTGCTAATGGAAGTATAACTGCACAATCAGGATCAACAATTACAGTTGTTAATGCAAATACAAATGGAGTTGATGTTCAATTAGCTAATGTAGATAATTCAAGTAATGTTAAAGCTGGTGATTTTATACAATTTAGTTCAAGTACAAAAGTTTATCAAATTAAAGCAGATGCAACTGCAAGTTCTAATATATTAACTTTTAAATTAATGACTGGTGCAATTAATCCTATTGTAGCTGGTAATACTTTTACACTTGGCAATGGTGTACAATTTAAAATGATGTTAAATGGAAGACCAAATGTAAATGTTGTACCTGGTCCGGGATTTAATTATTATCAATATGGACCTTTTAATTTTCAGGAGATATTATAATGGCTAGAACAATAGACGCAGTAACTTTAGCTGAAACACAAAGTACTAAAACATATCCAATTCAATTAATTAAATTTCAAGTTACTACAAATAATGCTGATAGTTTATTTTTAAATACAGGATATACAAATATTACATATAGTGGTGATACATATATACCTGGTTCAAATATAATTAGTTTATCTGCTGTTGAAGAAACTAAAGATGTAAAAACTAATGCAATAACTATAAAATTAAATGGTATACCAAATACAATTATAGCTGCCTTAGAAAATGTAAATGCTATTGGTGGAATAGTTACAATATATCAAGCTTTTTGGAATGAAGAAACTGGTGCAATTCAAGGTCAAGTTTATCAAAAATGGCAAGGTATAATTAATTCACATGCTGTTGATGAAGAAAATGTTAAAAGTGGAGATGTTAATATAACTGTTGAATGTAAAAATATAGTTGGTGCTATATTAAATACTAAATCAGGTAGATTTACATCTGATAGTTCATTTAAAGAATATAATAGTACTGATGCATCTATGGAATTTGTTGCCTCAATGGTTGACTTTAATCCAAGATTTGGTGCTGAAGATTAATAAGAAAGAAAATAAAATATAATGATAAGAATTGGAGAAAATAAAGATGTTGAACAAGGTGTAAAATTACTTGAACAACATAGAAAAGAATTTGATTTTGGTCAATTTAAAGAAGATAATACAGAATATTATAAAGGTTTAATGGAAGCAATAGCTAAAGATAAAACTGCAATAATATCAGAAAATAATGGAATTATTGATGGAGTATTATTAGGAATGAAAATACCTAATTTATTAAATCCACATGTAACACAATTACATGTTTTATTGACTTGGGTTCATCCTAATAAGAGAGGTTCATCTATTTTTTATAGAATGAATAAAATGTTAGAAAAAGAAACAAAAAATCATAAAGAGGTAAAAGAAATAATTTATTATTCTATACCTAAAACTAATATTAATTTTAATAAATTGAACTATAAAGAATTTCAATCAATGCACAAAAAGGAAATTTAATTATGGCAGCAGCTGCTCCCGTTATCACAGTTTTAACCTCAAGTACGGTTACTGGAATGATAGCTAGATTTGCATTATCAGTTGCAGTTTCATTTATTGCAAATAAATTATTTGCTCCAGATGTTCCTTCAGGCCCAGGTCAAATGGAACAAGCTCCAGATCAAGGAGTTAGACAAAGAATTGCTTCAAATCCTGGTAATAAATTACCTATTATATATGGTCAAGGAAGGGTATTTGGATCTATTACATTTGCAGATATAACATCTGATAATCAAACAATGGCATTTATAATTTCATTATGTGAAGGACCAATTCAAGAAATTGGACAAATTTGGTGGGATGATTTTAGATTAACTTTAGATAGTGATGGTAATGTAACAAATGCAACAGATTCACAAGGTGCAACTGATGATTTTTTAAATGGAAATTTAACAGTTAAAAAATTTAAATCAGGTGGAAGATGTTCACCTATGGAAACATTTTCAACTAAATGGAATACTAATGCTGTAAATAGAACAATGCCTAATGTTGCATATTTATATGTAGAATTAAAATATAATAGAGATGAATCTGTAACTGGTTTAACAAGTAAATTAGGTGCAGAAGTTCAAGGTAAATTAATTAGAACATTTGATGGATCTGGTAATTTATCAACTGGTACATCATATTCAAATAATCCATCTGAATGTTTATTAGATTATTTAACTAATAATATTTATGGTTGTGGTGATGTAATGGCTGATACTGATATTGATTTACCTACATTTTATGCTCATAAAACATTTTGTGATACTTTAATTACACATACAGATAAAAATGGAGCTAGTACAACAGCAAAAAGATATACTACAGATGGAGCAATAAATACTTTTGATGAAAGAGATTTAAATGTTTCTGATTTAGTTGTTTGTTCTCAAGCTATATTTTCTTATCATTTAGGTAAATTTCAAGTTATTTCAGATACTACAGGATCTTCAGTAATGTCATTTACTGATGATAATATGTATGGTGATGTTACAATAGTTAATGATGGTTTTAATAGTGCATTAAATAAAATGAATATTTCATTTAATTCTTATGATCAAAGATATCAAGATGATCAAGTATTTTTAAATTTAGCTACTAATCAAAAATCATTTAATGAACCTGAATTAGTTCAAGATACAAGATTTAAATTTATAAATAATAATATTATGGCTGAAAGAATAGGTCATATTATTGTTAAAAAATCAAGAGACAATTTAATTATTTCATTTAAAACAGATACAAGAGCTTTAGCATTACAAGTTACAGATATAGTATCAGTTACAAATAGTATTTATGGTTTTAGTAATAAATTATTTAAAATTAATTCTATAACTGAAAATGATATGAATGAAGATGGTGTTTCAGGATATTTAATTACTGCTCAAGAATATAATGCAGATGCATATACAGAAGAAGCATTAACAGAATTTCAAACAGCACCTAATACAAATTTAGCTAATCCAAGAAATTTTGGAGCAATTACAGATTTAACATCAATTAGTAGTGATACAGATTCTACTACTCCATTTGTTCAATTAAGATGGACTGTACCAACTGGATTAACAGAAACATTTGAAATATATATTGGAAATAATGTTAATAATGCTATTGCTGATAGAGAATTTAATATTTCATTTAGAACATCAACAGGTCCATTTACTGAAGGTGCAACAATAACACATAAAGTATTTGATATAGATTTTACAGATACATTAGTATTTTGGGTAAGACCAATAAACCAATTTGCAAGAGGGGCATTTTCTAATGCTTATGATTTTGGTGTATTTAGACCGGGATCTGGTGGTATTACTTCTGGTGTTTCTGGAATTATTGTAGATCCAAATGATACAAAAAATCCTTATGGTGTTGTAAATAGATTTACTCAAATTAGATATGGAGATAGTAATACAGGCTCTAATATGAGAGATGGTTTTACAGATATTAATGCTGTTCAACAAATAGGTTATGCTGGTTCAACAATTAATACAATTACTAGAACTGGTGGAACTGATGGTTCAGGGTCTATTACATTTCCTACAAGTTTTAATTCTGGTACAGCAACAACAGAAGAACAACAATTAAGTTTTACAGGAACAAGAGGTAATGTAACACAAAAAGAATTATTACATATTAATTTAGCTGATGATATACAAAATACTACAGTTAGAAAAGCAATTAACAATCCTCAAGATTGGAATGCAACAGGTTTTTTAGTTGCTGATAGTTCAAATAATAGTGTTAAAGTTAATGGAACTTTAGAATTAGCTTCATTAGTAGCGGGAGGCGTTTCAAGTGGTTTTGGAAGATCTGTATGTATAGGTACTTCAACTATATATGTAATGTCTACTACTGAATTATTTTCATTTAGATTAATTACAAATACTTGGTCACATTATGCTACAACAAATTCAGGCGGAGTTCAAAACTTTAATGTTTCTGCTATGGGAGATGATGTTTTACTTTATAATAGCTCAACTACTGAAGGTCAAATATGGAGTTATTTCTTAATTCCTCCTACAACAGGAGCAACAGGGGGCGCACAGTTTAACTAATGGCAATATTAACAACATTATCAAATTTTGATATTAGTAACAATATAGTAGATTCAAATGAAAATATTATTGTTTGGTATAATGGAACTAAAATAAAATATTATCACAGATATGAACAAGTAACTACTGAGGTAGAAACTATTAGTGGTATTATATCAATTAAACTTTTAAGTGATACTAATGTAAAAATAACTACAAGTTCAAAAGTTAGGGAATTAATTTTAACAAGACCAGGAACAACAAATACATATACAATTACATTAGATAATAATTATGATAATACATCTAATCCAATAAGATCATGGGAATTATCTTTAACAAATTATGGTAATTTAACAGCTGCTATGTCTTCAACTGTTGCAAGTACGGCTACGGCTGTAGCTTCAGCAATTAATAATTTAACTAATTTTACTGCTAGTGCAAATAATAATATAATTACATATACTAATACAGGTTCACAAGTTGTTGCAACAAGTACAATAGATTATAATGATTTTATTGCAACTGGTGGTGCACAATTTAACTAATAAAAGGAATTAAAAATGGCAGCAATTAGCTCTGTTTATGCAAATGCAGGAACTTGGGCAGGATCTGATATTATTACGGCTACTATGAGAAATAGTTTAAATAATATTCATCCTATAAGTGCTACTTCTGTTATTGCAGTAAATACTACAAATACACAAGTATATACTAATAGTGGATCCGGCTATGTTTCTCAACAAACTTATTCAGATACAGGTGATATTTTTGGTTTTGGAAAAGAATTTATTTTAAATAATAATTTATATATTTATAACAGTCCTGAACCAAGTGCAAACACAAGATGGAATACAGGTACAAATACTAAATATTCAATAAGCTTAGGATCATTAGGTTATATAACTAATAATACATTTTCAAATAATATTGGTGTTATTGATGCATTAAATGAAATTAGAACAGCAGTATTAGGTTTAAATATAAATGGATTATCAGTTTCATTACCTAATTATGTATCAGATATAAATCCTGATAGCGGTCTTGTTGATTTTTCAGGTTATGGTATAGTAATTAATACAGGTACTGCTACAAATGAAGCTACATCTTTTACAATTAATGACGTAGCTGGTGATGGTTCAAATATTATTTATAATTATGAATATGAAACAGATGGTGCTGGAACTGGAGGATCAACAACTATATCTTTAACTGAACCTGATGGTACAGGAACTTATACATTAAATGTTGCTGCTGATCTTGAAACAGATGATCAATCAGCTACTATTGGAGCAGGTTTAATTGCATTAGTAAATAATAATACAGAATCTCCTAATAATTATACTGCTACATATGATAATACTGCTAAAAAAATTACATTTACATCAACAACTACATTTGATTCAGTTCCTAGTGAATTATGGACTGCTACAGTAAATAATAATTCTGTTAGTGGTACTGATGCAGGAAATATAGTTTTTGGAACATCTACAATATCAAGATCAGGTACATTAGGATCAACATATAATATTACTGCTCCTAATTTATTTACTAAAACTGTTAATGGATTACCATTGTTTAGTGAAGTTACATTTACTGGAGGAACACAACAATCTTTTTCAAATAATTTAAATGCTACTGCGGCTGCTCTTGAATTTAAAAATGCATTAAATGCTTCTTTAAATGGGTTTATGACTGCAACAATAGATTCAGGTGATTCAAAAATAGTAAATTATACTACAACAATTCAAGATAATATTGGATTAGATTTTACTTTTTCTAATTCAAATGTTACAAAAAGTATTACACAAGGAAGTTTAGGTACTACTCAAACAAATATTAATAATGCTGGTAAAACAAATATTCAAGTATTTAAACCAGGAAGTTCTAGTGCTGATTATAATAAAAGTTTTGTTGGTTTTGTTCCAACATTACCTGGTGCTGTAAATACAATAGCTGATGTAGTAGAAAATATTAATACAAACATAACTGATTGGACTATTGAAAAAGATCAACCAGTTGCTAATCAAATTAGATTTACTTCAGTTGCTGATGCACATTTTAGTGATTTATATAAATTAACTGTAACTAATAATGCAGCTACTGGAACAACAGTAGGTAATTTTTCAACAGGTGTTGGTAATGCTACAATTACTGAAGCAGGTTCATCTGTTCCAAATTATTATGGTTTAAGATCTGTAATTTTAGCTAATAAAGATGTATTTTCAAATACTGCCACAGATTATTCTTGGTTTGAAACTACTAAAAATAGTTTAAATACTATATTACCAAGTTACAAAGTAGCTACTATAAAAACTCCAGAATTTAAATTTGATGGATTTTCAAATAGTGCTGCTGCAATAGCTGATGAATATTTTGCTATAACAGCTAATTCTAACGGTCAATATGTTATTGATACTGATACAGTTACTTCTACTGAAATATCTAATATACCAGTTGATCAATCTAATAATACAATAAATGGATCTGAAATGGTCTATTTTTCTACTAAATTATATTTAGCATACAGAGTAAATAATGACAGTGAAATTACTGCTTTATCATTAGGAGCTTCAAATTCTGGTGCAACAATTTATACAAACCTAGGAACTACTTATTCTATAACAGATAGTAATGGTGATGCTTTAATTGCATCTTATATTTATAAATGGAATGGTACAGCTTGGGTTAAAGAAACTTAATAAACAAAAATATATGTCCATAGATATATATTTACTCATAACTAACCTACAGGAGATAATATGAGAATATCAAATATACAAAACTATTTAGGAGGAGCAGATAATATTATTGCTCGAGAAGTAGCTGAGGGTAATTCGTTTTTAATGTCAATAGAAGATGGTACTATAGATTTTAGTGCTTCATCTACTGCTTTTGATATAAAAGCTGATTTATTTGAAGCAACCGTTACAAGAAAAAGAGGATCTATTGTAATTGATTCATTAACTGCAGTTGGAGGTTCAAACCAACATACTTATACAAAAGCTGAATTAATTCATAATACTGGTACTGCTGGTAAATTTGAATTATTAGTGCCTGACACATTATTATCAGATCAAGGAAGTTATAGTGCTACCCCTGATGATGCATCGCCATATATCGTGGTTATGAAGGTACAATGGGCACAGGGTAATCCTGTAGTAAAAAATTCAATTAGGTTTGTATTTGTAATAAGATATCAACCTAAGTAAAGGAATAAAATAATATGACAATTAAAATAGATGGAACAACTTCAACTATAACTGTTTCAAAACAAACAGGTCCACAAGGCCCAGCAGGTCCGCAAGGTTCAACTGGTCCACAAGGTCCACAAGGTGATAAAGGTGATACAGGTTTAACAGGTCAAACAGGACCAACTGGTAATCAAGGTTCACAAGGTATACAAGGTATTCAAGGAATAGTTGGACCAACAGGCCCACAAGGTTCAACAGGTCCACAGGGGCCTTCAGGTACAGCAAATACTAATCAAGTAAATGGGCTTATTGATACACGTGTAAATAAATCATTTGTTGATGCTTTAAATGTTGATGCAGATACTTTAGATGGTGTTAATAGTACAGCATTTGAACAAATTTCTAATAAAAATCAAAATGGTGGATATGCAGGTTTAGATAGTGCTGGTAAAGTTGCAACTGCACAATTACCTAGTTATGTAGATGATGTAGAAGAATATGCTAATTTTGCTGCATTTCCAGGAACAGGTGAAACAGGTAAAATATATATTGCTATTGATACAGGAGATGTTTATAGATGGTCAGGAAGTGCATATGTACAAATTAATGATGCTGTAACTTCTGCTGATCAAGCAACAAAATTAGCAACTGCTAGAAATATTGCTTTAACAGGTCCAATAACTGGTACTGCTAGTTTTGATGGTACTGCTAATGCTAATATTTCAACTTCATTAGATATATCTTCTAAATCAACTTCTGATTTATCTGAAGGATCAAATAAATATTATACTGATGCTAGAGTTCAAACAAAAATTGATGCCAATTCAGCTGGTTTTATAACAGCAAGTTCATCAAGTGCACTTACAAATAAAACTGGTGCTATATCACAATGGACAAATGATGCAGGTTATTTAACTTCAGAATCAGATAGTCAAACACTTTCATTTAGTTCACCAAATATAAGTATTACAGGTGGCAATAGTATTAATATTAGTGCATTAACTACTGGATTAATTACAGCAAGTTCAAATGATACATTAACAAATAAATCAGGTAACATTTCAATGTTTACTAATGATGCTGGATATATAACATCACAAACTGATTCACAAACATTATCATTTAGTAATCCAAATTTATCTATATCAAGTGGTAATTCTGTAGATTTAAGTGCATTAACTCCAACATCTTTGGCATTTAGTGCAATTACTTCAAAACCAACAACAATAGCTGGTTATGGAATTACAGATGCATTGGCTTTAGGTACAAGTGCTACAACTGCACTTGCAGGTAATACAACATTTGCTTTTTCAGAAATTACAAGTAAACCTACTACATTAGCTGGATATGGTATTACAGATGGATATACTAATGCTAATGCTATAGCTGCTGTTACTGGATCTGATTTAGATATGGGTGGTAGAAAAGTATTATTTGGTAATATGTATTCTGCTGAAGGAGATTTACCAAATGCTTCAACTTATCATGGTATGTTTGCTCATGTTCATGGAACAGGTAAAGGTTATTTTGCACATGGTGGTAATTGGATTAAGTTAATAGATGAAACAAGTTCTACAACTTCTAATTTAACTGAAGGTACTAATTTATATTATACTGATGCAAGGGTTGATGCTAGAATAGCTGCTGGAGGTGCTAATCCAACAATTAGTTCTATTTCTCCAACTACAATAGGTAATTCTGCATCTACAATTACAGTTACAGGGTCTAATTTTGATGTTGGTTCACAAGTAGAATTTATAAATACTTCTACTGGTATTTGGTATCCTGCTACAACAATTGTATATAATAATAGTACATCATTAACTGTTACAATTACTTTATCTGTAGACGCTCAATATAGAATGAGGGTTGAAAATGGAACTGGTAAAGCAGTTATATCAAGTGCTAATATTTTAACTGTATCTGATGCACCTACATGGTCAACAAGTGCAGGCAGTTTAGGTTCTTTTGCTGGTAATTTTTCTGGTACAATTGCAACTCTTTCTGCTTCTTCAGATAGTGCTGTAACATTTAGTGAAGTTGGATCTAATTTATCCGGTGCTAATGTTACTATATCATCTGCTGGTGTTTTAGCTACTACAGACTTTGGTGGTTCATCAACAAGTCCAACAACATACAATTTTACAATTAGGGTAACCGATGCTGAAGCTCAAACTGCTGATAGATCATTTAGCTTTGCTTCAACATTTGGTGCTACAGGAGGCGGACAGTTCAATTAATGAATAAATTTAAAAAAGGAATAAAAAATATAATGAAAAAAATAATAAAAATATTAAATCAAATAATGGGGGTTAAATAATGGCTAACACATATTTATCAAGAACAGGAATAGGAAGTTCAAACAATCAAAAGAAATGGACTTTCAGTGGTTGGTTTAAAAAACAATTAAATGGTTCAGAACAAAGATTAATAACTTCATCAGACAATGCTAGTTATGATGATAATATAAGGTTTAATGCAGGAGATACAATGAAAGTTGTATTTAATAATTCTACTGTTTTAAATACAAATAGATTGTTTAGAGATACTAATGCTTTTTACCATATAGTTGTAAAAGTTGATACAGACCAAGTATCAGCAAACGATAGAGTTGTTTTATATATTAATGGTGTTGATGAAAGAACTGTTGGTGGTTATTCAACAAACAATCAGCCAAATCAAGGTACTACTGGATATATAAATTATAGCCAACATTATATAGGAGTAACAAATCCATCAGCTAATAGTAATCATTTTAATGGAATTATGAGCCATGTTCATTTTACAGACGGATATGCTTATACTCCAACATCATTTGGTGAAACAGATAGTACAAGCGGAGAATGGAAAATTAAAACTGATCCTAGTGTTTCTTATGGAACAAGTGGTTTTTGGATTTTAAAAGATGGTAATTCAGTAACAGATAGCTCTACCAACTCAAATGCATTTACAGTTAGTCAAGGTACACTTACAAATACAGAAGATTGTCCAAGTAATGTTTTTCCTATATTACAACCAGCAGGACAACCAGGAAGTTCTACATTAAGTAGCGGCAGTCTTGCTCTTGATGGTGCAAATGAAAATAACTGGGCTATAAGTTTTAATTCAACAATAGGAGCATCATCTGGTAAATATTATTGGGAAATAAAATTAGGAATGCATGGAGAATCTACAACAGATTATAATATAATGGGTGTATGTAGAAGTGATAAAACTTGGACAAATACTACTGTTTATTCTAATGGTGGTTTTAATGGATTACAATCATCAAATTCTGCTGGTGGTTTAGGAATTTATTCTCAAACAAATGCTACTATGGGTGGAGCTTTATATATTGGTGGTACTTCTGTAAATCTTACAAATGGAGATATAGTTAGTTTTGCATTAGATTTAGATAACAAAAAAATGTGGGTAGGAAAAAATGGTACCTGGGCAGATGATGGAAACAGCGGTAATGCTGGAAACCCAGCAACTGGTGCATATCCATTATGGGGTACTGGAGAATTTACAACTGGTGCAATTTATTTACCTAGTTCAATTATATATTATGATAATAGTCAAGCATATAATTTTGGTAATGGAGTTTTTAAAACAACATCAATAACTAGCGCAGGAATTAACGCAAGCGGTAACGGAATATTTGAATATGACGTACCTACAGGCTTTACGGCCTTATCTACGAAAGGATTAAACTTATAATGTCATACACAACAATTAATAAACCTGATGAACACATAAATACTAAAATTTACACAGGAAATGGTTCTACTTTAGCATTAACGGGATTAGGTTTCCAACCAGATTGGGTTTGGATCAAACGAAGAAATACTGTATATAGCCACATGGCATTTGATTCTGTAAGAGGTGTTATAAAAAGTCTAGTTCCAGATACTACTGCCGCAGAGGGTAATCAGTCAAATGGTGTAACAGCTTTTGATACAGATGGTTTTACTATTGGAGATTTTAGTGCAGGTAATATTAGTGGAGATGATTATGTAGCTTGGAACTGGAAAGCAGGAACAACTGGTTCAGGAACAACAACAGGTTCAGGAACAGATAAAGCATATTCTTATTCTGTAAATACAACATCAGGATTTTCAATAACTAAATATTTAGGAAATGGAACAAGTGGTCATCAAATACCACATAATCTAGGAGTAGCACCAACTATGATAATTGTTAAACGATTAGATAATACTAGACATTGGTGTGTTGGACATGCATCACAGGGTTGGACTAAAGCTGGATTTTTAAGTGCAACTGATAGTTGGACTGCTTATGATTATTGGGATAATACTGACCCAACATCAAGTGTTGTTCAAATATCAAATAGTGTAGCAGTTAATAGCGGAAAAGAAAATTATGTTATGTATGCGTTTGCAGATAAACCTGGCTATAGTAAATTTGGAACTTATACTGGTAATGGAAATCCAAACGGTACATTTGTTTACACCGGGTTTAAGCCGTCATTTTTTATGATTAAAAGAACAGATGGTTCTGGAGATAAATGGAGATTATGGGATAATAAAAGATCCACTTTTAATTTAGTAGATGACAGTTTAGCACCAAATGAAAATAGTGTTGAATATGATG
>WLWF01001907.1_pt1 | contig 15932 bp, 27 predicted proteins | sample 6718331 | NCBI WGS metagenome assembly WLWF01 (sample SAMN12718692, study PRJNA515312) | sponge metagenome | isolation source: marine sponge | host: Mycale hentscheli | place: New Zealand: South Island, Marlborough, Capsize Point | collected 2003-05-01
TCAAAATAATATGCGACGTGGTCTTTGCTCACTTCTCCCCTGAACCATTGCACAGGGCAGCTGTCCAGCCAGTCATGAAACTCGTCGCTCATTGGTGATACTTTACTCATCTTTTTCCTTTCTGTTTTTTATCATACTATCCCAGCTGTTCAGGCGTGTCAAGCTTGTTCGCTTGCGAGCTTGTGAGCTTGTGAACTGACGGGCCCACCCTCCCAGGTAGTTTAGAATAATTCTAAAGTGGCCAAGCACACCGAGGCCGGCGTGCTTTATTTTAATAGCCCAGGCAACAGGCCTGCTGTCCATACGGGACAGGTGCTTGACCCCAGATCCGCCACCTGTTTTCACAGCGTCTAGAACTATGACGGATCAGGGCTCAAGTTTAGAACCTTTCTAAACTGGGTCGCTATTAACGACCCAATTTGAACAGTTATTATAAGGGCTCATATTCAGGAGCCATAAAATAATATATAATCCCATTGACAAGGTTTGTCAAGTAGTATATAAAAATAATTATAAACACTAACAGAAAGAAAATATGTCAGCTAAAATAAGAATGAACACCGAATACAGAAACAAGTTATTCAATAGAATAAAAGATGTATTCGAAAAAGAAGAAACGCAAGAGCAACAAGGTTTTATGCAAGCAAGAGAAACCTTTGAGCATAGTCAAAACTCAGCTTTTGAACTTGCAAAACAAGTAGTAGAGAGATCATATCCTACTGAAGATGTAAATACTCTACGAGTATTTAAAAAGAAGTATGGCGATCCGTGTGATGTAGTTGCAAAAGACAAGTGCTTTTACTTTTCTCATAACGAAGATGTAGATAATGAGGGCGAGAAAACAGACACGCAATCACACTTTGACTTTGGACTATTTGGTAATCTAAATGGTAGAGAAAGTTATAGTGATAACGAGGACGCTATGCATTTTGCTCACGCATATTATCGTGAGGAGTTAAAAGCTAAGGGCTTGAACCCTGATATCATAGCTCAACAATCAGGTAAAGATGACAACCCACATAAAACAAAACATATGGACGCAAACAATAAGTTTTTGGGTAAATCCAATAATAGTTATGATGACGGCGATTATATTGGTATTACTAAAACTTTCAACAAACCATATTATGTTGATGTCATTGGAACTAGCCATTGTAGATCAAGAGCAATCGCTTGTACTAAAGACGAGTACAATATCTTTTTGGCTTGGCGAAGTGCGAAAGCTAAAGTTGTAAGCACACACCAAACTTGGATTGATAGTATAACTAAACAATGCGACCAATTAAAGATTGGTTTAAAAGCGTATCGTTATTTATCTGAGGGCATAGAGCTTGCTACCGAACTAGGTATTAAAGTTGATGAGGCAGAATTAGTTAGAACTAACTCTACTGGCTTGACAATTTATAACCCTAGTAATCTAGCAAGTATGATTAAAGGTATGAAGAATAAAGAACAGACGAGAGAGCAGAAAATATTCGAAAGAATGAAGTATGAGAAAGAGGCAGTAAATTAGGGCTTGACTTATTATATGGGATATAGTATAATATCCCATATAAACAAATAGAAAGGAAAATATGTACCTAATAATAAAACAACAAAACTTTGGTAGCAAGATTAAACCAATGTACACAGTCGTAGATCAAGCAGAAACCTTAGAGAAAGCAGAAACTAAAGGTAAGGGCTATGAATTAATTAATGATGATGAGAAGATAACTTTTCATTGTGTAATGCTAGCAGACGATTAATTAACACTTGACACATATGGGATATTATGTTATGTTATCCCATAAACAACAGAAAGGAAAATATGACAAACACATTTTTTATAACTTACTTTGCTAACAAGCATAAGAAGTTTATAACTAGGAAAGGTCAATACGATAAACCTGACGGAACGAAAGGTAAATCGTTTGTATCTAAAAACGGAAATCCTTGTTTAGTTTATTGGGATTTAGACGCTGACGGCTGGCGTATGGCGACTGGCGAGGCGAAAATTAAAGTATGAATATAATATTATATATTGGTCTAGGGCTTTTTGCCCTAGGCTTTTTATTGTTTATCATTGCAGTAATAATGGAACGATATTACGACCGAAAGTTATGGGAACTAAAAGAAAGGAATAAATACGATGTCTGATTTTATTTGGTGTCATGGTACGAGTTGCCATAAATCTCACACACTTGACCGAGTACGAGGCAGTAAAGGCTCGAAAGTTTTAAGAACGAGGAAAGTTAAACAAGAGATAAATCGAGAGTGGTATCGCCCCGATCAAGTCTATAACTATTTTTGCAGTCAAGGTTGTTTAATGGATTTTATGAGGGCACACGTACAACGCATAGTTGCACTCGATCCACGGAACGAACCACTTGAAACGCCGATCGATGACCCAGTGAGAGAGAGATCGGAGTATGGATATATTAATACTACAATAAACGAAAGAGGGGTTGACACGGCAGAATAATTATGCTATAATATCCCATATAAACAGAAAGGAAATATGTCTATAACAAATCACGATTATACAAGACGTAATAGATTCACAGGTGAATCTATTGAACTAACAAAGGAAGAGGCTGAACGTCATGATAAAATCTTTATTGATGAGGCACTAGCCACAATAGAAGACAAGGACGTCGGCGAGGGTGTTAGCAAACACTGGAACGAGATGAGAAAAAACTTGAACTGGTTTAGGCAACACAATGCGAAAGCATATATGGTATTATTGGACTAACATATTTTCCCACACAGTCAATAGACTGTATGTCCATAATGGGTCGGGGACCTACGGTCCCCTGCCTTACTTCTGCCACAATTCAATAGCTTGCTAACTGGCGGGCCCACCCCCCCTTGAGGGGTCCCTGTTCATTTTGGGTTTTGCTTGCTCACTGGCGGGCCCACCCTCCCTTACAGTAAAAGGGGTCCCAATGACTTACCTTTATGGTTTGATTTGGAGATACATGTGCTATAAAATCATTATTACCACAAAACAGAAGCCTAAAAAATTCTGCAAAAAAATTATGCGAAAAGAAGACCTAGAAAAATTACCCGCTGACGTTAAGAAAGAATTCATGAAGTATGCCATTAAGTTGGCTGAGAAGAAAAAGCAATCCGCTGCCCACGATGACTTCCTCTCTTTTGTCAAACACGTATGGCCTGAATTTATAGAAGGGGATCATCACAAAAAAATTGCAGAAAAATTTAACCGTTTGGCAAAAGGTGAATGTAAAAGAATTATTATCAATATGCCACCAAGACATACCAAGTCAGAGTTTGCCTCTAACTTATTACCGGCATGGATGGTAGGACGTAAACCAGATCTTAAGATAATCCAGACAACCCACACTACAGAACTAGCTATACGATTCGGTCGTAAAGCTAAAACTTTAATTGATAGTCCAGAGTATCAAGAAATATTTAAAACAAAATTAAAAGAAGATTCGCAAGCCGCGGGCAAATGGGAAACACAACAGGGTGGTGAATACTACGCCGCTGGTGTTGGATCGGCGATAACGGGTCGTGGAGCGGACTTACTTATTATTGATGACCCACACTCAGAGCAAGACGCACTTAATATGACTGCACTAGAACGTGCTTATGAATGGTACACATCTGGTCCAAGACAACGTCTACAACCTGGTGGAGCTATTGTAGTAGTAATGACCAGATGGAGTATGAAAGATCTTACCGGAGCGTTGATCAAATCACAAAAAGAATTAAAGTCAGATCAATGGGAAGTTATTGAGTTCCCAGCTATTATGCCATCAGGTAAACCTGTCTGGCCTGGGTATTGGAAACTAGAAGAATTAGAATCTGTTAAAGCATCATTAAGTTTAGGTAAATGGAATGCACAGTGGATGCAGAACCCTACATCAGAAGAAGGTAGTTTAATCAAAAGAGATTGGTGGAGAGTTTGGGATAAGGATTATATACCAAGATTAGATCATATCATTCAATCTTATGATACGGCCTTTCTAAAGAAAGAAACAGCTGACTATTCTGCTATTACAACATGGGGTGTATTCACTCCTGCAGATGGTGTAGCTCCTAATTTAATTTTATTAGATTCACACAAAGAACGACTAGAATTTCCAGAACTTCGTAAAGTAGCCCTAGAACAGTATAGATATTGGAAACCTGATACAGTCATTATTGAGTCTAAAGCAAGTGGATTACCTTTAACTTATGAATTGCGTAAACTTGGTATTCCTGTTATAAATTACACTCCTAGCAAAGGAAACGACAAGCATGCTAGAGTTAACGCTGTATCACCGATGTTCGAGTCGGGGATGATTTGGGCGCCCGATGAAAAATTCGCAGAAGAGGTAGTTGAAGAGTGTGCTGCATTTCCGTATGGAGATCATGACGATTTAGTAGATAGCACAACACAAGCAATAATGAGATTTAGACAGGGAGGATTTATTGGACACCCCGAAGATGAAAAAGATGAACCTCAACCTAAAACTGAACACGAGTATTACAACTAATGAAGAAAAAAATTGAATTTGGAATAGCTGCTGTTGATGCAGCAAGAAAAAATTATCAGATCATATTCGACAGGTTAATGAGAGGATTTGAAAAAGTAACAGGTAAAGTTGCTGAAGGACTTGATAGAATTAAAATACAACAAGAAGCTAAAAGACGAGCTGAAGATTCTGCAAAAGTTGTAGACATGGAAGGTAGAAATTTAGATCCTTCTAAAAATATTATGGGTGGCACTCAAGACTTTGAAGTAGAAGAAAGTTTTAGTTTAAGTAATAAACCAGCTCGAGCAGGTTTTGGTAAACCTCCTACACCAATTAATAAGAAAGTAGCAGATTTAAAAGAAAAAGAATTAATGGAATCTAGAACTCCTTTTACTGATAGAGTTCAAGCAGAGATTGGTGATGTAAAACTTTATGGTGATGAAACTTTTGAGGAGTTAGAAATTATAAGAACTACAGGTAAACACCCAAGAGATAAAGCTGATGGAGGTAGAGTTAATTTACAATTAGGTGGATTACCTTTATCAGAACAAGGTCAAAGAATTTATGATTCAATGACAAGAGCCGGCTTTGATGACATGGCTATTGCTAGAGCTTTAGATGAACAACAAGCTTACCCTGAAGCAACTACACTAGGCTTACAACCACAAACTGTTGTACCACCAAGAGTTAAACCTATACTTCCAATCGGTCAAGAAGGTGATGGTATAACTACAGATATAAATAGAAGTAATCCAAAATTTGATTATGAATTTGCAGCATTAGGAAATTTAGCTAATCCTGATAATGTGCCTTTAACAGAAGAAGAACAAAAACAACTTAACTTTCAAAGAGGAAAAGATGGTTTGCTTAATATAGCAAAAGGAATTGGTTATGCAATGAACCCTTTAGCTTTCTTTGCTAAAAAAGCATACAACATGTATCAAGATAATGTTCAAAGAGGAATTGACGAAAGAACTGAAAGAATGAGATTAGAAACTATTGCTGCTCAAGAGGCAGAAGAAAGAGAAGCAGCTACTAGAGCATTAGCTGCAGCAAACAAAGCAACCTATGGAACTTCTGGAGCAACTGGTGGTTATCAATCTTCTTTTGGAGGAGATGATGACTTTATGGGTGGTTCAGGAACAGCTGCAGAGATGGGTTCTTTTGCTAAAGGTGGTCTCGCTACAATGTTTGTGAGGAAAAGATAATGGCTGTAAATTTAACTACAAAAGTAGGTCAAAGAATATATGATTATTTATCATCTTTACCAAAAAATTCTGTGGTTAATATTGCAGAAGTAAAAAGAAAATTTAATGTTTCTCATGATACAGTAAAATCAAGATTTGATAAAGTTAACAAAGAAAAAGGATTAAATTTAACATCAGGAGGTAAAGGAGGAAGTAAAATTGAAAGTTCAATTTTAACTGACAAGGAAAAAAATATTTTTAAAAAAGGATATAATAAAAAAACAATTGCTCAAATGGCAACTGAAATTACTGGTTTGCCTTATGACAATAAGATTACAAAAGCAAAACACGCACAACTATATAGATATAATCTTACTCAATCTAAATTAGGTAAAATAGATCTTAAAGAAAGTGTAAAAGGGGTAAGACCAAAAGGAACAACTCCAGAAGATTTAAAAGGTTTTGGTGCATATAGAAAAGCACAAGAAAACTTAATGAATTTAGATCCTGATCTTTACAAAGATTTAACTCCCGCGCAAGTTGATGCAAGATTAAAAAAAGCAATTAATTTTTCAACTGTATCAGGAGCTATTGATAGAAAAGCTATTCCTAAATCTTTATATCCAAGTTTTGAACATTTTCAAGGTATTGTGCCTGGTACGATTGCAAAAGATCCTAAAGCTATATCTAAAGTTGGAATTACAACACAAGATTTTAATTTTAATGTTTTAGGAGCTAGAGCAAAAAACAATATCTATAAAACTATAAAAAATAATTTACGTACAGCAAACGCAGCTTTAAAAGCTGGCGAAGTTGATGAGGCTAAAAAATCAATTAAAGTAGTTAATGAAATCTATGATGATGTAGCAAGTAAATTAAAAACTGTAGATAGAAAAAAATTACCTAAATACAATTTAAAAGATAATTTTATTGATGAAATAAATTTAAAAGAAGTAAACATAGACAGTAAACAAAATTTAGATAAGTCTCTAACAGATTATATTAAGTTTGTTGCGTCTGGTCCTGCAAAAGACGTTAAAAAAATAACTCAACCTAATTTAAAAAAAGCAGTAGAACTATCATTAAAAGGAGATGACGAAGGTTTAAAAAAATTAGTTAAGTCTAGAGTTCCTGGAGTCAAGATGGGAGAAAAATTTGCTGTAACAGCAACAGTAGGTGCAGGAGCAGCCGGAGCAGCGAATATAGATAAACTAGATCCTTTTACTTCTCTTGAAGCAGCAGAAGTTCCAATTAAATATAATGATGAAGCAGGAGCTTTTTTAGATCCTAAAACAGAACAACCAGTTTCAAACAGAACTATGCTCGAATGGGCAGCAGATAATCCAATGCCAACGGCAGCTGTAGCATCAGCTCCTTTGTTAAATAAAACAGTAAGACAAAGCACTGGCAAATTATTAAAAGGATTACTTCAAACTATAGGAACACCAACAGGGGTTACTGCTCTAACAGCAGGATTAGGTGGTGTTGATTTAACAGAAACTTCTGATAGACTTGGATTGGAAGCAGAAGCTGCTTTTGCAAAACCATTAGTAAGTGGTTCTCAAGATGTTGCGAGAAAATTTTCTAATTCAACAGTAAGAAGAGGATTACAACAAATTTTAAATTTAGGTATGACTCCTACATTTGCAGCAAAAGCTGCAAGAGTTGCGTCTCCTATTGGTATCGCTAGTTTAGCTGGTGAAGGTTTATATAAATATGGTAAATTTGCTGCTAATGAAATTGAAAGAATTAATGACATGAAAGAAAATGATCCAGACGCATATGCAGAATATCTTGCGGAACAAGAAGAACAAATGGGAGTGTCAGCATAATGGATAGAAGAACTTTTTTAAAAGGATTAGGAATACTTGCATCAATGCCCATGATGAGTAAGTTAAAATTTTTAAATACCCCTGCTGCTAAGGAAGGTATTATGGCAGCATCAGATAAAGGTATTGAATTTTATGAAGCTGTAATTGGAAAAGTTATGCGTGAAGGTAAGAAGATATCAGAAAGTGAAAGAGTAGAAACTTTTGTTCATCCAGATAGACCAGATATTAAAGTTGAGTTTGATAGAACTTCTGGTAGTTCAAACGTAGAGTTCTTGACAGATCAAGAAACAAGAGGTTTAGCAGAAATTAAAGTAGATGTATCACCTGAAACTGGCGGAAGATCTGTTAAAGAATTAGAAGAATTTGAAGAAGTTTTTGACGGAGTTGGAAAAGACGCCGACGAATTACGTAGTCCTGTTTCTAATCTAGATGAATTTTTAGGACGTAAGAAGAAAAAAGACGGAGGCATTATGGAATTGACTATGATCAAAATACCAGATATAGACGTATCAGGTGTTGAAACATTATTTAAATCAAGATAGGATAGAGAATGGCAGATTCAATAGATAAATCAGTTGTGGATACTAAAACAACGGTAGAACTTCCAGGCGCGGAAGAAGTTATTCAAGATCAACAAGAGAAAATAGAAAAAGTACAAAGCGAAGGTGGTCCAGTAGAAATTGAAATGGATGACCAAGGCGGTGCTGAAATTTCGTTTGATCCAAACGCAGCAACACCCGAAGGTGGTGAAGAGCATTTTGCTAACCTTGCAGAATTTTTAGATGAGCAATTATTATCAGAATTAGCAACTACATTATCTGATAAATATACAGACTACAAAGAATCAAGAGCTGATTGGGAACAATCTTATAGAGAAGGTTTAGATTTATTAGGTTTTAAATATCAAAGAAGAACGCAACCTTTCAGAGGTGCAAGTTCAGTTACTCACCCCGTACTAGCAGAAGCCGTAGCACAATTTCAAGCAACAGCTTACAAAGAATTATTACCAGCCGATGGTCCCGTAAGAGCACAAATTTTAGGAGCTGTAACTTCAGCTAAACAAGATCAAGCAAATAGAGTTAAAGACTTTATGAATTATCAACTTATGGATCAGATGAAAGAATATGAACCAGAGTTTGATCAAATGCTTTTCTATTTACCCCTGGCCGGTTCTACTTTCAAGAAAGTTTACTATGACGATCTTTTAGGTAGAGCCGTCTCTAAATTTGTTCACTCTGATGATTTAGTTGTACCTTATTCTGCAACTTCATTAGAAGATGCTGAAGCAGTTGTGCATGTAATTAAAATGTCAGGTAATGAATTAAGAAAACAACAAGTAGCTGGTTTTTACAGAGATATAGATTTAGGTGAACCACCAGTTGTTGAAAATCAACTTACAGAAAAAAAACAAGAGTTAGAAGGTATAACTCAAAACGGTCAAGAAGATATGTACACTCTATTAGAGTTTCATATTGATTTAGATTTAGAAGGATACGAAGATGTTAATCCTGAAGACGGTGAACCTACTGGAATTAAAGTTCCTTACATTGTAACTGTTGATACAGCTAACACAGAAATTTTATCTATTAGAAGAAACTATGATCCTAACGATGCTTTAAAAAAGAAAAAAGATTATTTTGTTCAATTTAAATTTTTACCTGGAACTGGTTTTTATGGTTTTGGTTTGATCCACATGATTGGTGGTTTAACTAGAACTGCAACTGCAGCTTTAAGACAATTACTTGATGCAGGAACTTTAGCAAACTTACCAGCTGGTTTTAAAACTAGAGGTGTAAGAATTAGAGATGATGCACAACCATTACAACCTGGTGAATTTAGAGATGTTGATTCTCCAACAGGAGCAATCGCAGATCAGTTTATGCAATTACCATTCAAAGGACCTAATGCAACATTATTACAATTAATGGGTATCTGTGTTCAAGCAGGTCAACGCTTCGCGTCCATCGCTGATAATCAAGTAGGCGATATGAACCAACAGGCAGCCGTGGGTACTACTGTGGCGTTATTGGAACGTGGATCGCGGGTAATGTCAGCTATACACAAAAGATTATACGTAGGACTTAAAGAAGAATTTAAATTATTAGCTGGAGTTTTTAAAACTTATCTACCACCGGTTTATCCTTATGATGTACCGAATGCTAGACGTGAAATTAAAATGCAAGATTTTGATGACAGAGTAGATATCCTACCTGTTGCTGATCCAAATATATTCTCTCAAACTCAAAGAATATCAATGGCTCAGTCTCAATTACAATTAGCTCAATCTAATCCAAAGATACATAACTTATATCAAGCGTATAGATCTATGTATGAAGCATTAGGAGTAAAAAATATAAACGCAATTCTCCCTCCGCCACCTCAACCACAACCTATGGACCCAGCTTTAGAAAATATAATGGCAATTAGTGGAAAACCATTTAAAGCTTATCCAGGTCAAGATCATAAAGCTCACATTGATGCGCATTTAAATTTTATGGCTATCAATATGGTACAAAATAATCCAATGGCGATGATGTTATTACAAAAAAATAACCTTGAGCACATTTCATTAATGGCACAAGAGCAAGTTCAGTTAGAATTTGTAACTGAATTACAAGAAATTCAAATGTTAATGCAAAATCCTAACAATCCTGCAGGTCAAAAAAGGATTGCACAACTGTCTAGAAGCATAGAATCAAGAAAAGCTATCTTAATTGCTGAAATGACAGCTGATTATGCTAAAGAAGAAGAAAAAATTAGTGGTGAATTTGGTAATGACCCATTAGTAAGACTAAAAGCAAGAGAAATTGACCTTCGAGCTCAAGAAAATCAAAGAAAAGAAGAAGAAGGACAGGAAAGAATCAACATAGACAAGATGAAAGCTATGATGAACCAAGAACAACACGAAGATAAGCTAGAACAGAACGAAGAATTAGCTGGATTGCGTGCAGGAGTGTCATTAGCTAAACAACAGATGTCTGATGCTAGCAAAATTCACGATTTTGGTAGAAATTTCAAAAAAAATTAAGTATATTAACTATAAGGAGATAAATATGAGTAAAGATTGGCAAAGAGGTTCAACATTCATGAACAAAGACGTTAAAGTTGAAAAAGAACTTGGCGTTGGCAAAGATGGTTACCAAACAGGTGGTAAAACTATCGAAGCTACTGATCCAATGACATCACAAGTTGTAGATGTTAAAGGAACTAAAAGAATGAGAGCTGATAAGAAACCAGTAAAAGCTACTTGGTACTAATATGGCTTGGTTTGGTCTAGCGAAAATTGCTTTACAAGCAGGAAGCAAGATTTACGCTAATAAACAAAAAACAAAGATGGCCATGTCTGATGCACAACTAATGCACGCAGAAAAAATGGCCCGAGGGGAAGAAGCTTACCAAGGTAAACTTCTTGAATCGAGACAAAACGATTACAAAGACGAATTCGTACTTATAATTTTAAGTGCGCCGATTATTGTTCTGGCATGGGCAGTGATATCGGACGACCCAACTGTAATGGACAAGGTAAATACATTCTTTGAACATTTTAGTAACCTGCCGAAATGGTTCACCAATTTATGGATTCTCGTAGTAGCGAGTATTTTTGGAATTAAGGGGACACAAATCTTTAAAGGAGGAAAAAAATGAGACAAAACGGAGTAAGATCAGGTGTTAGATTTCCATATGGACAAGCTGGCATGAAATCAGGTGGATCTGTTAAAAAGAAAAAACAGGGCTACAAAGATAGAAAAGATGAATCTATCGCTATGAGAGTAAAAAAGAAAAGAACTAAAAAACAACTAAGAGCTTCAGCAAATGAATCTTATGGTAAATTTGGTTCTAAAGCTAAAAAATCTGGAAAGATTAATAGGTAATAATTATGGCAAACACAGGAAGAATGAATCTTGCTGAAGAACTAGGCAGAATAGATTCAGAAAAAATGAACTCTAATAGAAGAGCTGAAAAAGATAGAGTGATCAGCGAACTAAATAAGGGTTATAAAAATGGTGGTAAAGTAAGAGGTTGTGGTAAGGCTAAAAGAGGTTTTGGCCGAGCTATGAAAAAATAATGGCTGATAAGAAGTTTATTCAAAAAGCTATTAAGAAACCAGGAGCGTTAAGAAAATCTTTAGGAATTAAAAAAGGTAAAAAGATTCCTGCAAAGATGTTAGCGGCTGCTGCAAAGAAAAAAGGTAAATTAGGCCAACGTGCTAGATTTGCTCAAACACTAAAAAAACTGAGAGGATAATATGAAACCAGTACCAGCAGGTAAAAAAGGAAAAGGTCTACGTAAACTTCCTAAACCCGTTAGAAATAAAATGGGCTTTATGAAAAAAGGTGGACGAGTTAAAAAAAGGAAAAAATAATGGCGGGAAAAGGTTTATACGCAAATATCCACGCTAAAAGAAAACGTGGTGGTAAGATGCGAAAAAAAGGTGCTAAAGGTGCGCCCAAAGCATCTGACTTTAAAAGAGCAAAACAAACAGCGAGAACATAATGGCTAAACTTTGTCCTGCAGGTAAAGCTGCTGCTAAAAAAAAATTTTCTGTTTACCCAAGCGCTTATGCAAATATTTGGGCATCTAAATATTGTAAAGGTAAAGTGGGTAGAAGTAAAAAAGCAGAGGGTGGTTCTGTAAACAAAGTTTCTCAATCAAGAAAAATGGTATCCAATTACGCACAAGGCGGAATAGCTAAGGGATGTGGTGGTATCATGAAGAATAGAAGAAAAGTTACTAAAAAATACTAATGAGTGGTCTTAAAAAATGGTTAGACGAGAAATGGGTAGATATAGGAGCACCGAAGAAGAACGGAAAGTATCAACCTTGCGGTCGTCAGAAGGGAAGCAAACGGAAGTATCCAAAATGCGTGCCCCTTGCCAAAGCCACACGGATGACAAGCTCGCAAAAGGCGAGTGCTGTCAAACGAAAAAGATCAGTAAGTAATAAAGGACCCAAACCAACAAATGTTGCAACGTTTGCAAAAAGAAAAAAAATGGGTATGGGAGGTTTAGTATAATGAGAAAACAGGATAATATGCCTGCAAGAAATAAAAAGAACTTTAGACCTACAAAGTCTGGAGCAGGAATGACTCGAGCCGGTGTCGCTTCCTACAGAAGAAAAAATCCCGGTTCTAAACTAAAAACAGCCGTGACTGGTAAAGTGAAAAAAGGGTCAAAAGCTGCAAACCGACGTAAGTCGTACTGTGCAAGAAGCGCAGGTCAAATGAGAAAATTCCCAAGTGCAGCAAAAGATCCTAATTCTAGACTACGTCAGGCTAGAAAAAGATGGAAATGTTAATAGAAGCACTAATCAAAAGATACGAAGCACAAATAGCAGAAGCAGAAGCAACATTAGAAATATATCTAGATCATTCAGTAGGTATTGGAGAACATCCACAACATATTGATGAGATGGATAAACTATTTGAAAAAATATCAACAGCAAGAGAAAAATTAAAGGAGGCAGAAGAGTGGACGAGTTAAACATTGTAAGTAGAATACAAAAGTCATTAAAAAGAAGTGTCGATGATATATCCGCAACTATGATAAGTGGTGGGGTTGACAATATGGAAAAATACAAGTATTTACTAGGACAGGCAGTTGCCTATCAAATAACATTACAGGAAATCTCTAACCTGCTAAACAAGAAGGAGCAACAAGATGAGCAAGGAAACGTTATCGACTTCGGAAATAAAGACTGACGAAGTACCAAAGCATATAAATGCTTTAGAAGAAAAATATAAGAACGAACCAAAAGAATTACCAGCCAAAGAACCATTAAATCCAGATAATATTGGAACTGAAACGGTTGATCAATTACCTGAACCATCAGGATGGAGATTATTAGTTTTACCATTTACACCACCTACAAAAAGTAAGGGTGGATTAATTTACGCACAAGAAACTTTAGACAAAGCCAGAATTGCAACGACATGTGGTTATGTTTTAAAAGTTGGACCGTTAGCTTATACGGAAGAGAAGTTTACAAGTGGTCCTTGGTGCAAAAAAGGAGATTGGGTTGTCTTTGCTCGTTATGCGGGTTCAAGATTACCAATTGAAGGTGGAGAAGTGAGAATACTAAACGACGATGAAGTTATAGGAACTGTAAAAGATCCTGAAGCTTTGTTGCATCACATATAACCATAGGAAGGAACTATGCCAGAAGAAAACAAAAAAGCATCCGAAGAATTAATTGATGTAGGCGAAACAGAAGGAGCTGAAATTAATTTTGATTCTAAAGGTGAACCGGAAAAACAAGAGGTTGTCCCTGAAGAGACAATAGAAGTTGAAAAAACAGAACAACCTGTTGAAGAAAAAAAAGAAGAAAAGGTTGAAGCTAAAGAAGATAAACCTGAAGAAAAAAAAGATGAGCTAAAAGAGTATAGCGACGGCGTTCAAAAAAGAATTGCTAAACTTACTCGTAAAATGAGAGAAGCTGAAAGACAAAGAGAAGAAGCAGTTACTTTTGCTCAAACAATAAAACAACAAAAAGAAGCAGCTGAAAAAAGATTATCTAAACTAGATAAAACTTATGTTTCTGAATTTGAAAGTAGAGTTAAAACTAATTTAGCAGCAGCTAAACTAGCTCTTAAAAATGCTATTGAATCTCAAGACGTAGAAGCGCAAATATCAGCACAAGAACAGTTAGCAAATCTATCTGTTGAAAATGCTAGAATAAGCTCTATGAAATCAGCAGCAGCCGAAGAACCTGCAAAGGAAAAAGAAGTTAATATTACACCTCAAAGAAAAGAAGCTAATGTTAAATCTGATCCTAGAGCAGAGGAGTGGGCAGCTAAAAATAGTTGGTTTGGTAACGATTCAGCTATGACTTATACGGCTTTTGATATACATAAGAAGCTTGTAGAAGAAGAAGGTTATGACCCTAAATCTGACGAATATTATACGGAAGTTGATAAAAGAATAAGACTTGATTTTCCGCATAAATTTGATAAGGTAGAGTCTAATACTACAGAAAGAGTAAAACCTACTCAAAATGTAGCCTCGGCTAAACGTTCAGCCCCAACAGGACGCAAAAAAACTGTGAGACTCACGCCATCACAAGTAGCAATTGCTAAAAGATTAGGTGTGCCACTAGAAGATTATGCAAAACAATTAAACATCACGGAAGGAGTATAAGCATATGGAAAACGATAAACAAAAAACTTCACGTGCGAGTCAGACAAGAGTTAAAGAACAAAAAACTCAAACTTGGACTCCACCCTCAACACTCGATGCACCACCCGCGCCAGCAGGTTATAGGCACAGATGGATAAGAGCTGAACTACTTGGTCAAGACGACAGCAGAAATGTTGCTTCAAGATTAAGAGAAGGATTTGAATTTGTGAGAGCAGATGAATATCCTGAACAGAACTTTCCTTCGTCTAAAGACGGCAAATACGCAGGAGTAATCGGAGTAGGAGGCCTATTGTTGGCTAGGATACCGGAAGAAATCGCGCAATCTCGAGAAGCTTATTTTGCAAAGCAAACTAAAGACAGAGATGATGCAGTTAATAACGATTTGTTAAAGGAACAACATAAGAGCATGCCTATCACTAATGATAGTCAGGCTCGTGTAACCTTTGGTGGTACAAAGAAATAACTAATTATTTAGTAATTCTTACACTATCAATTAACTTAACAATAAAGGAAACAAACAATGGCAAACGCACACTCAACAGGTTTTGGTTTCAGAAGTACCATGACAGTAGGTAATACTCCTGCTACTCAAGGTCAGTCGGAATACAAAATCAAAAGTGGTACAGCAAAAGGCATTTTTAAAAATGACCCAGTTTCTATTCAAGACTCGAGTGGAGACCAAGGTTATTTGCAAGATGCAGCGTTTAACGCAACAAGTGATACAGGATCAGGTGGTCAATCTTTTGACAACTCAGGTCATGCACCTTTAATAGGTGTATTCAATGGAGCTTTCTTCGTAGCTACGACTACAAAGAAACCGACATTTGCTAACTCATTTGTAGGCGGAACAACTTTTGCAACGGACTACAACACAGGTAGCGCTGATGGTCTAGGTTTTGTAATCGATAATCCTTCACAGGAATACGTGATCAAAGCAGACGCAGCAGTTACTCAGGCAATGTATGGAGACGCAGGATACAACTGTACTAACCAAGACGGATCAACTAGTCAGGTTACAGACGGTCAATCTTTAGTTAAATTACATATTTCTGGTGGAGCAGCTTCAACTAAAATGGTGAAGTTAGTAAGATCAGCAAATGCGCCTGAAAACAAAGACAACTCTGTAGCAAATTCGAACCAGATAGTTACAATATCTGCAGCGTCGAACTTGTATAACGGAAACAACTAATCTAAATAGGAGTATATAAACAATGGCAATATCAAGAGCACAACTAGTTAAAGAACTAGAGCCAGGTCTAAATGCACTATTTGGACTTGAGTACAAACAATATGCTAACGAAGCAGCTGAAATTTTTG
>WLWF01001911.1_pt1 | contig 15917 bp, 15 predicted proteins | sample 6718331 | NCBI WGS metagenome assembly WLWF01 (sample SAMN12718692, study PRJNA515312) | sponge metagenome | isolation source: marine sponge | host: Mycale hentscheli | place: New Zealand: South Island, Marlborough, Capsize Point | collected 2003-05-01
TTTAATATCATATTCCATCTGTCTAACCTTATCAGCTAGAACTTCGTATAAGTTTTCAGCCATTTCCCATGTGCCTTCTGCTCTTTCTAATTTTGCAATAACAGTATTAACATTATCTGTTAACACAGCCATATCTCTTCGAACATTTTCCATGCTCATCGTTTTTAATTCTTGTATCTCTGCTTGATTTGCATTGATCGTATCTGTTAAGTTCACAATATACTTAACACCTGTGAATGTTCCGACCAGGACTGACGCCACGACCGGAACCATCACTATATTCTTTTTTAATAAGTCTACTAAATTCATTATCTAGTCCAAAACATTAATCTTTTGGATATTTCTTTTATTTTATTCCAAATTTTTTTAATCATGTTGTCCTCCTTATGTATATTACCGTGAACATGTCCACAATGTGGACACACTTTATCTACATTAATAGGTGTTATTATAAACCCCATTCCACAGTTTTCACACTTCATTTTTTCTTCTCCTCAATGTTATAAAACATTCTATCTGAATCTTCAGTAACCCAGTCTCCATCTTCAGCGTCCCAGTAGGTAGTTTGAACCTTATAGTCAGGCCAATCATTATCTGTGGTGTAGCTGTTAACGTGCCAAATTATTCTGTTGTTTGGCTGAGCTGCATAATTGCCATTCTTTAAAGCCATTATGTGTGCGCACTTGTGCTCCTGAGGAATCTCAGAATGTTCTGTATCTAATATGTTAACATCTGGGTGAGCCCAGTCAATAGTAAAAAGATATTTACCTTGATAAAATTTTTTATCTCTTCCTAAATATTTTCCGTTGATACCATCTAACCAATCAAAACAAGTAACAGCAGGATGATAACTAAAACTGTTCCACAACTCAAGTTCGTCAACAGACATATCGGGCACGTCCTTTCGTTCAAACTCTTTTTGAAAAAATGCTGAAATAGGCAAACGCCAATAGCACGCACCGTTGGGTAACATAATGTTAAATAATAATGCGCGACCTGAAATGGAAGTAAAACCAAAGATAACACAATCACCAGACTCTCCTTTATGTTCTTCAAGATCATATAAATATTCTCTTCTTATCTTACAGTAGATAGGTGGTATGTTTGCATTTAAATAAGCCATAATTTATCATTTTATTGATCCCCAATTAGGACCAGATTCATAGTCTACTTTATTTGGTATCTTTAAGTCAACTGCGTTTTCCATCACATCTTTAATTTTAGCAGCTTCTAAATCATTAATAACTGATATATCTAATTCATCATGCACTTGTATGTGTGGTGTAATACCCTCTTTGTATAATTCTAACATAGCCTTTTTTGTCATGTCAGCGGCTGATCCTTGAATTAATTTATTTAATGCTTTGTATGTAAAAGCTCTACGAGTTGGATTGTTATGCCAATAATTTTTTTTAGGATTACCATCCTTGTCTTTTAACATTTCTCCTTCATCATCTGTTATGTATGGACCCATCTTTTGTAGATCTTGCATACGCTCTTCATCTTCTGGCGGTATGTATTTACCCCAGTCAGAACCTCTAAGTATTGGTTCGTATTTAGGAAATCTACATCGTCTACCTAATAAAGTTTTTATCTGACCTTTTTTAGAACCAGCTTTCATAACTTCATTCATCAATTGTTTTACAAACGGAACTTTTGAATGATACTTATCAAATAACTCTTCTGCTTTAAATTTAGATACACCCAACTCTGCTTGTAGTTTAGCTTTACCCATACCATAGAATAAACCAAGATTAATTACTTTAGCTTGTGATCTAGGTATCTCTGCCATCTCTGCAACTATTTTGTGAAAGTCTGTTGAAGGGTCTGTATCGTATGAATCTGCAATTGTATTTACAGATGGTAAACCATAACGTAATGCATAGTGTGCAACAAGTCTTGGTTCCTGTTGCGAGTAGTCAAAACAACCCCACCTGCACCCTTCCTCTGGTATAAATAAACTTCTAATCATAGGACCTAAAACAGGATCACGTGCAGGTATTTGTTGTAGGTTTGGATTAGAATAAGAAAAACGTCCAGTGATTGTTCCTCCATCATCAGATCTAATCTGATTTATTTCTGCATGAATTCTACCTTTGTGTTCGTGTTTTAAAATTGTATCTATAAAAGTTGTATTAACCTTGTTTATTTTTCTAGCTTCTGCTATCTTTTGAATTACAGGATGTTCATGGTTCGAAAGGAAATTTTTAGTAAATGAAGGTGCACCAGTCTTTTCAGTTGTTTCAAAAGGTAGTTTTAAATGTTCGAAAACTTTTTGAATGCTACGTGCAGCCCATATTTGAGTTTCTACTCCTGTCTCTATTTTTACTTGGTGGATTAATCTTTCTTCTTGTGTTGTTAATTCTTTCTTTAATTGATTCGCTCTTGTCACGTCTACCCGCACCCCTAGGAAGCGCATATCAACTAGGCAAGGAAAAAGATCAGTCTCAAGATTAAAAATTTCTTCAAGATCATTTTCAATAATTAATTTTTTTACATGTTGCCAAAGTTTAAAAGTTAGTTGTGCATCTTTTTCAGCATATGCTCCTACTTCATGCGCAGGTAATCTCCACATGTCAGCTTTAGGATCTAATCCTCTAGACTTTGCAGCTTCGTTCAGTGCTCTTTCATTTTTACCTTCGTTTAAAAAATGCCAAGACAAAGTATTAAGTGTATATGAAAATCTATTTTCATCTAACAGTGAACAGGCAATCATTGTATCTACTAGTAAACCATTGATATTAAACCCTAAATTACGTATCCAAGATACGTCGTACATAGCATTATGAAATATTTTTGTAGCAGGGCAATCAAGAATATCTTTAAACCATTCAAGAGTTTTAGCTCTATCCATGTTAGGTCCTTCCTGGTGAGCTATAGGAAAATACCAAGTATCATTATAAGTAGCCACAGCTATACCTACAACTTCTCCATTACCTACGACTGCACCTGATCCTTTTGATTTTAAATCTGGATCTCTTGTTTCCAAATCGATTGCAATCTCATCATAAGATCTAAGATCTGGATACTCTGTAGGTTGAACCCATTCTGTCTGTGGTAAAATCATTTTAAATTTTTTAAGACGATGTAAACGATAGTAAGGCCAATAATTAAACAAACCATACTATAACCAAACATACCTAATCCAAAACCAATTGTCATCTTTTTTTCTCCATATCCTTCATTTTAAGTAATTCTAATTGGCAGTAATGCATTATTTTTTTAATGTCTTCTGCTCCTCCTTTACGTTGATAGCGACAAACGTATTTTACTACGTTGCCTTGAAAGAACGATAGATTGTTTTTAGAAATAAACTCGTAAGGTTGAATAGGAAATTTTGTGTAGTGATTTCCACCAACCTGAGTATATTGTGGAAACGCCTCGTCCAATATATTTTTATCTGTCATAGTTGATACTCCTTTAATTTCTTTTTAGCCCTTAATTTATATATGTTATTTCGTGCTCTCGTTATACCCACGTACCACACTCTATGCTCCTCATCTTGTTTGTCAACACTTAACTTAATTCCTTGTTGTACAGTACGACCTTGATGTAAAGATAAAATTACATTGTCTTCTTCACCACCTTTTATTGCATGTATAGTTGACAACCATATCCTTGCTTTCTCTTTTAAATTTTCTTTGGATGCAATTAAGTTTCTTAAATATAAAACTTCTTTTTGATCAGCTATAAATTTATCATACCAAGGAATTTTAGCATCCCAGTTACCCGTAGGTATAAATTCTTTCACTGCATTTATTTCTTTTTCATTTAATATTTCATCCATAGTCCATTTAGTGTAAGCAGCAGCTGCTTCATACATACCAACTTTAAAACTTTTACCTTTGTTACTTTGATAATAAAAATTTTTACGTCTTAAGTCTTTCATAATATCTAATAAATTACTTTTAGTTCTTGTAAGTATAAGCCATTTACCTTTTGTTAAATCAACCTGATTAAGATCAGCTATGTAATGAGATTCACCATCATAATCTCTTGGTAAATAATGTTTTCTTTTTCTAATACCTTGTATTCTTGTTATAGGATATCTTGCTTCTGCTTGCACAGACATTGATATACGTCTTGACTGTCTTAATATTCTTTCTTTTGCAGGTTCTTGTACAAATCTTTTTACATCAGCGCCAGCCCAGGCATAAATAGCCTGGTCATCATCACCAGCTAAATAAATTTGATCACAATGTTCTTTTAATTTATCGTATAGTTGCCATTGCAATGGTGATAAATCCTGTGCTTCATCAATAAATATAGCTTTAAATTTTGGTATCTTATCAGAATTAATTACAGATTTAATTATGTCATTAAAATCATGTAAACTATTTTTCTTTTTATAAATTTGTAAATTTTTATAAATATGATCTAACGTATCAAAATCCTTAACTTGTTTCTTATCATGTTCATTGAGATCAAATTCTTTTCTGATAGTAATATCTTTGTTGATAGCTCGTTGTATCATTTGAAAGTATGGATTATTACAAGTTAAAAAATGTGTCTCTTCTTCGTTATACTTGTCAGTAAATGAAACACGTATGTTTAATTTTTTACCTAAGTCTTCGTAATGATATGGTTGTATGATATCTTCTTCGTTTAATCCTAGTAAGTGATAACAAAAGGCATGTAACGTTTGAAAGTATGGCACTTCTTTTTCAGATACATTAATTCTTTTGCGTGCCTCCTCTGCAGCTTTTCTAGTAAATGCAAAGTATCCTATCTTATGTAATGGCACACCTTTACGTTCGTATGCTTTTACACGCCTAATTAATCTAAATGTTTTACCTGTACCAGGTGGTCCATAAATTTTATTGATCTTGTGCATCGGCTTTTTTAAATCCATCTTTTAATGATCCACTCCAGCCATATGATCCATGGTGCGTGGTTTGACCATCAACGATACCATGAAATTTAAATCCTGATTTTCTAATCAGATTACAAAAGTTAGTATCCTCTCCCCACCATGTGCCATCTTTACTAAAACTTGTATCCCAAAAATTATAAAAATATGTATTAGCTTTCTCAGATATAATTTCTTTTTGTTTTATTTTTAAATGTGGATTATCTTTCATTAGTTTTTCATAAACCTTTCTATGAATTAATGTTAACCCTGCAGGTCCAACTTTTAATTCTACAATACCTTTTTCATCTATTTTAATATCTAAAGGATTTTCAAACTCTACAGAAAATTTTACTACATTGTCTTGTGTTTTTTTACGGTAAGGCACACAAATAGCATCCTTTTGAGATATAATCATGCGTCCTACAACGTCTGGTTCAAACTCCATATCTGAATCTACAAATAATTGATAATCAAAACCAGATTCTAAAAACATTGCAGTCAATACATTTCTACCATAACCTACGTATGGACATTTAAATGATCCTATTTCTGCTTGTATTTTTGCAAGAGTAAATTTATTAAACAACTTAACCAACGATAGACAAGTTGATACTTGCATTAAGTCATATGTTGGCATCGATATATAAACACTAGGTGCTTTCGTCATACTATATTCTCCTTATCTTCTATTTCTATTAGTTCATCGGGGATATCTTCTTTTTCTAAACCTTCCTTTGGAAGTTTTAAAACTCTTAGTGGTGGAAACGATTCTTCGTTATCACCTTTTGGAAATCTTTTTTGACAATCAAACTCACCTTTAAAATATTGTTTAATCATAGTTGCTGTTCTTGCTCGTTCTTGAGTCCAATCTCCACGTTTTAATTCGTCATAAAATTTATCATATATAAAATAAAAGTTTTGATCTTCTAATAATACAGCACCACTTTTAAACGATGCGTATGTTCCAGCGTTTGGTCCGTTAACATAATCAAATAATTCTTTTTTCAACATGTCTATTGGGTTTGTACCTGCAGGTGGTTGAATTGTCTCCATGGTTGCCCATAATCCATTTAATACATTTTGATATTCTTTTTCTTTAATACTAGGTGGGTACGTTGTGGTGTGATCTGCAATTAAACTACGCATTTGTTTCATCTCATTAAATTGTTTTATACTTTTTGCATGCACCTGCACTATCTTATCTGCGGCCACTTCCACATTAAAAAAATATTCATGATCTGGTTTATACATGATTCTAATTAAACCTGATACTGATGGCCACTGCGAATCAAAGTGACCACCAATACCAAACTTTCTCTTAAGACATGTGCCCCTCGCACAATAAGATGAAATAGGTAAATCATTACATTTAAAACCTGCTGTATCTTTTTTCCAATACTTAATCTTTTCTTCTACTTTACCATCACCCCAGATCTCATCGTAAAGAATGTAATTTCTAGCTGCTTCTAATACTTTCTTTTCCCAGTTCTCACTAAATTTCTTTTTAGCAAACACCATGTAGTTATATAAAAATCTATCTCTTTCATCTTTTAATTTGGTCCCTGATTCCTGTATCTCTTTGCAGATCATTTGTAAACATGGAGGACCATCTGCAAACTCTTCAGGTCCACCGGTCAATACTTCTTTTATTTTTTTATTACTAACTTCTTGCAAACTTTCTTTTGTTTGTAAGTTAGCCTGGATTACTTTTAAAAAATAATCTAAATCCATTTTACTACCATCAGGTCTATATGCTCTTCGTTCATTACCATTAAAATATGGAAGGTTAATAAAACTACCAGTAGTTCTTTCTCCATTTTGATTTTTACCTAATGAAGTTTGTTTAGGAAAAATTTCTGTCTTTGCCGGTAGTCCAAATAAAAATAAAAGATTAGATAAAAATTCTCTAATCAAAGATGCAGGTACTTTTTCTTTAGTAAACACATAAATGTGTAGTCCACCGCTTTTAGATTCAATAGGTATGACAGGTAATTGTTTTGTATCAATAATTTTTAAATACTTTTGTAAATCAAATTTTTCATAGTCATCAGGATCAACATCAATTGCACCAAAGCTAGCCATACTTTCATCATCACACGCTTGTAGCCCTATTGATTTTTGTCCTTTTAAATGATCTTGATAATCTTTATCTGTAATAGGTCGCTTTGCCCAACCATAATCCCCTGGGTCAAATTTAAGTTTATTAGTTTTAGGATCGTGGTATCCGTTCTTTACATTACAGAAACCAAAGTCTCTTTTTAATCCGCTAAAATATTTTTCAAAATCTTTCATAACTTATGAAAGGCGCCCGTAGTCTCCCATAGGCGCCCTCCGTGGCCAGTGTACTCATCAAAGTACTCGGTTATACAATGTCTCCAGTAGTTTTAGGCGCATCGTATTTTGGTTTTGCTGCACCTTTTGATACTGTCTTTTGAAGTTGTTGTGCAATTTCATAAAGCTCAGCATCTTTTTTATTACTGACATCAAGATTTCTTACTCTTGATGGTTTGTAGACATGCCAGCTTTTACTCCCCGCTGTTTTGCCAACAGTTTTTAAATTATAAACTGCTGAGAATGCAGCTGGGTTGAAAGAACCTTCTGCATCAGAGAATCTAAGATTCTTGATCAGATTGTTAAGCTCTCTTGCTGGTGTAAGGTTTGAAGAACGCATAGCAATTACTGCCGGTCTAGGTTCACCCTCGACCAATGCTAACACGTAGAAATATGCAGTTTTCTCTACATAGTTACCGTTAGGTAATCTATATCTACCATTCTTTTCTTCTACACCATCCGCTGGAATCTCTAAATGAGTTCCGACTGGAGCTGAAACGCTATCGCCTCTCTCCTGCCATTCCGGATATCTAGTTTGAGAATGAGCAACGATCACATTTAATCCCTCGCTACCATCAATAAGTTGCGTGAAGCCTGATGCATATATCATACCAGGTTTAGCTCCGGTAACATATTTTGCATCTCGTTCGTTACACTCAGGTGAGAGTTGATGAAGAATTTTTAAGATCGGAGTTGATACATCATCCGATTTTATTTCTTCTGTGCCCTTACCAGAGTCACCTCTAAGATTGATAGTTGCAAGTGATCCTGCACTATTCTTTTGTACTACTTCTTTATCCATATTTTACTCCTTAATGTTTGTTGGTTTAGTAGTTTAGTTTTTGTTTTTTATTTCCGTTTGATTGCCTTCAAACGTTGTGAACAACTCTGCAGGTATGCTGCCACCTTTTTCGTGATAGTCCCGCAAAGTTGTTCTAAGGGTTCCGGCATGAACTGCAATTTTCCGATCGGGTTCATAGCCTTGTCCTCGTGCAAGTGAAGCGTATTGCTCCGCCTTGGTATCTTCGTTAAGACCAAACTTGACTGTGAGCTCGTTTTTCACAATCGCACCTAGTCCGTTATTTCGAAGCCAGTCGTGTGCCTCTTCTTTTTTAGCTGCAATGATAGAGACACCAAAAACATTTTTGACAGATATTTCTGATCCATCTTTTAGTTTTAATGTTTTAAGATTTAACTGATCCATTAGATCAGGAATAATAATATTAGAATAATATTTTTCTCTTTCTTTTAGTTCTTTTAATTTTAACTCTTGATTAATTACTTCTTGTTTGATTTCTTGAAGTGTATTAATTTCTTTTGAGAGTTCGTCGGGATTGACGTTTGACACCTGGTTCGGTGCATCTTCGCGTAAGTTTATAGTCATAGCTTTCCTTATATATGTTTATTAGTTTAATCATTAATAATAATTCCTTTTTGCAATTCGAAATATAGTTATAAAAAATTTGGTGTCAACTTATTTTTGAAAAATATTTACTTCTATAGGATAATAAGTTTTTTCTTGACGGTCCCATTTTAAAAGTTTGTACTTACCATTAGTTGTATCTGAAACTAAAGAACATACTACACCTATGATAGCAGGATCACCTGACAACAAAAGATAATCTTCTTCGGTATAGTTTTTTAGAAGCGTTCTAAGTTTCATAACTAATGGTCCAGGTGAGTGAATCATTTGTGAAAACTCTGGAAGCAAAGACACAATATCACCATATTTCTGTGCACCAACAATATTATATTTAGGTTCACCTTTGCCGGTTCCTGGTATGTCTTGGATTAAATAAACTTTGCTCATTGACTTTTTAACTTTCAAGTAATATATAACAATTAGAAAGTAAAAGTAAACATGAATTACAAATTTAAAACGAAGCCGTATGCTCATCAATTAAAAGCATTAGAGCGTTCTTGGGATAAAGAATACTTTGCCTATTTTATGGAGATGGGTACAGGTAAATCTAAGGTATTAATAGATAATGCATCTATGCTTTACGATAAAGGTGAGATAAATGGCTTATTATTAATAGCACCTAAAGGTGTTTATAAAAACTGGTACGATGGTGAAATACCAACTCACATGGTAGATCACATTGAAAAGAAGGTTGTGCTTTGGGAGACGTCTAATTCTTCTATAGAGAAAATAAAAGAATTAAATACAATGTTTGCAACCGGAACAGACTTTCATATTTTAATTATGAATGTAGAAGCTTTTTCATATCCAAAAGCTACAGAGTTTGCTAGACGTTTTTTATCTTGTCACAAAGCTATGATGGCAATAGATGAATCTACAACTATTAAAACTCCTACAGCAAATAGAACTAGAAATATTGTATCTTTAAAACCTCTTGCTAAGTACAGAAGAATATTAACAGGTTCACCTATTACAAATTCACCATTAGATTTATTTAGTCAAGCAGCTTTTTTAGATAATTATCTTTTAGGCTTTGATTCTTTTTGGGCGTACAGAGCTCACTATTGTATTATGAAAACTATGAACTTAGGATCTAGATCTGTTAGCGTTCCTGTTGGTCCAAATAAAAGAAACATACCTGAACTAGAAGCAAAGATAAAAGTATTTAGTGAGCGTGTTTTAAAAGACGACTGTTTAGATTTACCTAAAAAAACTTTCTTAACACGTAAGATAGATCTTACAGGCATACAAAGAAAACTTTATAATGAAATGAGAAAGTATGCAATTTCAGAACTAGAGGGTAAAGTTTGTTCTACATCTACTGTTATGGTTCAGTTGTTAAGACTTCATCAGATATCTTGTGGCTATCATGCAACAGATGATGGTAAACCTCAACAACTACCATCTAATAGATTAACAGAGTTGATGGATATACTTTGGGAGATATCAGGTAAAGCAGTTATCTGGTCTTACTACGTAGAAGACTGCAGAAGAATTATAGAAGAAATAAAAAAACACTTTGGAGAAAATTCTGTAGTTGATTATTATGGTGCAACAGCCACAGAAGATAGACAAAAAAATATTAAAAAGTTTCAAGAGAATCCTGAGTGTAGATTCTTTGTAGGTACAACAGGTACAGGTGGTTTTGGAATTACATTAACTGCAGCTAGTACAATGATTTACTATTCTAATGGTTATGATTTAGAAAAACGTTTACAATCAGAAGCACGTATTGATCGTATTGGTCAAACTAAACCTATGACTTATATTGATTTGGTTGCTGAAGATACTATAGATATAAAAATTCAAAAAGCCTTACGTACTAAAATGAATATTGCTAATGATGTTATGGGTGAAGAATTAAAATCTTGGATCTAAAAAAGAAAACCTTTATCTAAAACTTTTTCTAATAGCAGAAGTGATACTGCCCCAACAGTACCCAATAACACCCAATAGATCTTGTCTATCTTACCGCCCAAATCGTGTATACCATCATGCATATGTTTAACATCGTTTTTTAATCCAGTAATATATCCATAAATAGAAAGCAAGTGCTCTCTTGTAGTTTTAGGTTTTAATTTGTCTCCATTTGGCATTATGCTAGTTGATCCAATCCTCTATCTCTTAGTTTGATAGCTTTTTCTTCGTCGGATAATAGTGCGTTTTCCGTTCGCGTCAATCCTTCATTTAGTTGCGCCATTTGTCCACTGTTTATTACTTGAGGACTTGGCCTTGCATCTGAAACTTGTACGGGTATTGGTGGTGTTATTAGTTCAGATGTTTGTTGTGTTTTTAATAAATAATTATTTATATCTAACTCAAAGTCTTTGTTTAATCTAAGTCTTTGCATATCTTTTTCCATTCTAATAATCTTACGTTCTACTTGTTTAGAAAAAATATTAGGTATATTTTTATCTTTAGCTAAATCTTCAACACCCTCTATTTGACCTTTGGTAATTATTAGTGGAAAAAATTTATTGTTTTCAATATCTTTATATAAAGGTTCTTCATTTCTTTTTTCAAATAAATCACCAATATCTCTATCTCTCATACCTAAAGTTTTAACTGCATCATATACTCTTCTTAATTTACTCATGTCTTCGTAAAAAGATTTATTAGCTTCGAAATATTGTCTAATTAATAAATTAGGATCGGTTATTGGATCACCTGTTCTAAGATCTTCAAATATTTTTCTAGCTTCGTTTCTTTTTGCTTCTTGAAATTCTGCTATTTTAAAGTTTAAATTTCTTTCTATATCTAATGGTACTTTTCTAAAACCTATAAATCCTAATAGTTCATCAGGCACTTCATAGTTTACACCTTTTTGAGATTTCTTTTGTATGGCATTAATTAATCTTCGTAATTGTGGTACTGATCCAGGTGATAAGGTATATGCAACATGTTCTGTAGATTTAGTCCACTTAGTCATTACACTATCCTCTGGATTCCAAACAGGACTACCATTATCTTTTACACCGTTTCTAAGTAATACATCTGTAACTGCACCAAACCAAATAGACTCAGAAAAGAACGGTTCTAATACTTTACCTAAAGCTCTTGTCAAACCATTTGCAAAACCAACAATAAGTGGATCATCCTCATCAGCAGTTTTTGCCCTTTCAATATTTGATATAATAGTATTAACCGGTTGAATCATTGTGTCATAAAAAAAGCCATGACTAAAATCTATGTATTTGTATTTACCATCTTCGTATATACCAATGATAGTATTATCCTCTGACCATATTGGAAGTATTTCTCTCATGGCTGTTATTTTATCTCTTCCTAAACCATATAAAGCAGAACCTGCAGTCATAGCTGCAAGAGGGAAGAATGCATAAGTTAAAGCTTGACCAGTTAATCTTTTCATACCAATAGATTGTAATACAGGGTCTTTCATTTCTTTAACAGCAAGCATAGTTGTATTACCACCTGTTCTAAAAATTTCTGAAGGAAACGATGCAAAACTACCAACAGGTGATCTTCTGATACCTTTTACAAAATCAGATACATAGGCATAGTTAGGAACTGTCTCTCTAACTATTTTAGCTGCCTGTTTCATAATTTCTAAATCAGTAGGCATTTTTTTAATTATACCTTGTTTAAGAGCTGTTTTGTAAGCTTCTTTGTATTTATATCCCTCTGCTAAAAAGTTTGTAATTCTAAATACGTCGTCTTCAGCTGTGTATAAATCTTGTGCTACGCCATATAATTTTTTAAATTTTTTTGTTGTTGAATCAACTAACTTATTAAAGAATACTTCAGCAGACTCATTACTTTTACCTGCTAATGTTATATCTCCAAACAATCCTTCGATATCTCTAGCTATAACGTTTTGATTAACTACACCTTCTTCTAATAAAAATTTATATAAACCTTGATCTTCAGGTGTGTTTCTAAATCTAGGGTTTCCTGTTGCCCGGTACAATAACTGTGGTTGTGCAGACTTTACAGCTTGATAAAAAAACTCAGCTAATTTTTGTGGTGGTATTAAAATATTACCACTATGAACTGTAGTAAACACAGCAGAAAAAAAATTTCTTAAATGTGTAAAAGGACCAAGAATAGTTTTACCAGCTTGTGATAAACCTTTAGGTATTAATAACAGAGCTCTGTATGGCAGTGATCTTGTTAATGCGCTACCTAAAATTTGATCTCCTTGTTTAATAGACTCTGCCCACACTTTACTTGTAAACAAACCATCTAAGGGCGATGAATACACTTGATCAGATAATCTAGTGTTAAGTTTTAATGGTGCACGTATAATTTCTTGATAAGGTAAATTTTTTAAAGCCTCGTTATATGATTTATAAAACAAAGGTCTTTGACCTTCTTTTAATAATCTTTCACTATCTTTTAATAACTGTGTGTAAAATTTATCTCTTGATACTATATCAGCAAGATCAGTCATTACATTATAGATTGTGTTTTTTGCGTTTTTATATTTACCAAATAAAGTATTAAACGCTGCAAGATCAGATTTAGTTTGTATTAAACCACCTGTTTTATCTGCTTTAAATTTACCACCACCAGTTACATTCTCACTCATGCTTTTTATTTGCACAGCAGCGTCATCTAAAATATTAGCTGTACCAATAGGAAAATTTGGTGTTTTAGTTACCGGATCTTTAGTTACACGTTTAAGTATATTGTTAACAACAATCATAGCGTCGTCTATAGAAAAACCTGTTTCACCATTGTTAAGGTGATACTTTTGAATAATTTTAGCCACGTCTTCTTTAGCTGCTAGCGTAGGTTTAAATCCATCAAACAATCCCATATTCATGTCAAAGATTTTATAGTCAGCACCCAGGTTATATTTAACTCTATTGTTTAGTATTGTATTTAATTCTTCTGTAGCAACTTTAACGTTTTTACCTTGTGCAATTAAATTTTTAAGAGAAGCAGCCACTGTTCTAAAATTAACACCATTAGTAATTAATTCATCAATACTTTCTTTGTTAACTCCTAATTCATCCATAGATTTTCTAAAAGCTTTTATTGATTTATCAGAAAAACCTTTAAATATTATTCGACCTTTACTAACTATATCATCAGTAGCTAATAAAAAATTAGAAAACAACTCTGATAGTTGAGCAGGGTTTTGTATAGCCTCAGATGCTTTGGTGCTGTTTCTAGAAATCTTTTTTAATGCGTCGTCAAAACTTTTAGCTGCATCATCAGCTGTAATTTTAATTGCACTTTTCTTACCTTCTAATTGTTGTATACCATCAAACAATTCTTGAGCTTTGTCACTTCTAGATCTAAATGGTTTACCTACATATTTATCAACCCACCTTTCTATTTGTGAATTACTAAATGCAAGATCTTTACCCTTTGTTGCAAGTAACTTAGCTGTCTTTGCTGTGCCATAAACAAATGGTACAATAGGAAAAGCTAACTCTGCGCTAAATTTAAATTTATTATTTAATTGTCTAAATGCATCTTCGTTAGCTGACTCTTTTTGTTTTCTATCTAAGCCTGTGCCTATAAAATCTAAAGCGTTAATATCTCCAAACGTACCTATGTCTTCTGCTTTCATGACAATAGCGCCACCACCAAAACCACCACCAAGAGATATGGCTGCAAATTTATCAAAACGATTAGGTGCATTTAATTGTTTTGCTTTTTTACCAGCGTTTGCAACTGAAGTTGCAGTCTCGTCTAACTTACCATATCTGTTTGTTTTAACTGCTTTGACTAGTTTTGGTGCTAGCTCTCTTGCTTTTCTACTAGCATACTGAATACCTGGTCCTAATACTTTAGTACCAACTTTAGCTGCGTTATATATTTGTAAGAACGCTTCTGTTAAATGACCTGCAGCTGTAGATCTTGCGTCTTCCTCTGCTTCACTTTCTATTATACCAAAAATAGTTTTATCAAATGCTCTGTTAAATCTTTCTGTTACACTTTCATCAACATCTAAACCATCACCTGTTGCTGCATCGTAAACTAATGTACCAAAATTTATTATACCTCTTGGAAACTTAATAGCTGCACTAACCACAGCTCCAGTTAATGATTGACCTAGGCCTACTTCATAATCGTCTTTGTCACCCAATCCAACTTTGTCTGTTGTTTTAATATCTTTGACTTCTTCTGTTTCTGTCTCTTCTGTATCTATTGTAGATGCTTTTGCATCACCAATAAAATTAATATCTTTAGGAAATATTCTAAATCGTTTGTCATTAGCAATTGCATCTTTAGCAAGTTGTGCAGCTGTATCATCATCATGACCTAAGTCTAAAAACTCTTCTTCTTTACGTCTTAGTTCTAAAGCTTCAGGTCCTTCGTCTTTTAAAATACGAACGTCTCTTTTACCTGCTTCAATGCCTTTTAAGATTGCTTCTCGTGTTTCTTCTGAAGGAATAAGGAAATCGTACCAGCTTGGTTCAGCCATGGTTTACTCCAATCCAATAACTTTATTACCTTGTTTCTTAAGGAATTTACCTTTTTCAATGTCGTATATAACAAAACCATCTGGTATTGTTGTTAATATAGAATCGCTGTTAATATCTCCAGTGTCTGCCTTATATTCACTACTACCAAAAATATATTTACTACTAGACTTCGCTCCAACAAACGTACTATACGCTTCTGGGTTTGAACCTTTTAAAGTTTGTAAATTATCAAAAAGAATTTCACCTTGCACTTGATCTATTTTAGGAACACCAAATCTATTTGCTGTAGATTTTATAATACTATCAATAGTTGCATCAGTGTCTACTTTAGCTTGCTCTGATGGATCTTTCTTTTTTCTAAATTCAGGTAAGACCCTGTTGAATGCTTCTGCTTTATCAAATCCACCACCCTCAGGTGACATTAAATATTCTATTTTTTCTTGTAAAGCTATTTTATCATCGTCAGATAAATCTTTAATAAACTCTAAACCAATTGCTTGTCTTGTTTTTTTTCTAGCTCTTTGAGCTTGTATTAAATCTTGTATAGGTTCTTTAGCTGCACCTACTATGTTAGGTATGATTCCACCGCCACCTGTTTGAGTTGCAATGTTTGGTCCAACCTGTAATAAGAATTGTGTTAATGGATCTCCAAGACCTTTGTCAGATCCTCCAAAACTTTCAACTAAATTTATTTTATCTGTAATAGATAAATTTTTAAAATCGCCAGCATTACTTTCAGCGTATTGTCCTCTTTCAACAATATTGTTCATAATACCACCACCGGTAGTACCACCTTTTCTAAACATTGGTCTTTTAAAAGTTCTCATATTAATTATTAAACGCTCTATATACCCCCGCTAGTGTGGCTCCAGCTCCTAGGGCTGTTTGTAATGGTGTAGGCGTAGGTGTT
>WLWF01001913.1_pt1 | contig 15901 bp, 29 predicted proteins | sample 6718331 | NCBI WGS metagenome assembly WLWF01 (sample SAMN12718692, study PRJNA515312) | sponge metagenome | isolation source: marine sponge | host: Mycale hentscheli | place: New Zealand: South Island, Marlborough, Capsize Point | collected 2003-05-01
GAGCAAGCAATGTAGCTTTAATATTAAACAGAACTGGAAGCGATGGTAATATTGCATTAATTAGAAATGATGGTACTCAGGTTGGTTCGATAAGTGTATCAGGCTCTGCAACTGCCTACAATACATCTTCAGACTACAGACTAAAAGAGAACGTAGTAGAGATGACAGGAGCATTAGACAGAGTTGCTCAGTTAAAGCCTAGCAGATTTAATTTCATTTCAGATTCTGATAAGGTCGTAGATGGATTCTTAGCACACGAAGTTCAGTCAGTAGTACCTGAAGCTATTACAGGCACAAAGGATGCGGTAGATGAAGAAGGTAATCCTGAATATCAAGGTATTGACCAGTCTAAACTTGTTCCACTATTAGTAGGTGCAATTCAAGAGCTTAGAGCAGAGATTGAACTTTTAAAAGCAAAATAGTTTATATTTGTTATAAATCTTAAAAACAATTATTATGAGCAAAAAGGAAAACAAAATCTCTGAAGAAGAATTAGCATCATTACAAGACCAAGAAAAAAGAAAGGGTGCAATACTCCATGACTTAGGTTTATTGTCTACGCAATCTCATTCACTACAGGCTATGTTTAGTCAGGTGATGAAAGAGCAAGATGCGTTAAGAGCAGAGCTTGAAGACAAGTACGGAAAGATCAACGTGAATTTGAACTCAGGAGAGTTTACAGAAGCAGAGGATGGCGAGTAAAAATGCTTACTTGCTTGAAAATGTGATTTATTTTTTTTATTAATTATTTAGATACTTATGAAAGCAACCGAAATACTTAAAAAACTTATGACTGATATGTCTTCAGTCGAGGTTAAACTAGAGCAAATGACTCTTGAGAACGGGACTATCTTTGAGGCTGAGAAGTTTGAAGGTGGTAACGAAATCTTTATTGTAACTGATGAAGCTCGTATAGCTGTACCAGTTGGAGATTATGCTTTAGAAGATGGCAGAGTTATTGTCATTTCTGAAGAAGGCATAATTGATCGCATAGACGTAAAGAAAGAAGAAGAAGTTGAAGTCAAAGTTCCTGTTGAGGAAGTTGAGGTTGAGGCTTCAGAAGAATCTACTAAGGAAGAAACTCCTAAGAAAGTTATTGAATCTCAAACTACTGAAAAGCATTTTTCCGAAAAAGATGAGGAAGATAAAATGGCAGTAGTGGAAGATTGGGAAGGCATGGAAAAGCGAATCCAAAATTTAGAGGATGCTGTAGCTAACCTAAAGAGAGATAAGGTTGAGGCATCATCTCAAATTGATGAGTTAAAAGCTAAAAACCAAGAGTTGTCTGCTGAGTCAGCAACTAAGCCTATCAAGCACAATCCCGAAAATGCTCAAAAAGCGAATGTAAGTGAAACTCAAAGAGGGCCACTAACTTCATTTCAAAGAGTTCTTAATCACTTAAATAAATAATCAAAAAATGGCCACAACGACCACTATTACTACAAACTATGTTGGAGATTTCGCCTCCAAATACATCAGCGCAGCTTTATTGAGCGCAGATACTTTATCAAAAAATTTGATAGAGGTACTACCTAATGTCAATTTCAAGACAACTTTACAGACTGTCAATCTAGATGACATCGTTAAAGATGCAACTTGTGACTTCACTCCTACATCAACTTTAACTCTTACAGACAGAGTTCTTGAGGTTGAGCCTTTTCAGGTTAATATGCAGCTTTGCAAGAAAGACTTCTATGCAACTTGGATAGGTGGTCAAATGGGTTCTTCTGCTTATGATGGATTGCCTGCTTCTTTTGCTGATTACTTGATTGCTTATGCTGCTGGTAAAACTGCACAACGAATCGAGCAGAACATTTGGAATGGTAACGCTGCTACAAGCGGACAGTTCGCAGGACTTGTTCCTTTATTGACTGCTGATGGAACAGTTAATGACGTTGCTGCTGTAGCTGGTGGTGTTGATTCCGCTAATGTAATTGCAGAAATAGGTAAAGTAGTTGATGCTACTCCTGCTGCTTTATATGGTAAGGAAGACTTAATCATTTATGTTTCTCAAAATGTAGGTAAAGCATACATCAGAGCTTTAGGTGGATATGCTGCAACTGGATCAAATGGTTACCTTGCACAAGGTACAATGTGGGCAGGAAGAGAGCAGACTTTATCTTTCGATGGCATTCGTGTTGAAATATGTAATGGACTACCTGCAAATCACATGGTATGTGCTGAAAAAAGCAATCTTTTCTTCGGAACAGGTTTAGAGTCAGATCAAAATGAAGTACGTGTTTTAGACATGGCTGACCTTGATGGATCAGACAACATTCGAGTAATTCTCAGGTTCTTCGCTGGATGTAATTTCGGAATTGGAGCTGATACTGTATTGTACTCATAAAATTATTAAATTAACCAAAAGGGGGATGTGGGTTTATTCCCTATCCCCTTTTTTTATACTATCAAAAAATGGCGTGTGATTTATCAGCAGGAAGGGCCTTACCATGTAAGGATGTAGTAGGAGGCATAACAGCAGTCTACTTTACAAATTATGGAGACATTGGAACAGTTACTGTAAGCGCAGATGACGAGGTTTCAGATATGAGTGGAACTTTTTCTGCTTATAAGTATGATCTTAAAGGAGATTCTTCTTTTGAGCAGGCTGTAAATGTTTCTCGTGCTACTGGAACTACGTTCTATGAGCAGACACTAACACTTACCTTGACCAAGTTAAGCAAAGAAGACAACAAGCAGCTAAAATTATTAGCTTATGGCAGACCTCAAGTAGTAGTTGTTGATTACAACGGAAATGCTTTCTTGATGGGATTAGAAAACGGAGCTGATGCTTCTGCTGGAACAATCTCAACTGGAACTGCAATGGGAGATTTAAGTGGTTACACAATGACATTGGTGGCGCAAGAGAAATTGCCTGCTAACTTCATTAGCGGTGCTACAGATGCAAGTCCATACGCAGGAATGTCTAGCGCAACAGATACAATTGTTGTAGGTACAAACTCATAATAGTTAGAATTTATTGTGTTGGTTTTAGAGGAGAGGCTTTATGCCTCTTTTCTTTTGCAATAAACTTTGGTTTTTTAGTTACTTAATTACGATGCACATATTACAAGTATCAACAGGCAATCAAAACATTATTATCATTCCACGTTCATTTCCGAATGCGGTAACTGTTAAATTGATTGATGAGTCTACAAATACAACAGCAACGCCAACAGTTACTGTTTCTTCTGCTAATGGTTTTATGACTATGACAGGAGTTTTTACTGTTGTAGATGCTAGGTTCTATGGGCTGAAAGTGTTTGATGGGAATAATTTAATTTATCGTGATAGAGTTTTTGTAACTTCACAAACGGATTATCCAAAATATACTGTCAACGAGGGTGTGTATAAAGAGGAAAATTCAAACACTAACGAATTTATAATAGTACCATGAGCGATATTAGAATAGTAAACTTATCAGGTTACACTACGCCAGTAGTAAAAGAGCAGAGAGGCGAGGATTGGATCGCCTATGGCGAGGACAATATGTACTTCAATTATTTGATTGATCGTTACAACGGATCAGCGACCAACAACGCTATAATTAACGGAATGTCAGAGCTTATCTATGGAAAAGGTATAGATGCTTCAGACAGCAATAAAAGACCTGAACAATATGCTCAAATGAAGTCATTGTTTCAGCCAAAGACAATGAGACGAGTTTGTTCTGATTTTAAGATGATGGGCCAAGCAGCATTTCAAGTCATCTATTCTAAAGATCACTCACGAATCACAGAGGTTCACCATATACCCATTGAAAGCCTAAGAGCTGAAAAATGCAATGAAGAGGGAGATATTGAGGCGTATTACTATGCTAAAGATTGGTATGATGTAAAAATGAAAAAAGAGACTCCTATGAGGATTCCTGCTTTTGGTTTCTCTAAGGATGGTATTGAGATTCTATACATTAGACCTTATCGTGCAGGATTTCATTATTATAGTCCAACAGATTATTCAGGTGCTTTACCATTTGCATCTGTAGAAGAAGAGATAGCAAACTATTACATCAATGTAGTTCAGAATAATTTTAGTCCATCTATGCTCATCAACTTTAATAATGGAGTTCCTGATGAAAATGCAAGGTATGAGATAGAGCAGCGTATAGCGCAAAAGTTTGCAGGCACATCTAATGCAGGGAGATTTATTCTTGCTTTCAACGACTCTAAGGAAATGGCTGCTGATGTTACTCCAGTAAGTTTATCTGATGCAGCAGACCAGTATCAGTTCTTGTCAGATGAGGCATCTAAAAAGCTAATGGTAGGTCACAGGGTTACATCTCCTATGCTTTTAGGAATTAAAGATCAAACAGGGTTAGGAAACAACGCAGAAGAATTAAAAACAGCAAGTGAGCTTTTTGAGAATACTGTCATCGCTCCTATGCAAGAAACAATACTTGATGCTTGTGATGAGATACTTGCTTACAATGAGATCGCTTTAAACCTTTATTTTATCACTTTACAACCACTGTCTTTCCAAGAGAATGTAGTTGTTGACCAAGAGACAAGAGAACAAGAGACAGGCGTTAAATTAAGCTCAGTAGACTTAAAAGAGCCTTGTGAATCAGGCTATGAACAATATGGGATGAAAATCAAGAATGGAAGAAAAGTTCCTAATTGCATTCCAATCAACAACAGCGAAGATGTTAAGCTAAAAGAGATTGATGGTCAAAAGGTTTACAACACAAAAGAAGAAGCAGAAGCTGCTGCATCTGCAAAAGGATGTCAGGGATATCACGAACACGAAGAGGATGGTGTTATTTTCTATATGCCTTGCTATAGTCACGATGATATCAAAGCCTTAGACGATGATGAATATGGTAAAATATATGAATCGTTAAGTGAGTTTGGTGAGGATATAGATTTAAACGAGTGGGAGCTTATTGAAGAGTCTGCTGTTGATTATGAACATGAAGCTGCAATTGACAAGATGTACAATTTTGCATCTACTGGCACAGCTCGACCAAATGCTAAGAGTGTACAAGATGGAGTAACTCCTGATGGAAGACCATACAAAGTAAGGTATCAATATACTGGAGGACTTCAGGAAAACTCAAGAGAATTTTGTCGGTTGATGGTTGGAGCTAAAAAGATATATCGCAAAGAAGATATTGTTGCTATGGGTTCTCAAGAAGTTAACAAAGGCTGGGGGCCTAAAGGTGATTCTGCAACCTATTCCATATGGTTTTACAAAGGAGGGGGTTCATGTCATCATTTTTGGATGCGACAAGTTTATATGGGTAAAGAAGGAACAAAAAATGTAGATGCTAGAAGTCCTAAAGCGGAAGTAGGAGTAGGTAAAGCTAAAAATCAAGGAGCAAAAATAATTAAGAACAATCCTAAAGTTGCAGAAAAGCCGATTAATATGCCCAATGAAGGATTTTTAAACCCAAGATAAAATTATGGCCACAGCATTATTTATATCAAGAGAAGATTTAGTACGAAACACGCTGATTTCAGGCAGTTTAGATGTTGATCGTTTTATACAGTTTATAAACATCGCTCAAGTCATTCACGTTCAAAATTTTACAGGAACAAAGTTGTATGATGCAATCAGTAATATGATTATCAATAACACACTTACTGTGGCTGACAATCCTAATTACTTAAAATTAGTTACTGATTATTTACAGCCAATGCTTATCCAATATGCAATGGTTGAGTATCTTCCATTTGCGTCATTTACAATTGGCAACGGAGGCGTTTATAAGCATACTTCAGAGACATCTGTAAGTGTTGACAAGACAGAAGTTGATTTTCTAATTGAGAAATCTCGTAAGCTCGCAGATTATTACACAGAGAGATTTACAGATTATATGATTTACAATCAAAATCTTTTTCCTGAATATACAACTAACAATCAAAGCGATGTCTACCCTGACTACACAGTACAAAACACAGGTTGGAACTTGTAAGAAGACTTACAGGCCAAAACTAGAAAATCAAAATAAATTAAAAACATTCTTAAATAAAAAGAAAAAATGAGTTTTATAGAAATTTTTAAAGACAACAACGACTGGAATGAGAAAGTAATCATTGGAGCTTGTAGTTTTTTCGTATTGGTATTATTTGCAGGCATTGATCTCGTTACAGGGATTTATGGCAAAGAGTTAATTGTTAGCGATACAATATTTCAAGCCTTCGTAATTATTACGCTTGGCTCATTCGGAATCGCTTCAGCAGAAAACATTTTCCCATCTAACAAAAAAGCCTGCGACTGTAACAAATGAAAGACAAAGCCAAAACTGAAGGTAAGCTAGATAGCTTAATGGAGAGCGTAACAAAAAGAAATTTATCTATTTTAGGTGAAGAGACTACGTTTGGTCTAACTGTTAAAAGTTTAATTGCTATTGCTATAGGCATCGCCTCGTTTGTTGGTTTATATTATAATCTAGATGCACAAATCCAAGAAGCTAAAGAGCTTCCTGTTCAAACTATTTCTCGAACAGAATTTGAACTCAAAGATGAGCTTGTAAGAGAATCTGTAATTGACACAAAGGAAAAAATAGAAGTGGTCAAGAAAGAGATACATGATATAAAATTGCAGATGAATCGCATTGAAGATCGCTTGTATGAAATTAAAATTTCAAGATGAGACAGTTTCTGTCTATTCTACTGATTTCATTTGGTTTTATTTTTCAGACCACAAATAAAGATTTAGAAAAAGACTTAAACAAGGATTTGTTAATTATAGAGTACAACGCTCCTTTTAATTTAAAAAACGCTTACAAAGGCTTTGATTTATTATCAGGAGTAAGCAAAAACAGAGTTTGCATTGAAACCAGTCCTAATCAAAGAAAAGAGATGGCAATTAAAAATGTACCTACGTTAATTCTATTCTTAAACAATAAAGAAGTCAGTCGGTGGACAGCAGGACTAGATATGCAAATACACACATCAACACAAGACATTCAGAGCGTAATTAATAAATACTAAGTAAATGAAGCTATCTAAGAACTTTTCTTTAGCTGAGATGACTCGTAGTGCCACAGCTAAGTCGATAGGTCTTGACAATACGCCTAATGAGGCTCAAATAGAATTTTTAGTTGAGCTATGTGAGAAGGTATTGCAACCTGTACGCAATGAGTTTGGGCCTGTAATAATTAATTCAGGGTATAGAAGTCCAAAATTAAATGCTGCAATCGGTGGCAGCTCATCAACCTCTCAGCATTGTTGTCTAAATGGCGCAGCAGCAGATATTTATTTTAAACAAGATAGGTCTAAAGTTTTTCATTGGATTAAAGAAAATTTAATATTTGACCAATTAATTTGGGAATTTGGTGACGAAAATGAGTCACTTGATAGTGATGGGCCAGCATGGATTCATGTTTCCTACAATTATAGTAAAAATAGAAATCAAATTTTAAAAGCAGTAAAACGAAATGGCAGAACAAAATACCTCAACTTTTGAAGATTTTATAAATGAATTGGAAAATAAAACTAGAAACACAAGTTGCAACATTGATAGTCCTGATGATTGTGACTCTTGTGGTAGTTAGTGGGTGCGGTATTGCTCAACATACCCAGCAGAGTGTAACTGTACAGGATACAGTTGTAATCACAAAAGAAAGAACTCTTCACGACACGCTAACAGTCCAAAAGGACACAATAATTTACCAAGACAGGGTAAAGGTAGAAGTAAAGTGGCTAGAAGGTGAAAGGGTTTTTGTTAATGCTGAATGCCCAACGGATACTGTAAGGATAGAAAAAATAAAGATTGTCAATCAAAAAATAGTAGAAAAAAGACGAGGTTGGGAATTTTATGCTGGATTAGGTATTTCAATACTATTTCTTTTGGTCATAGTTAAGGAAGTTGTAGGAAAGGTCTTTTAAGACCATTTTAAAGCATTCTAATAGTATATTACCCTTTGTGTGGTATGTTTGTATGGTTGACATAAATTAAATGCCTTAGATGAAAGAAAAATGCCTTAAAGACATTATTGCTTTTTTTTTAAAGTTTATTTGGTAGTGTAAAGATTAATTAATATTTTTTACTAATTAGTTAGTATTATTATTACTATCTATTAGTTATTATTAGTTATTATTATTAGTTAATTAGTTAGTAATTAGTAGTTAGTAGTTATTTATGAAAGAAGAATGGTATTTTTTATATTGGGATGAATTACCTAGTTTTGTAGTAGATGAGGAAAACTCCGAAATACTACGTTGGAAAATATAAGAAAATTGAAGCGTTTGACGTTGTCCTAGATTTTCAAGAAAATAACTATAATTTAGGAACTGCGATTACTTACTTGTTAAGAGCAGGTAATAAGTCAAATAATCCAATGACTCAAGACATCCAAAAAGCAATAGCGCATTTGGAAAAAGAACTAGAACATCAACAATCTAAAAATAAAAATCACTTTGAATACTTCAAGAGTCACCACGCTTCATCAACTAAAACAGACAGACAAGATGGAATGGCAATATTATACGAACAAAGCGAAGAGGAGAAAAATTGATTTCTTATTAAAAGAAGCTGCATTGACATTTGCTAACTGTGCAAATAACAGTAAAGCAAGAATTGATGCAAAAGAGAAAGAGCAACAAATATTATCTGAAATAAATAAAATTGATCCCCACTTTGCCGAATCATGCGGTTATCGAAATTGAAGTTGGAAAGGTAACTTCACTAAATATGTTCTATGCTTCTAAGCATTGGATCATTCGTAAGAAAGCAAAAGATAAGTTTTCTGCGGAGATACTTGAGCAACTAAACAAGTACGATAAAATCACATTCAAATCAATTACAGTCAAGGTAGAAACAAATCTAAGGTATGACATAGACAACTGCATAATGGTTGCTAAGTTTGCGTTAGATGCTTTCAAAGACTGGGGAGGTATTCCTGACGATACAAAAGAGTTTGTTCCTAAGTTAACTATGGAGTACAATCCTAATCTTGAAAAAAATACATCTAAAGTTTTTTACAGAGGACTTGTTTCATAAAAATTTTATGACTACTATTGTAGTGTTCAATCATAAAATTAATTCAAATGACATTATCACACGAGGGCAAAGATGCCTTAATAGAATACCAACAGGCAAGAATTGTTGCGCTAAGAAAGCGTAATACATTTCTTGAGAAGTTGCATCTAAAAAATTCAAAAAAGTTGCATGATGAAAAATCCAAAGAGGATGAGCAACAATTAAATTTAATTTATACTAAATACTAAAACACAATGGCAAAAATTATAAGTATAGCTGATACAGGAGAGATGTGGAAAGAGTTTCATATTTTGAATGTTCAATTTGATGATGGTGGTGGAGGAACTGCTTTAGCAAAGTCCACAACACCTTACTACAAAGTCGGAGACGAAGTAGAATATTCTAAAAAAAGCGGTGGTGGTATCAAGATACAGAAAGACCAAACACCATATCAAAACTCAAATACTGGTTCTAATAGTTCGGGATCAGGTAATGACAAGTCAGAACAGATTGCAAGAGCTGTTGCATTTAAAGGAGCAGTTGATTTGGTAGCTTCTAGCAAGTTAGATATCAAAAACATTTCTGACTTTGTTGATAAGTACCTACCAGTATTAACTGGAGAGGTCAAGGTTAACACCTACAAAGACCACTTTGAGTCTGAAGGCTCTGCCGACAATTTACCATTTTAATTAAAGCCCTACTTCGGTAGGGTTTTTTTCTTTTCTTTACATTTACTATGCCAACACATCCTGCACTTGCAAAAAGTGGAGAGGTATTCGACTATCTCCAAAAAGCCAAAAAAGGTTTGATTCCTGAATCATCAAAATTCGGTCATGTTGAAATTGATGACTATTTGAGATTCAAGCGAGGCAATTTTGTAATATGTACAGGTCATGCTAATGTTGGAAAGACTCACACAATGATCTATCTGATGTTAATGCACACGCAGAACAACGGAACAAAGTGGTTGATCTACTCTTCAGAGAACGATGTAAAAACATTACAGAGAAAGTTGCTAGAATTTTTATGTGGTAAGCAGATTAAATATATTGATGACTCAGAGTTTGCAAGGCATTATGATTATATACAAGGACACTTCCAGTTTATTGATCCTGATAAACTATATGATGTTTTTGATTTGTTGGAAACAATGCAAGACATTTATGACGAATGGCCATTTGAAGGTTCTATGATTGATCCATATAACTCAATGACTATAAATCAAAAGAAGTTAGGAAAGATATCATCACACGAATATCATTACGAGGCAACATCTCACATGAGATTGTTTTGCAAGAATTTAAATGCTACATTGATACTTTGTTGTCATCCAAATACAGAAGCATTGAGAAAAATACATTACAAAGGACATCCTTATGAGGGCCATCCAATTCCTCCAATGGCATCTGACATAGAAGGAGGCGGAAAGTTTGTCAATAGGGCCGATGAATTAATATGTGTACATAGATACACGCAACACGAAACTGACTGGGTTTATACAGATATACACATAAGAAAAGTAAAAGATATGGAATCAGGAGGTAGACCTACTCCTTTAGAAAGTCCAGTACGAATACAATCAATGAAAGGAAATGTTGGTTATTTTGTAGGTCAAAAAACTTTAATAAATTTACCTAAATCAAAAAACGATTCAGATGTTCCCTTTTGACAGCTCCTTTAACGAATTACACATAAGAGAAAAGCTCATCTTGTTTGGTGATCATTTGGTTTGGTTAAACGATTGCGCTATGCAAGAGAAAAATTTAGAAATTCAAAACGAGATAATCAATCAAGTAATTCAGCTAACTGATGTGATGAGATGTTTGGAATATTTTATGGATTATGAAAGGACTGCAAACAGTAAAATTCAAGAGAGAAGTCTAGACCTAGCAAAACTAAAACTAGAAAACAGAGATTTAAAAGAAAGAATAAGCAACTACGAAAAGGCACTAGACAATGCAGCAGAAAATATTTAGAAACATACAACCTAAAGACACTTTTCAAGCTGTAAAGACTGGTGAACATTTTACAGTCATATCACGATCAACATATTACTGCGGTAAGTGTGATTGTAAGCCTTTACAACCTTGCGATAAGTTTAAAGAAATGTCATTTATTGTGGTGAGATCACACAGAGGCAAATGGAATTTTTCACTTAAAGAAATAAACGCTAAATTTGATACAGACGATATACGATGGACATAAACAAACTCATACTAGCCAAGAACTCTTTTTTTGAAGGTGTAACCAGTTTAGACCGAAAGCGAGAGAACGTATATCTAAGAGCAGCTTTTGCAAATGCTTTTAGACCTATTTCAAGAGTCATTGATCTTGGTGCTGTTTTACACAGAGATCACTCGTCAATTATCTACTATTGTAAAAATCACAAGTCAATGATCAGGTATGATGATTACAAAAGAATTTATGACAAGGCATTAGATATTAAAAGTAAATTCCTTGAAGAGAATCAAGAGTTAAATATTGATTTGCTTTTGTCATCAATAAAGGAACTGAAAGAAAAAATAAAACTTCAAGAAAAAACAATAGAAGATTTAACAACGTACAAGGTAAAGTATGAAAATATAAGAAAGGTCTTATGAATTACAGTATTCGCCTCATCCCCATTCTTGGTTTTATGATTGGACTCAATTATCTTGATTTCTCAGGGGGTGAGAGCGAATACGATGACCTTGAGATATTAGGAAGCAGAAAAGAGCTACAAATAGGATTAGGACTATTTATTTTACAAATTGTGTGGTGATACTAGAGCTGCTATCACAACGACACGAGGAATGGCTTAAAATGGCTAGGTCGTTTGGTACGGACACACATGAAGCAGAAGACCTTGTTCAAGAGATGTACTTGAGAATGTATAAGTATGTTGACAACCCTGAAAGAATTATGTACAACGAAACAGAGGTAAACACTTATTTTGTGTTTGTTGTATTAAGAAATTTATTCTTTTCATCTAAAAAATCATTATCTTATTTGGCAGCTTTACACATTGAAGAGCTAAATGAGCTAGATGGAGAGATGGAAGATGTGAATTATGAATTTGAAGAAGCTCACAGAAACTTAATTGATGACCTGTGGGCAGAAGTCGAAACGTGGCATTGGTATGACACGAAGTTATTTAAGTTGTACCATAATACGGACATGACGATAAAAAAGTTATCGGAAGAAACAAAAATTAGTGAGCGTTCAATTTGGAATACATTAGACAATGGAAGAAAAAAAATCAAACAAAGGCAAGAAAAAAGCTACGAAATCTACAAAAAAGCAAAGAAGTAAAGGCTTAGGAGATACGATAGAGAAGATAACAAAGGCAACTGGTATAAAAGCAGCAGTTGATGCGTTTGTAGATGCGACAGGAATTGACTGTGGTTGTGATAAGAGAAAAGAAAAGCTAAACGAGATATTCAGATACAGACAACCTGAGTGTTTAGTCAAGGAAGAATATGATTTTCTTGAAGTAGTTCTGCCTAAAAATCTAATCATAGCAGAAGAGCAAGAGGTTATAAATAAAATTTTCAACAGAGTCTTTCACAAAAACGTACAGACAACAAGTTGCGGTTCTTGCTTACAATCTCGCATTGACCAACTGAAGCAAATATTTGACACCTATGGTGACGAATAGCAGAAGGAGATATTCAAAGCAACAAGGAGACTTATCTGAGAAGAGATTTATTGAAGCCTGCGAAAAAGTAGGATATGAAGTAAAAAAAGCAACAGTCAAAGAAGATATCTATTCTCATATTGATTATTGGGTAAAACGCAGAGGGGATTGGTATGGTGTAGATGTTAAAGGTAATCGCCATCCTAAAACTATTTGGGTAGAGTTTCAAAACGTCAGAGGCAAAACTGGATGGCTACATGGCGAAGCAGAATTTATTGCATTTGACATAGCAGAGGAAGGTGGTTTTTGTGTCGTGCGTAGGGAAGAACTTAAAGAGTGGTGTGTTGTAAATGTAGATTCAGAGTTTGTAACCAAAGAAAATGCTTACAGGAAACTTTATCAGCGAGATCAGAGAAAAGATGTACTAACCAAAATACACCTAACAGATTTGCAAGAATTAAAATCATTTAAATTACTTAGGTATGCCACTATCTAAACCAAACAACGAAAAAGAATCAGACTTTATTCCACGCTGCATGGAAGAGATGAAAGGAGAGTTTCCTGATCCCAAGCAACGAATGGCAATATGTATTACTCAATGGAAAAAAGGAACGAATTTAGAGCTTGAATCTTTTTCAGATTACCCTGACTCTGTATCTAATAACGCAAAGAGAGGCATTGAGCTAAACAAAAAGTATGAGAATAAATGCGCCACAGGCGTAGGTAAGGTAAGAGCGCAACAGCTCGCACAAAAGAAACCCATAAGCGTAAAGACAATCAAAAGAATGTATTCATACCTGTCACGAGCAGAGGAATACTATGACGAAGGTGATACAAGTGCTTGTGGTACTATCTCTTTTCTGTTATGGGGAGGTCTTGCAGGCAAGCGTTGGGCAGGGAGTAAGTTAAAAAAACTAGGCTTACTATAAATTTTTAACATTTTTTGTTGGGAATAAAGAAATAATTACTATCTTAGAAGAGTTCAATTATAAAACTATTCTAATGAAAAAGAAACTAACACTACAACACTACGTTGCATATCTAGTCGCAAGCATTTTGATGTGCCTAGTATTTTTATTACCTCTTGCTGGTACTGCATTAATTAAACATATATTTGGTTTATGATACGTTTAGAGGTAGCATACACAGAAAACGCAGGAAGGTTCTACAGAGGCCATCTAACTGTTAACGGAGAAAACATTGAAACTTTTAACTGGTTGCATGAGGTCAATGAATACCTAGTAGAAAAAGGTTCAAAAGTTATATTCCCACAAGGAACAGATGAAGGCGATATTTATGACATTCAAAAGAAAGCTACAGATCAAGTAGGCTTCTTAGTTATTGCTCACGATGCAATGGATATATTATGATAACATTACTCAATGGAGATACTTGGGATAGAGATGCTCTAATCAAAAAAATGTATGATGATGACTTTTATTATGGTCATCTAGGATCAACAGCAATGAGTTCCTCAAGTATAAAGCTGTTAAATCAGAGTCCTAAGACATACAAATTCGTAACACAATATGGACAACAAACAAGCTCTCCAGCTTTAGAGATAGGCAACTTCATTCACACAATGGTTCTAGAGCCACATCTAATAGAAGAAAGGTTTCATATAGTCAATGTGCAAAGCAGGGCCTCTAAGGCTTACAAAGAAGCAAAGGCAAAATCCAATAAAATCGTATTAACAGCAAAAGAACACGACCAAAACATGAGGATCGTAGATGCTGTATTAAGGAATGAACACGTTTTATCAATGATAGGAGGTTGTGAGTTTGAAGTTCCAGCGATAGATATGTTAGAGGGTTATGCTTTCAGAGGTAAAGCCGACATATATGATGCCAAACATAACTTTATTGCAGACCTTAAAACGACTCAAGACATCAATAAGTTTGAATGGTCGGCAGACAAATATGGATATGACGTACAAGCATTCATTTACACAGAACTCTTTAATGTACCATTTTCTAACTTTCACTTCATAGCAGTAGACAAAAACACACTAGACATTGGAATCATAGGAATGAAACAGTCATTCATAAACAAGGGCTATAAGAAACTAAAAGAAGCCTTAGAGATATACAAACAATTTTTCGTTAATCATAATGATATTGACTCATACACTTTAAGAATGACATTGACATGAGAGAAGACTTTATCAGGATCGCAATGGCTCAACTAAGAGTCAAATACAAATACAAACCTCAGAGACTAGCAATGGCCGCTTTTATGTATCGCAAATGGATAGAGAGGCAAGCCAATAAATGACAACCAATAAAAGAACACTCAGAAACGAGAACAGGAGAGGGATACAAAATCACGAAAATCCTAACGCAAGAAAATCAGAACCTTTTGGATTAAGCGATGGTAAACTAAAGTTTGGAAAGTATAAAAGAAAACACATAAACGATGTTTCAAAAGATTATATTAAATGGATAATCGATACGTTGGAATTAGCACCCACTCACAAATACATCTTACAGGATTTGCTTAAAGGCAAAAAGTATATCTAAATGAAAAAACACACCAAGCTCTACTTAAAGGAAATGGGATACGATGAAACTGATTTTATCCCCTGTGAAGTTTGTGGAGCAAAAGCAATAGACATTCATCACATAGAGGCTCGTGGAATGGGCGGTACTAAAAAAAAAGACACCATTGACAACATTATGGCTTTGTGTAGGAATTGTCATTATATTTATGGAGATAAAAAAGACCTAAAAGAATGGTTACAAGAAATCCATAAATGTAAGTTACTTAATAGATGAAGGTTGACATAAACAAAGTATTTTCAAACACAAGCAATCCAAGAATTATTAAGGATTACAAGTTCAAACAACTTGTGAAAAGCATTAAGGAGTTTCCTGAGATGCTTGAAAAGCGACCTATTGTTGTTGATGAAGAAATGAAAGTTCTTGGTGGCAACATGAGATTAAAGGCTTGCCGAGAAGCTGGATTAAAAGAAGTGCATATTGATATTGTTAAGGATTGGTCTGATTCTCAAAAAGAGCAGTTTATAATAAAAGACAACGTAGGCTTTGGTGAATGGGATTGGGAGATATTAGCAAATGAATGGAATCCTGAAGAACTAGAAAATTGGGGACTCGAGGGTTTCCCTTTTGAAGATGAGGTTTTAGAGGCAGAAGAAGATAACTACGAAGCACCAACCGACATCCAAACCAAAATACAACTTGGCGATTTAATAACCATAGGAGAACATCGATTACTATGTGGAGATAGTTCAGATTCTGATTTGATAGAGAAAGTTCTAAACGGTAATACAATAAACCTCTTGCTAACTGATCCTCCCTATGGAATTGACTATGGAGGTATGCTTAAAGGAAAGGGAGATGG